>Ga0210015_1002969_pt1 | contig 15313 bp, 20 predicted proteins | sample CryGeymeta201522_FD_185471 | JGI IMG/M metagenome (GOLD analysis project Ga0210015, IMG submission 185471) | Groundwater microbial communities from Crystal Geyser aquifers in Utah, USA - Crystal Geyser metaG 2015-22 (SPAdes) (version 2) | ecosystem: Environmental > Aquatic > Deep subsurface >... | reverse complement strand
TGGGATGCCTGCTGCGGTTCTGGCTGCTTCCCAGGTGTCGCGGAGTTGCGATTGAGTGATGGTGAATACCTTTTTGCCGCGCATTCCGTTAAACGATTGGTAAGCAGGCCAGTAAAGGCTGGTTGATTGCGCCGTCCTCGATGCTGGCGATAATGCGAAAATCACCAACGCGATATTTCCAAAATTCACCAAGCATTGACCCTTTCAGTGCGTCGCCGATACTGCGCGGATTGTCCAGAGTTGCCACTCGACTGTACAAAAACAGCAAAATTCGCTTGGCATTCTGTGGGTCTAGTTTGTCCAGCTCCCGCTCGGCGGCGGCTTCAATTTCAACCTTCCAGGCCATAACGTTCCATCACTTCTGCGAGCGTGTGAGTTGTACTACGGCCAGCTCTAATTTCAACTAGACGTTGTTCAGCTAAATATAAATCTTCGAGGTCGTCCAGATGGTCACGAATAGCTTCGATCATGTAGAAAGTTTTGCTGCGGCCAGTTAGTTGAGCCAAGGTTTGCAACCGACTTGAGATGTCTTTTGGCAATCTTAGCGACACGCTCATTTTGTCGCTCCTGAATAATGTAGGATACAAGTATATCACGATGATAGTGAGGAGTTCTCGCGGTCGTGGGGTTGACTGTGGAAAACTACTGAGCAAAATCGTTAAGCAATTTGCCACATGATTTTTCTTTTCCGCGCAGAATTTCCGCATGGAAAGAATATCGCCGCCCCCTACAAACTACCCCGCCAAAACTCTTCGTTGCTGGCATGACCGCATCAGCAAAATTGATTCTCAGCCCATTCAATATCAGGTAGGTATCCTGCTGCTTGGTTATGCCTTAACCATCATCAATCCCTTGCTTGGATTGGGCGCGCTTGCAATTATTTCATACGGCTATCGAAACAAATATAGAGAGCCAATCGCTAAATTTGTAGATAACAACGGTCTTTTACTGGCGATTTTAATCCCGATACTCTCTTGTATTGCGCTTGCCACCAAAGTTGATCCGATTGCACCAGATGATCTCCTGCGCAATTTAATTGTTGGCGAATACTGCCAATACGACTATCGCAAACTATATCCAATCTCCAAGTTGCCCGCATTCGATCTTTGGTGGGGGTTCGACCACGCGCTAAATTGGTTACAACATTTTTCTTCCCGCGCTGTGGTGATGTGGGGGTTGCAGTTAAGTGTTTTTGGAGGTCTGTGCGCAATCATCACGCGCAGCGTTGCGCTGTCTTTGGCGGACAGACAAGACAGATACTATTGGGCTGGGCTTGCAGTAGCGATAGTCGTTTACCTAAGTGCTAGTCGTATTATTTCAGGCCGCCCAGAAATTGTTTTGTCGGTCTGGGCTGTAGCTGCGGTGCTAGTACGAACCAGATTGCATGTCATCCTATGGACAGCACTTGGCGCGGCATTAACTGCAACATATTGGCTGGCGTTTCTGTATTTCATTGCTGCGACATTGATCAATCGTCCGCTAAAGCAAAAGTGCATTGCCATTTTTACATTAACCTTGGCTCACACTGGGTTCTGGTTTGTAATGTTTGGAGAGCACTATACCCAAGCATTATTTTGGCTGCCACAAGTAATGAGCAATCAAATCGCCGCCATTGGCGAAAATGCTGGACTGGATATGCTGCTGGGTAATCCTGCGGTTGTAGCCTTGCTCATACTGGTGTCCATTGGCCTGTTCACACAAAACACCAAAAACCTTGGCTGGATGGCCGTATGTCTTATTTTCTTTATCGCATCCAATCAGGTGCGCTATATAGGCACGATTGCACCATTGTCCGTGCTTCTCGCTTTGTTCTTATGGCAGGAACACCTGCCCAAGCTCACGACACGCGGCATGGCTGGAATGGCGGTACTTTGTGTTGCATTGCTGTTGCATTCTGCAAGCACGCTACCCGCTAGAAAGTTTTCACCATCGTTCAAGCAATTGCCCAAAAATGCACGCGTGATTACTTTATTTTCTCACGCAACCTACGCCGTGCCGTTCAATAGCCCAGGCATACAGATAGAACCGTCCTATGCGTTTGGCGCAGCCCCTAAAGACCTGCAACAGCTATCCATAGACATTGGCGGTCACGGCAAGCAGCCAGATTGTGCCACGATCCACAGATACCAATTCACGCACGTTGTCGAGCAAACCATGACCAGCATCCCATCGTGTTTAGAACTTATTGAGGTAAATAACAAGTGGAGACTGTGGCATGTACGATGAGTTGAGCATTATTATTCCAGCGCGCAACGAAGCAGCATCTATCCTAAAAATCCTCAAGCGTCTGCGTCATAATTTCCCAGACGCAGAACTCATTGTTGTAGACAATGGCAGTACCGACCAGACGGGTTCAATTGCGGCCACACAGACCGATGTGGTGGTTGTGCGAGAAGAACGGATGGGCAAAGGTAACGCGATGCGATGCGGGGCAAAGGCCGCCAGTAGGCCTGTGATAATGTTCCATGACGCGGATATTGAGTATCGTGTTGAGGATGCGCGAAGCGTTGTAGATGATGTCATTAAAGCCCCCCATGAAGAGCGGGGTTGCATAATGTCAATTGGCGTAAGAGCATGGCGATTACACTGGTTGCCTTTCGTGTCGTTTGCGGTAAACAACCTGATACGAACGATATTCCGGGTTCAATTTGGCAGCGCACCAGAAGATGTCCTCACGGGTACGCGATGCTTAACCCGCGACACCTTTTTGAATATGGACACTCGCAGCCAGACCTTTGCGATCGAAACTGAGATTTCAAGGATCGCGCTTAAAACAGACATGAAAATACCATCCAGCCCAGTCAGATACACGCCGCGCAAACACTCGGAGGGCAAAAAGATCAACTGGAAGCATCTACCCGCCATCATTATGGCCGCAATAACCAGCGGACGACCACAGCACTCCCTGGCAAAATCTCGCACAGACGCTTTCAACATCGAGGGCGAAAATGTCTAGCTTTGTCGAAATTCCTCAATCGTTATATCGCCAACTCACACCCGTGGGTGATGAGCGCACCGACTTCTATCGTTCAGACAGTGTGATTGTGCGGTGGTTGTTCTGGGAACGGCTGCGCAAGCTGGAATATTTGATGAAGCAGGTTGATGCAAGCGGGGCATGTTTTGATTTTGGCGGCGGTTCTGGCGTGATGCTGCCAACACTTGCCGCGCGATTCCATTATGTGTGCTGCGTTGATTTGGATGCGCACCTAGCCGAAGAGATTGCGACTAAGTTATCACTGCCTAATGTGAACATCGAAGAACGCGATGTGACTCTTTTTGATGAGTACGACAAGCTCATTCAGTATGATACGGTAGTTGCCGCCGATGTCCTTGAGCATTTTTTTGATATGAGCGTAGCAGTAAAGGCCATCAAAGGTCGTCTCAAGCCAGATGGAATGCTATTCACGTCCTTGCCAACAGAGACGTTGTTGTACGGCGCAATCCGACTGCTTATTGGCAAGAAAAAACCGATGGATCACTACCATTCAGCCGGACAAGTGGAAGATTTTCTGAGAAAAGAGGGTTTTACCCGCATACTCCATACATCCATACCCGCCCCCGTTATTGCACCATTATTCTCAATTTCAGCATGGAGGTGGAATGGAAAATCTTGATGTTATGCAGTATGCGGTGCGCTATAACGCTTTCCTGTACAGCCAGATTGAAAGCAGCGCAGCCAATTTGCCACGAGATGCGGTCTGTCTGGATCACGGAGCTGGGAGAGGTAGATTTTTGAGCATGGCCAAGGCTATTTTTGGCAAGATGTATGCGGTTGAGATAGATGCCAACTACATGATTGAGCTGAGCGGATTAGGCGCGGTGGTCACGAATGATTTGTCCGGCATTCCTGACAACAGCATTGATGTAGCCTGGTCGTTCAACGTGCTGGAACATATTGAAGATGATCAGCAGACATTAAAGCAATTGGTACGCGCATTGAAGCCAGGTGGCAGGTTGGTGGTTTTCGTGCCAGCGTTTGACTGTATTTATAGCAAGATGGACGAGCGGGTAGGACATTTGCGCAGATATACTCTGGACGATTTATTCAAGAAAGTAACGATTGCAGGCGCGTTTGTCGAATCAACCCGATATGTAGACTCTTTAGGTTTCTTGGCTGCTTGGCTGTACCGCATAACAGGCGGGACGGGCAGTCTAACGGAAAACTCTATAAAGCTGTACGATGGAATGGTTTTCCCACTCTCACAAAAACTGGACTTGCTGACTTCGTGCTGTTTTGGAAAAAACGTGTTGTTGCACGCGACGAAGCGTTGCTAATTTGGAAAGTATTGCACGTCGGTTAACATTTGCTTTTCCCTAGAATGGTAGCTATCATTGCTGTATATCAAATATACAGGAGTTAAATCATGGATACCGCTCGCATTTTTCAGTCAGGTCGCAGTCAAGCAGTTCGCTTGCCAAAAGCGTATCGTTTTGAAGGTTCTGAGGTTGTTGTGAGGCACTTCGGCAATGGCATCTTGCTAATGCCGCTGAATGATTCATGGGCAATGCTTGATGCAGCACTCGATGCTTTTGAGCCAGGGTTTCAGATGAGCCGGGAACAACCCGCTGCACAAGCACGCGAGGAGATTACATCTTGATCTACATGCTCGATACCAACATCTGCATATACGTAATCAATTCTCGACCCGCAATAGTGTTGGAACGTTTCCGACTAGAACGCTTAGGTGACATCGCGATTTCGAGCGTTACAGCCGCTGAGTTGGCATTTGGCGTTGCGAAAAGTGGCTCGGTGCGAAATCGTCAGGCACTTGAAATGTTCTTATCTACGCTTGAAATACTACCGTTCGATGAATCTGCAATTTGGCATTATGCTGATATACGCGCAGACCTTGAGCGACGTGGTCAGCCTATTGGCACTCTCGACACGATGATTGCTGCTCATGCGTTAACAACTAATACGATTCTGGTTACGAACAATACTCGTGAATTTGAACGTATACCTAGATTGAGAGTGGAAAACTGGGCGGTGTAGTGGGATGGCTTTTTTGATTGCCGATTCTGGATTGGAAGGCTGCGCTAAACAGCATCGGTCTTGGGATGGGGGACGGTTTCAGACAGGCCATGCCTGCGACGTGTGTAATACGCGAATAATCTCAACTCGTTTGACCGTGGGGCGAATGCGATAGATCACTACAAAATTTGTCTTGGCGATAACCAACTCGCGCGAGCCTTTTTTGCGCCCAGCGTGGCCTATTTCTGGATGCGCAACAAGATGGTTAACTTGTGCCTCGATGAGACTGTCTTGTTCAATAGCAGCCCTCAAGTTTTCTTCCGCGATGTAATCAATCAGCTCATCCCTGTTGGCAATTGCCTTGGGTAGCCATGCAATTATCATGCTGCGGTCTCAAGGCGTTTTCCCAACGCCAGACGCTTGGCTGCAAAGTGTTTTTGAGCATCCTCATTGGAAACCCATTTCGTGTTTGGATCATCGGCTTCTTTGATGCCTTCCTCGATCTGCGACCGAAACCACGTATCGTAAGCAGCCGCCTCGTGAGCGTGCTTCAACCGTTCGGCAGAATCGGGGCGCGCATGGCGCATAACATCGTCCCTGCTGAAGTTGCTGGCATCCAGACTATCAAGCCTAAAAATACGCAGCTCATTAGTGACGTAACCCATGCAAGCATCGAGACTGCGCCACTTGCGCGGCTTGTCTGTTCTTTGTGTGCCTAGCGGCTTCTCGGTCAACCCTATCTTGAGCATGATTGACCAACCACCAGACTGGCCGATGATGGACGCGCCTCGAATGGCGCAAGCCTCTACCATTTGTCGAGCTAAAGCCGTGTCTATCGTGTTGCTCATGAAATCCTCGCGCCGATGATTGAAGTTTAACTGTTGCTATTATGTTTTTTATCTATTAAAAATGCAATCGTGTATCTTTGAAATCCTCCCCGTTCATGGAGGGAAGGATTTCCGCACAATCTGTTAAGTAGGCACAAATACAGCAGGGCTAATGCCGAAAAATTTACCCAACTTTCCAGCCAGCGTTGCGCTAATTTTACGTTTTCCTGCCAGTATTGCTGACAGGTTGCTTTGCGGCACGATGGCTGACAAGTCTTCTTGCTTTAATCCACGGGCATCCATTAAAAAACGCAAGGTGTCTTTAGGTGCGGCAACCTCAATAGCATAGTGTTCTTGTTCGTACCCAGACACCATTTCGGCAACTAAATTAAGCAAGCCTCCCAGCGGATGATCTTCATCAACGCCAGTAGCATCCAATAAAGAATTCATGAGCGCAACCATTCGGTCATAGTCGCCCTCGTTTTGGATAGGACGTAAATGCGCCATTTTATCAAAGGCCTGCCAGGAAGTTTGAATACCACGGATATCAAACTGGGTATGTGTAGCGCGCATAATTAGCCTTTACCTTTCCGATAGAGTTTGTTCCAGTTGTCGTATTCCCTGTGTTTGACATCCTCCCCGCCCTAAACGGCGGGGCTTTACGGCGCAACCGATAACTATCCGACTACGGAGTATATGTGGCTATTGCTCCTTTGCTCTGGGTTTGATCATCATCCAATAATCCAAGGTCGTCGAAGAGTTCAGCAACGGCACTGCCCGCCATTTTTACACCATTCAATTCAGCACTCTCAGCATTCTTGAGTACCGAAAAACGGGTCTCCTTGTCACCCTTCGGTTGTCTGGCTATCACCACAAGCACTTGCTGCTTATAAACCCCATCCTGTGGTGTTGCGGTATCTGGTAGCGGCTGCCCCTCAGCTCTTGCCATTGCGAACATAAACTTGTTCAATCCGAGCGAGATGCTGCCAGACAATTTCTTCTCAGGCACGGGGAGTGACATGGATGGATTTTCCATAAGCGCACCAACATCAATGGCAAAACCGCTGTATAGCTTGGTTTCTGGTACGGAATATTCCCCCTCAACAACATAAATGACATCCGCCTGTTCTTTTGTGCCTACCAGCCGATACCCATGATTGCCTAGCAACCCTGCAAGCCTCTCTGTTTTGGATGTTGACCCGACAAATTCAACAAAGATCGCTTTATTCATATCTGGTGCGAAAGCATCTTTAGAAGAGGTTATTACAGGGCTTTCGTCACCTTTGAATTGTAGCGCATTGTCAAACTGAGGATTACCTTGCGATTCCTGTGTATCTGTTTTCTGTGAGTTGATGGCCACAGCCGCTACCGTACCTGATGCACCAATTTTCATCGCCATATTAGCTTGAGCCAAGGCAACCTTGGTTTTGGCTTGCGGTATGCCAGCAGCGACTGCCACGTCAGCCTTGCGATAGACAGCTTCGTTTTGCGCTTTGATCTGGGCTCGATATAACGGATTATTTGCCAGCATTGCGGCATTTTCAACGGCCATATTTGTGGCTACCCGATTGATTGCCGCCTCCCCGACAACCCCCAAAAACCCAGATGTCGTAAAAATTTTATCTCGTTCTGCTTTCCGACTTGCTTCGGATTGCTCAGCGAGAGATTGCATTTGCGCTGCCCATTGTTTTTGTTTCTGGAGCGAGAGAATGAGCTTTTCCCGATCAATCGGACGAAGATTCGGCGTTGTTTCGATGTTTTCAGCCTGTTTCTGAAAAGCCTCGGCAGCTTTGCGCTCATCCTCGCGTTTTTGGGCAGCCTCGGCTTCTGGATCACGCATTGAGTCGCCGATTTTACCCACGCCCGCGCCGATCAGTTTGCCGCCAGCCTGTATGCCTACCCCAATAATATCCGCCATTCCCCAAGCATATACATTGGTTGTGAAAAATACTGCGACAACGGCGGTTATGCCAAGTCTTTTCTTCAGCATGATTAAAATCCTCTATATTCTATGGATTGCTTTGTTTTTCAGAATCAACGCGATTTTTTTCAATAAAATTTATAATTTGCGAATAGCTTGGATATTCGATTCCAGTTGCATTTTTACAGTCACGAATTGTTTTTTCTACACAAGCGATAGCTAGTGCGCAAAATTTAGAATCCGCGTCTTTTTTTGATTCTCCAGCAAGACCGATTGAAACATAGATAATATCGGCTTTAATTGCATTGTCGCCGACAATTTCTGTTGATATGCGTTTTGAGTGCATTTTTAATTCCTTTGTAATTTTATTAATGTTTTGCAAATATAACGAAAAAACTAATAATTAGCAAATAATTTACAAAAAACCGTGATTTATTTTGTCTATATGTGATAACATTTTCGATATACAGCGCATTTGCTTATGGCTTTTAGGTCATTACCCCCTGTTTTCATATTTGATAATAGGCTATTATCACATATGAAAAATGCCGTACAGAAATTCAGCGTTCAAAAACTCGACAGATCGAGCAAAAAATTGGGGGCGCAAAAAAAACACCCATCAAATGAACGATAATTTTTTGATATTTATTGCGATTTTCTTAATTATTGGAATTATCTGAATTATCGCAAATAATGAAAATTATTTGTTTTATTCACATATAATATAAAATATGATGAATATTTTATATTTAAGCGTAAATGGCATAATATGCGCACATTCCGTTAAAAAATCCACGCAATGAGCTTTTTCATGTTTTTTGTACGAATGTATTGAATGTAACGAAAAAATATCAGGCGCGGTGAAATTGATGAGAAATTCTTGATTTGATTATTATTCGGGGCGAGAGGGAGGGAGAGGTGAAAGCATGAAGAACATTATTTACAGAAAATTTACGGACTGGCTTCAATCCGCAGCCTTTGAGTCGGCATACTCAGATCATACGCTGCGCCTATACTCAAAAATCGCCAGTGATTTCGACGAGTTTTGCATTGATAACAATATCGAACTTTCCGATGAATTTAGTGTGCCGCATATACGCAAGTTCATCAGCAGCAGTCGGGACGGGAAGCAATATGCGCGCTCAACCAGCAACAGTAGACTGGTTGTTCTGGAGCTTATTTTCACTTACCTGCAAGAGATTAATGATTGCAACGAAAACCCAGTGGTGTACTACCGCGAGGCCAAGGTAAAAAAACGGGGCGGGGCAGGGGGAAGGGTGGCATCACGCTTGCCTGAATGCCTATCGTGGGCTGAACAGGAACGGTTGCTGCACAAATCCATGTCCGATGACACGTTCACCGGGTATCGCAATTCGGCTCTGGTCGCGCTAATGCTCGACACAGGGATACGCACACAGGAAGCGATTGATCTGCCGCTGGCGGCTGGTGACTTATACCTAAAGGGGCGGCTGAGGGTGATCGGAAAAGGGAACAAAGAACGCCTGATCCAGTTTGAACCCGCAAACCGCGAGTATATGACATCATGGTTGAAAAAACGCCACTTGCAGTCTGCAAAAAAGACATTTGAAGACAGACTATTTGTCTCTGAACGAGGGGGTATGATGTTTCAGCAGACAGTTTACTATGCAATTAACAAAATGCTGAAGCAGTCCAATATTACCAGCAAGCAACAAAATGGCGGGCATCTATTGCGCCATACCGCCGCCAGCGCAATGCTCGCCAAAGGCATGGCCTTGATGCAGGTGAAAGAAAATCTTGGTCATTCCACGCTACTAACCACGGAAAAATATCTTCATTTGCTTGAGGCGTAGCCGTTTTCCTGCATTGCTTCCCAAACTTCCCCATGCCTAAAGGCAGGGGGTTCTCGCGGTCGTGGGGTTGAAATCAGACGAGAAAATTCAAATCAAGAAACGTGAGCAGGACTACGGTCTAGGCGATTAGCCTGGTAGCCAGCCTTCTTTCAAAACGTCATCCATGTTCCACGGGCATGATTCTGGAAAAATATCCATTTCAATCCCCGTTTCTTTAGCTGCTTGAACCGCAGCGTCAGCCCAAGCGTCATCAAGCCAGTCCTGATCTGAAAGTGATGCCTTCAGACTGGGGGTTTTTGTAATGGCGCGCAAAACGCGTTTTCTTTGGAGCTTGAAAGTAGATTGCCAGCTTTTCCCTCGCCGATCTGGCTGATATTGCCACTTCAACAAATGAGCCAATAACACCGCCATGCGGCTTTCCAGTTCCCTCTGTTCGCTTTTGCCCACGTCTTCGATTTCCTCTGCAATGTGTTCCAAGTCCAACTGATCAAACTTACCCATGCGAATTAGAGCGGCTTGTTCATTCGCCCATGCAACCACGTCTGCCTGGTATGAAGTTCTCATGTCATTTTTCCTCTGAAATCGTCTTCGCCAATTCTATCAGCCCCATTTGTACGACATTGCTGCATCGTTAAACGCCCCCTACATCACCTCTTCTTGAAAAACGAAATCACATTTCCGTTTTCACGCGCCTGCTGTTTGCTCGTCTCGGCAATTCCAACCGATTTTTTGACTAATTCACCAAACGAGCCAGGAAGCTGCTCGCCAGCGACAAGTGAAGATAATTCGGCGCGGATATAAGATGGCTCTTGTGCAATAACAGCCGCCATCACCTCTAATCCAGGAATTGCGTCGGTGGTCATGATCTTGGTAGTTTCTTCATTCATTTTTTTCTGCCCAAAAATTTAGAAATCTCCCCCAAATCCATTCCTTCTGTGGGAGGCTGTCCATTTTGACATAAATTTAGCTCGTAGTTCAGCGAAAAGTCGGTTTTCGCCCCCGATTTTGTTGGCGTATTAGGCTGAATCAACTTAACCGCAAGGCGACTACACCCCTCCTGTTTGAACCGCTTGAGCGTTGATACCTCAGCCCTGAGCGGATCGGATGCGCCTGTTGCAGCGTGAATGGCATCCGCTTCTTTACCCTCCACGATTCCGCGGGCTTTGCCATCTGGCGCACTCAATGCCTGCATAAGCAATGCCTTGACGCTGTAGCTTTCCGCTGCGCTTGCCGTAGTTGCAAAAAGGCTAAATACAGCAATGGTGATGATGTGTTTTGGTGTAATCATTGACGACCTCGGGTGTAGTAGTTATCGAGCTTGCGCTGCATAGTGGCGGTGCTATCGGTGTTGATCGCTGACGTATTCGGCATATGAACATTTGCCATGATCTCGGCGACAAATTCCGACAGATCAATTCGAGAAAAGTCCAATGCCGCAAATTGGGCAGGCGTAAAACCGGAGCAATCGGTTGCCGGACGGCCTATTTGTGCACCGCCAGCCGTGTTAATAATTCTGGCCAAGCGAGAATTAAAACAGCAATAGGTTTGCGTTGTCTGCAAACAAGTACCGATAATGGGAACCTCGACTGAGCAAAAACTGCCAGTGAACCGACACAAGTTCTGACCTTTTTTCAGAGCAAGCATTTTTTCTTCTGGGTCGCAGGATGCGATTTCCACGATAATCATAATTGCCACCTGGATCGCTAATGTGGTCGGATTGAATGTAAGAACGAAACCGCCAGAAGCAGACCATGAAGCCGTAAAACCGTACATTGAAAGGGTGGGGCTGAAACTGCTAGAACCACCAACCAACGAACCAATCGGAGTTGAGGAAAGCGCCGAGTCAATTCCACGTATGACATAAGAGTTGTCGTACATCATGTCGTACATATAGCTGCTGCCAGCTTTCAGCACTTGACCACCTGCGCTCATCGCGGAATTCATGATGCTTGAATTATTCATCCCACTGCCACCCCCGCTTCCCTTGCAGCAATTGAACAAACCAAACAGCGTGTTGGTGCAACTACTGCCTTGCCCGCTGAAGATTTTCATACTGCCATCCATGTAATTACCTGCCTGCCGCATCGCCTCCATCATGGCGGCTGTTTGCGCCATATCGGTATCGGGTACATGCCCCGTGTCAAAGCAGTTCCCGCCCGTGCAATACTGACTTCCGCCACAATCAGTTGTCGTGGAAGTCGAACCTGCCGCTATTTTGCATTTATATGTGTTTTCCTTTAGGGTACATGCTCCACCAAGCCCCGTTTTGATACATTTACTGGTATCGAGCGTACAACCCTTGGCTACCAATTCTGCGCAGGTGGATTTCATTGCTCCGAGGCACGAATAGGAATCCGTATAGCTCCAGCAACCACCTGCTTCCGCGAGCGTAACCGTCATACCATCAATAATCTTGGATGGCGTGCTATCCGCGCAAACGTGTGATGCTAAAGTGCAAGTAGGATTGCTGGACGATGTAGCGCACGCTGTAGCATCAAGCGTATTACTCGCAATCGTGTAGCTTGTTCCAAGAGATACGGTATTTGCGGGAGTAGCAAGTCCTGTGCCGCATCGCCAAGTGTTCGTCCACGTCATGCAGCCCGCACCAAAAGAAGTGTCCGATAAAGAGCAAACAGAGTCTGTCTGATAGCAGCCAGGCGTTTGTGAGAGCGCGGAGCAATAATCTACCGCATTGGGTTTGATGCACTTGTAGGTATCTGTGTATTGCCAGCAAGTCTTGTTGATTGCAGGATCGGTCAGACACACACTTACGCCAGATACCGTCTTGCATGGGGTGGAATCAACACAAACCGAACCCGTTTTAACGCAAGAAGCTGCAATGGATGCGCCAGCAAAAATCAAAGAAACAGTCAGGAAAAGTAAGCGCATCATAATGCTGCTGCCTCCTGTACCGCACACCCGTTGTTAAGCGTCCAGCTAATTACATTGCGAATACCGACTGTACCTGTTGGTATGGCGGTAGCGGTGTAAGCGCCAGTTGTCAAGGTTAACGTGTTGTTTACAGCACTATAAGAAGCCTGGGTTTGATACCACCATAGCCCAGTATAGTTTTGTGCCATGTAGCCCGTTACTGTGGCATTGCCGCTGGGTAAAAAATAGAGTGTTAAAGGGTAATAACTAGAATTACAACCTCCACCGTGGCACTGTGCACCAGCGGAAATAGTGATCGTTGCTTTCGCCATTGTCGCGCCAGAACAGCCAAACACCACATCGAACATAGCGTAAGGCGTGACGGTCACAGTCGTTCCCCATTTTCTTTTGGTTGTACGGCCAACTTTAACTGTGATATAGCCAGTTTTAGTTATTGTCCGTGAACCTATTCCTGTTGCACTGCCCGCTACATCGCAATAGTTCGTCGGAGTAACAATAGGAATAACTGTTTTATTGCAATTTTGAGTTTGATAAGCATTGATCGTTTTTTTGCACTGGTAATCCGTATGGGCATTTACCGCTATCGTGCGACCTATTGAGCACGTCGAACTACTTGCGGTGGAAACGTCATTACACACCTCAATACCAAAAGTGGGTGGGGTGGTGGTAGCCTTGGTTGTGCAGCCTGTGAATGAGCCAACAGCACCAGGATCAACAAAGCCAAGCGATGCCGCTGCCAAAGTGGATGCGTTGTTCTGGATAGCTCTCGATGTAACCATCATCGGATTGCTCGACGAAATCGCAAATTGTGGCCTGATGGTTGGCTGGTTCGCCATGTAGTTAATCGCATCACAGTTCTGTTGCTTGAAGGCATCTGGATTGGTCGCCCCCGTCTGGCAAGCGGTAATTTTGCCAGCACCCGCCGTAAACGTATCGCCATTCCCCCCCCCAAACAAAGCCGACTCTGGTGCTGTGTTGGTGTAACTATAATAATTTGGGTTAAAACTATTAACGGTGCTTTGTATTGTTCCATTTACGACACCGTTAGCCGCACCAGCAACAGATCCATTTGCAAGCGTCTGTGCATCAGAAAACGCTTTTTTAACAGCGGCATCTTGTGCCGCTTGTTGTGCAGGCGTAAGCGCGGCGGCCAACGACAGGTATGGAATACCAGCCAGAAACAGGCCAATCAGTATGGATTTCCTCAATCAAGCCCCCGTGCGAGTTTGCTACTAAATAGATGAGCGGTAGCCGCCCATTGCGGTGAGGTGCGCTCAATGTAATCCAGTGCGTAGTCTTGGCTGACATCGCCCGTGACTTTCACATAACGCTCCGCCTGCGCGCAGCCGTTATCGAGTTTTTTGGCTGCGTCGGATTGAGAGATCACCAGCGCGGGCACTTGATTAACCTTGAACTGGGTAAATGCGGGTGGATGAACGACTGCCTCAACACGATGCTTTCCCAATAGATCAGCAATGCGCTTCGACATGTCGGTAAGTTTATCGCCAGTGAAACCACGGAAAATCAGCCGCGCACCCGTCCTTTCCGACTGTTCCACGATGCGCAGCAGGCTTTCGCGCGGCATTGAGAATGATACAAAGACCATCAGCTCTGGCGCGACGGGTGGCTGTTTTGCAATGGGTGACTGGCGGAATTGTTCAGCCATATCCGCAGGATTCACTTTTGCTGCCGGTTGTGGCAAGTTGTCGAGCCTGGGAGCAGGGGCGCGATATTGATTGACGACACGTTCAGTAACCTCTTTGAGTATTCTGTTTGAGCGCTCCATATCTGTTTCTGCATAGGCTTGTTGTATCAACAAGCAAAACACGGAAGAGAGTAGGGCGCGCAAGGCAAGGTTTCTCATCAAAATGCCCCCTGACAGCAATCGCGTTTTCTGAAAATCATATAGGCAAAGTCCTCCCCGCCTTCAATCAGCGGCATATTAGGAATCTCCTTGGCAACCCCCCATAACATCGTGCTTCGACCTAGCGGCTGACAACATCTGCCGTTGATCTTGTCCTGCGCGACCGGGAAGTGCATTTGGTATTTGTAGTTGGTCTTGTCCATGAGCAGTTGCGGGTAGTAACCACACATCCCAGAACTACCTGATGCTGCCCACATCAATCCCTCTCTGTGCATTTTGGCGATCAGGCGCGACACGATCAGGCTGGATGCCTGTACCCCCCCGATATGCGAAGCAACATGCCCATTTAACGGATACATCGAACCTTGGCATCCCGCACACCAAAACAGTGTGTTACTGCCAAATCCAACCGATGACATCACGCAATCTGCGCCACAGGCGAGCCGAGCAACCAGGTTTCCAAACAAAAACGAATCTGGGTTGATGATGCTGGTCATTTCGTCGTCATTCCACAGCGGATCGAGTTCGGTCAGGTAAGCTACGTCAAACACCTTCTGCTCAAGACAGGGGCTATCTATTACCAACTCCAGCAACACCAATATTGGATCAATATACCAATGGGCTTGGTAAAAGCTACTCATTGAGGAATTATCTTTTTTTTCTTGCGCACCGTGTGGCGCGTTAAAACCGGGATTCATATCCAGTCCGCCTAAGGCACTCATACAGAAGGGCTTGCGCACCACATCAACGTGTCGCACTGGTTCCCAAAAACTGATTTTTAACCCAGGGTTGATGCCACATAAACAGAGGGGCGAGCCACCCGTGCTTGGCGTGTCCTCTTGCCCAAGTGCAATAGGTAGCGATAGCGCGCCTGCACCGAACTTGATCGGAAAAATACAACTCCAGCAAATATCAGTAATCAGATTCGGGAATCGTCCATTACAATCGAGCGATGCTGACGCGTTTTGAATGCTTGCTAACAGCACGCAAAATGCCACTAGCGAT
>Ga0210015_1002962_pt1 | contig 15332 bp, 10 predicted proteins | sample CryGeymeta201522_FD_185471 | JGI IMG/M metagenome (GOLD analysis project Ga0210015, IMG submission 185471) | Groundwater microbial communities from Crystal Geyser aquifers in Utah, USA - Crystal Geyser metaG 2015-22 (SPAdes) (version 2) | ecosystem: Environmental > Aquatic > Deep subsurface >... | reverse complement strand
GTTGCTGCGCATGGATTTTGGCGTATTCACCCTGCATGCGATCCTGATGTCGGTGTTCATGCAGGTGCCGTTCATCCTGCGCGCCGACGGGCTGGATGCGCAGCACCAGTGGCAGGTGTACCTGCCGGTGATGCTGATTGCCTTTGCGCTGATGGTGCCGCCGATCATCGTGGCAGAGAAGAAGGCGAAGTTGAAGCAGGTATTTATGCTCTCGATCATAATGGCGGCGCTGGGGCAACTTGGCATCCTGTTCATGCAGGACAGCGTGTGGGGCGTGGCACTCTCGTTGCTGGTGTTCTTCACCGCCTTCAATGTGCTGGAAGCGACGCAGCCCTCCATCGTCAGCAAGATCGCGCCGCTGGCCGCCAAGGGCACGGCGATGGGTGTGTTCAGCAGTGTGCAGTTTCTGGGTGCGTTCTTCGGTTCGGCCATGGGCGGCTTGCTGATGCAACTCTACGGCGGCAATGCGGTGTTGGTGTTCGCCGTGCTTATGCTGCTACTGTGGCTGGTCGTGGCTTCGTCCATGCGTCCGCCGCAAGCGCTGATGACCAAAATGTATCACTTGCCGGAGATGAATGAAGATGCGGCGGGCAAGTTGCGGCAGTCTCTGGCACAATTGCGCGGTGTAAAAGAAGTGCTGGTGGTGGCAGGGGAGCAAATCGCCTGCCTCAAGGTTGAGATGAGCGGGTTCGACGAGAACGCGATTGAAAATATGGTGAAAGGGGCATGACATGTCGGTTAACAAGGCAATTCTGATCGGGCGTCTGGGCAAGGACCCGGAGACGCGTTACATGACCAACGGCGAAGCGGTGACCAATGTGTCGCTGGCGACTTCGGAGAACTACAAGGACAAGAGCGGCGAGAAGCAGGAACGCACCGAATGGCACAATCTGGTGTTCTACCGCCGTCTGGCCGAGATTGCCGGCGAATACCTGAAGAAGGGCTCCCTCATCTATGTCGAAGGCCGCATCCAGAACCGTAAATACCAGGATAAGGAAGGCAAGGATCGTTATATCAGCGAGATCGTTGTCAACGAGATGAAGATGCTCGGCAGCAAGTCCACCGGCGGCAGCTTTGAAGTCGTGGAGAACCAATCATCTGCGCCGGCGCGCAGCGCACCGGCAGCCAAGCCGGCCGCACCGGCGGCCAAAGGAAATTTCGATAACTTTGACGACGACATTCCGTTCTGACCCGGAATGGAATCGCAAAAAATGACCGCTTCGGCGGTCATTTTTATTGGTGCGTTGTTGGCGCGCGTTTAAAACTGACCACCTGTGCGCGTTGAATTTTGACCAGGCGTATTTGCATCGGATTTGATCCGTTGCTGTGGATAAGTCTACCAGACTGGAATGGTGTAGCGCCTCCTGTTCAAGTGGGTGGATGAGTCGGGAGTGATCTCCCGGCTACTGTTTTAGAACGGCTCCTCCTGTTTGATGGAACTGCGCCGACTCCGTTCTCTGGTCTTGATGCGATCCTTCGCCGCAGCACTGCTTTGCTTGAAGCGGTACGACTCATTGCCGGTCTCGACGATGTGGCAGTGATGCGTCAGGCGGTCCAGCAACGCCGTCGTTAACTTCGCATCACCGAACACGCTGCTCCATTCAGCGAAGGTCAGGTTGGTGGTGATGATCACGCTGGTGCGTTCGTAGATCTTCGACAGCAGATGGAACAACAACGCGCCACCCGCCTGCGAGAACGGCAAGTAGCCCAGTTCATCCAAGATCACCAGGTCCATGTGCATCAGGCTGTTCGCCAGTCTTCCCGGCTTGCCCACCGCCTTCTCCTGCTCCAGCAGATTGACCAGATCGACTGTGGAGTAGAACCGGACACGCTTGCCGAACTGCTGGATAGCCGACACGCCCAGTGCCGTCGCCAGATGCGTCTTGCCTGTCCCCGTGCCACCCACCAGCACCACGTTCTCTGCCGCTTCGGTAAAGCGGATCGATGCCAGTTGACCGATCAGCGATTCATCCACTCTGGACTGACTGAAGTCGAAGTCGGCCAGGCAGCGATGCACAGGGAATCGGGCCGAGGTCATCTGGTAGCGGATCGAGCGCAACCCGCGATCCGTGTTCTCCGCTTCGATCAGGTGCTTGATCAGCCATTCCGAGGTATCCAGTCCGACGTTGCGGCCTTGACTCAGCAGTTCCGCATAACTCTCCGCCATGCCGCGCAGCTTGAGTCCTTTGAGTTCGGCAACGATATCAAGCATGGTGCACCTCCTGCTCGGTCAGGCGGTCATAACGGGCGGTATCCGCCATCGGTTCCTCGTTGAGCATCAGGCTGGTTTCCGCTTGCGCAGGAGGTGCCTGCTGCTTCAGTCTGGCCAGGACGTTCAGCACATGTTCGGCGCTGTGGATGCCGGATTCCAGAACCAGTTCGACCGCTACCAGCACATCTTCCAGTCCATGCACCGGGACTGCCGCCAGTACCTTGGCCATCAGGCGATTGCCTTCCTGCCGTTCGTGCCGTTGTAAGGCGGCCTGCAGTTTGATCAGCGCCGGGGGCATGTCCTCGAACGGGGCACCGTTGCGCAACGCGCCGGGCTTGCGCTCGATCAGCGGTACGTAGTGCAGCCAGTCATAGCTGGTCTGACCACGATCAAGCATGCGGCGGTGCGCAGCAACCATCGCCGTGTCGTCATAGAAGGTGATGCGATCGGCATACAGGTGGATGCTGATCATGCGATTGGCAAGATGACAGGGGACCGAGTAACGGTTCTTGTCGACGCTGACCAGGCAGGTGCTCGACACCCGCCCCATGGTCTCCACGTAGCCGTCGAACGGTGCGGGCATCGCCATCAGGTAAGGTTGTTCCTGCTCCAGCGCATCCAGTACGGTGATGCCATCGTAGTCCGGGTGAATCAACTCCGCCCACAAGGCGCGGCAACGCGCTTCCAGCCATAGGTTCAGTTCGTCGAAGCTGCTGAATTTGTGCTGCTTCGCCTCGATCCAGACGCGGCGACGTGCATCCTGGACGTTCTTCTCGACGATGCCTTTCTCCCAACCGGAGGCGACGTTGCAGAAGTCCGCCTCGTAGACATAGTGCGACACCATGGCATAGAAGCGCGTGTTGACGATGCGCCCGTTGCCCCGGCTGACCTTGTCCACCGCCGTCTTCATGTTGTCGTAGATGCCGCGCCGCGCAACACCGCCCAGCGCCGCAAAGGCACGGTTGTGCGCATCGAACAGCATCTCGTGACTCTGGCCGGGATACGCGCTCAGAATGAACGCGCGACTCGCGCACAGCTTGGTGTGCGCCACGATGATCTTGCGCTGCACGCCGCCTATCACCAGCGATTCTTCGCTCCAGTCAAACTGGAAGGCTTCGCCAAGCTTGAATTTGAGCGGCACAAAGGCCGACTTGATCGCCACGCCTTCGCCTTCGGTACGCCACCTGCGCACGAATTCGGTGACGCGACTGTAGTCCCCCGTAAAGCCTTGCTGTTGCACTGCTTCAAACAGTAGCTTGGCTGTGCGGCGGTCCCGCTTGGGCCGATGCGCGTCAGCTTTGAGCGCTTGCTGTAGCCAAGGCTCATACGGGGTGAGCAACGTCTCCGCAGCTTTACGGCGGTATTTGACCTCGGCACCTTCCGGCGCATTCAGCCACTTCTTGATGGTGTTGCGGGACAGACTCGTTCGGCGCGCAATCTCGTTGATCGGCAGGTTCTCGCGGAAATACATCCGCCTTATCTTTGCGTTCATGACCATGGTAATCACCTCTCGTTTGCTCCCGCTTAAAAAGCAGGCAGCGTACTCGGATTACCTGGTCAATTTTCAGCGCGCACAACCCTCAAAAAGTGGTCAATTTTCAGTGCGCGGCAACACTCCTGAACATCCCTCGCGATGCCGATGCCAGTGTCCTTTACTGAAAAACGGATTATTTCGCCGCTGTCGAGTTGTTCCAGTAGTTCGGCTCGAAGTTCGATTTCTCCATTTTGGGTGAATTTTATCGCGTTGCTGACGAAATTGTTCAGCACTTGCGAAAGGCGCAGCGGATCGACGATATGCGCCGAACTGATCCGCGCATCGACGTTCTGCCATAGCTTCAAGCTTTTGGCGCTGGCTACGCGCGAATAGGTATTGACGACATCCTGCAGCAGTTGGGTAATCGACGTGTCGCGCGGGGAAAGCGCCAGTTTTCCTTCTTCGATCTTGGACCAGTCCAGAATGTCGCTGACAATTCGCAGCAGACTCCTGCCCGAATCCCACACCACATTCAATGTCGCATTTTGCTCATTATCAAGGTGTGACATGGAAAGCAACTCCAGCATGCCGAGCATGCCGGTGAGCGGCGTGCGTATCTCGTGGCTCATGGTGGCGAGAAACGAATCCTTGGCGCGGTTTGCCAGTTCGGCCTGCTCCTTGGCGGCCACAAGCTCCCGCTCGGCCTGCTTGTGCGCAGTGAGGTCGCGCACGATGCCGGTGAAGTGGCGCTTCCCGTCCAAAGCCATTTCACTGACTGACAGATACATCGGAAAAGTGCTGCCGTCCTTGCGCCGACCCACGACATCGCGCCCGATGTTGATGACGTGCGCCTCGCCGGTGGTGCAATAACGTTCGATGTAGCCGTCGTGCTGGCTACGGTGAGGTTCGGGCATCAACATGCTGACGTTATGCCCCGTGACCTCGGCAGCGGCGTAGCCAAACAGACGTTCAGCGGCAGGATTGATCGTCCCCACGATCCCTAGCGCGTTGATGCTAACGATGCCGTCCGCCACGGTATTGAATATCGTCTGGATGCGCGTGGCGCTGTCACGCAACGCTGCTTGTGTTGCATATTCCTTAGTCACGTCGCGAAACACCAGCACTGCTCCGGTTACCTCGCCATCGCGGCTGAGTACGGGGGCACAACTATCGGCGATGGGGCATTCGCTGCCGTCGCGAGCAACCAGCACCGTGTCGTTTGCCAATCCATGGATAACGCCTTGCGCCAGTGTCGCCGCCACCGGAATGGGGGCAGGCTTGCGCGTTTCATGATTTATGATGTGAAAAACATCGGCCACCGGATGACCGACTGCGTCTGCCTGCGTCCAGCCGGTGAGTTGCTCGGCGACTGTATTCAGGCGCAGTACTCTCCCTTCGGCATCAGTGGTCATCACGCCGTCGCCGATGGATCCGAGCGTAACCGAGAGGTTTTCCTCGCTGGCGCGCAAGCGTTCCTCTGCCGCTTTGCGTTCGGTGATATCGCGCGCGGTGGCGAACATGAGTCCGTTCGCATAAGGTACAGACGCCCACGATAGCAAACGCCACGAACCGTCTTTGTGCAAGTAACGGTTTTCGAATTGCAGGACGCTCTTGCCGGCAACGACCTGCTTCTCGACTTCCCTGAGCGTGGCGGCGTGATCTTCCGGATGCACGAAGTCGAGGAACGGACGTGCCAATATCTCCTCGGTGCTCCAGCCCAGCGTCTGCGTGAAGGCGGGGTTGACGCGTTTGAAGTAACCGTCCGCACTGGAGATGCACAACATGTCCAGCGAGAGCTCGAAGAAACGATTGAAGTAATCTTCTGCCGCCTTGCGTTCGGTGAAGTCGCGCGTGATCTTCGAATACCCCTGCAACTCCCCCTTGTCGTTGTAGAGGGGGGTGATGACCACGTGAGCCCAGAACCGGGAGCCATCCTTGCGCAAGCGCCAACCGTCGTCTTCGGCACGCCCTTGTTCGAGTGCTCGCGCAAGCTCTACCTCCGGCTTGCCTGACGCAACATCTTCGGGCGGCGAGAAAATGGAAATATGCTGCCCGATGATTTCCTCGGCGCTGTAACCCTTGAGCCGTTCGGCAGCCTGACTCCAGGTCGTCACACGACCATTCACGTCGAGCATGAGGGTGGCGACATCCCGGACGCCGTCCACCAGCAAGCGGTAGCGCTCCTCACTCGAGCGCAGGGTGGCGTTGTCCTTTTCGGATTGGGCGATCGTTCTTTTCAGGCGGCCATGAAAGGTGCTGAAGAGCACGCCCATGATGCAAAAAAGCCCGATGGAGATGAGCGACATCGGTTCCTTGCCGCTGAAGGTGAACAAAGGCGGAATGAAAAACCAGGTGGCAAGCGCAGCGGATATGAAGGTGGACGCCAGCCCGGGAATCAGGCCACCGATCCAGGAGCTGGCAAAGACTGCGGGAAAGAAGAGAAGCCATGCGTATGGTTGAATCGCAGGCCAGAACGTCCACTGCAGGACGAAGGCGATGAGCGGCGGCAACATCGCCAGAAAGGGGCGCAGCCAAATTCTATTTCGGACTTCCATCACGGCCCCTCTATGTAAATAGTAGGTATACATCAAGCCTTTGCAGGACAAGACTCACCCGAAATTCAGTCAGGTAGCATTTGGTTAATATGCTCGCACAATACTGTCACGCTTGGCGCTCAGGAGCCGATGAAAATAATTATTTCTGCCTCAGGCTAACAGTTTTGTATTCGTTTACATATAGGCCGAAGGATATAGGCCGAGGTATATATATTTGGTTCATCAGACTTTCCCGTGGGTAACCCGAGCCGGATACAGATCAAGCCCGCCACAGTGGAAATAGATGGCGATCTTGAAATGGTCTCGATTCCTGAATCCACAGGCACGTTTTTGTACAGTTGCAATCTTTGAGTTCAACCCTTCAGCCACAGCATTGGTGATGCGATGTTTGAAATAGGTCAACACATTTGGCAAGTGCCGCGCAATCAACTTGGCCGCATCGATCATGGGCTTCAAGCGGCTGTGCGTCGCCCAGTAGTACCAGCGCTTCCAGAACTTCATCGCCCATGCCGCAGAGTTGTAGCTCCACAATTCCCGCAGCACTTCCTTGAGCGCCCACGCACGTCCGGTCTTAAGCTCGCTGCTTTGCAGTTCCTTGAAGCGCACCTTGGCTTGATCGGTCATGTTGGACGGGTTGGTCAGCCACAGATATTTGCTTTTAACCAACGTCGTGTCCCCTTCATTCATCAGCGCTTTGTGCTCCTGCTTCCTGACCTTATCTACCGCCTCGACGACATGGCGCATGATGTGGAAGCGGTCAAACACCATCTTGTCATCCGCCTCCGGCACGCCTTCTCGGCAGGCATTGATGAAGGCTGGCCACATGTCGAGACTGATCGCTTCAATCCCTTCGCAGCGTTCCGTGCCAAAGGCTTGGAAATAGGGAGCAAGGCTGGTCTCTTTGCGCCCCTCGCCAACGTATTCCACCGTCGCCTTATCCAAGTCACAGACCAGTGTCATGTACTGATGTCCTTTGGCGATGGCTTTCTCATCCACACCGATCTGTTTGGGCAAGGCATTCTCTTTGGCAGCACGTCCGCGCAATACCGCGCGCTCCATCAGATGCCACGCCTGATCCCAGCTGATGCGCAACAATCCTGCGGCACGTTCGATGTTGGCTGCCAGCAGCACGTTCACCGCCAGCGCCTCGAACAGGTGCGTAAACCGGCTTCCCTCATCCGCCCATGGCAAGCGCGCTTGCCGAACGCCATGCTCAGAACACGACACACGCGGCGGACTGGCATGCAGGTAGGTCATGAACTGGCAGCTGTCCAGGTGACGCCAAATGCGCTCGGTAGAATGGTCGTACACAGAATGCTCTTGCCCGCATTCAGGGCAGGCAAAGCGCACGCCCTTGGCATGACTCACATACACATCAACCCGGCCTTGCGCCATGTCCAGTTCAACACGCTCTACCGTCCAAGGCTCGTTTATCCCCAGCAAGTGCCGGTACAGTTCTTTGCTTTCCATCGCTCGTCTCCCATCCAGAACATAGATGGTAGATTAGCTTTTACCCACGCAATTGTCAGATTAACCATATATTTAAGGGGGGCGGCTATCCCATATTTTATTTACGGGATTTATCTGACTCATGTCAGGCTCGGTTATTTACTACCCCGGTATTGAGGAACTTACGACTCTGTTCTCCATCTCATTTTCGAATATCCAGTTCCTGCGGCATTGACTCATCCTATCCCCTGGGTATAGCATGTGTCAATGGACACGCCTGAACACACCTTGGAGTGGCTGCTTGATTACGATGGAAGGCGGCACTTATTCGCCAGCGGCCACTTTCTGAAGTTCGCGATCAGGCTGGTAGCGCAGTCAGGCCAAGTGCCGCACGGCATCGCTTATTCCTTCTCCTTCCATGATCCGGATGGGACGAGGCTGCTGGGTTTCGATAATGCACACCCGGTGCCGCATGCCGGCGGGAAGTTTGTGAAGGCCAAGCCGGATGCCGACCACTGGCATAGAACGGTTAATGATGAAGGTCGCCCGTATGCTTTTGTATCGGCAGCGCAGTTGCTTGATGATTTTTTTGCCGAGGTTGAGAAGCTTTGCGAAGCGCAAGGCATATCGACCGAGGTGGTGGACGACAAGGAGACATGATGATGAAAATGAAAATCCAGTCTATGCAAGACCTGAGAAAGGAAATGCTGTCTGTCGCTCGCGGTGAGCGCAAGGCTCCTGCCGATGCAGCCCAAGCTTCTTTCGAGTCTGTAGAGGCCGTGATTCGGCTGCTGACTCCGGAAAATCGCTTTCTGCTCGCCACCATAGACCAGAAAAAACCAACTTCCGTGGCCGATCTGGCAAAACTGGTGCAACGTGCAGAACCCAACGTTAGCCGCACATTGGGCAAACTTGAGGCATTAGGCTTTGTGCGACTTCGCCAAGGTGCGGGGAAAGCCAAGATTCCGGAAGTTGCAATCCATCACCTAACGGTAGACATGGATATCTGCGCGCAGCGTGACAGAGTAGCAGTCGCTTAATTAAGTCAAGCGACTGCCAGCGCTTGCCGCAGTTCCAAAAGCAGCCATTCATGGAAAGTTCTGGTCACCACGCCAGGGGCAAATCCTGACCAAGAGCTCGCTCAATATGAATTGATGTCCCTCGCCTTGATGTATTTTGACCAACAAGAAAAACAACAACCTGGATGCCGCCACCCTCGGCAAAATCGTTCTTGCCAGATTTCTAACATTACCGCTCAGAACTTATGACCGCTGTGTGGCGAAGACCGAATCATCAATAAAATTTGCCGAATTTACGCAATGGGTCAAGCCGTCGATTTTAAAGGATGCGCGGCTCGACGATAATGAAGCAGGTGTGCGCACAGTATCACCACAAACGCTGGGGGAGATTCGCCTATCCGGGGGGCGGCCCATCTTTGTCTATCACAAGCCCAGCTTCGTCCGGGAATATCTGTTCGATGAAGCCGGACTTAAACTCCAGCGTGATGCCCACATATTCCCCAGCGAGCTAACGGCCACACTGCATCGATTGCGCCTCATCAACAGCCGCAACCGACTCACCAATGCGCTGATGCAGGCATTGCTAGACACCCAAGCCTCTTATCTGATTTCCGGCGATCCGCTTGCGCTGGTCCCATTACCCCAAGCACGAATGTCCGGAATTCTCGCAGAGCGCAATAATCTTCCCATGGTGGCTGATGCCGGACGGCTGTCGCGCCTCATTCGCGTACTTTCGCTCAGGATGATCAATGGCGGAACGTTGCCATTGATCGCCCTTTTCCCCAGCAAGCGTCAGCTTCATTGCTATCAGATTGATTCTCTGATAAAAAGAGAAAAAACATTGATTCTGGAGAAAAAAATAGCTCACCCGCTACCCGACGAAGCGATTGCCGTTCACCTGAAACAGCAATATGGAACTTCCCTTTCGAGACGAACCGTAGCGGCAGTACGGCATCGGCTGGACATCCCGGACTGGCGCCGCAGAAGCGAGCGGAAGGATTATCTGGTGGCCACAGAAGGATTCTCTCCTTTGCTGCCACTGACGCCACAAGCGTTGTCCACGTTCGTACCACCACATTCAGGTGTTTACGAAATCCGTTCGGCGACAAATCCTGATGACTGGAACTTGAGTGATATTCCATTATCGCCGGATCGAACTCGCATCGTTTACATCGGTTCGACGCGTGATTTACGCAAGCGCCTTGCAGATCATTTGCGATGCAAAAGCGGCAATACTAGCCTTTCAAGCTGTCTGTCAGCGGGAGGGGCCAAAGTGCGTTTTCGTGTAGTAGGCGAAGATTGGCGTCTGGAGGAACGGAGGCTGTATCATTCCTTCTGCGAGACATTTGGCGCTCCCCCGCCATGTAACCGGATGAGTCCATGAATAACAAGCAGAATCGCGAACTGGATAATATATTGCGCAAGCAAGCAAGCAAGCAAGCCTGATAGTCGGTTTGTTTCGGCCGCATGGGTGGCCGCGAGGGTTGGAGAAATGAAGTCGGTCAGCGAGGCTGTCGATTCCGTGATCTCCGCGCTCGGCCTGAACGACGCAGAGGTGGCGACGCGCAAAGCGTTCCTTAGCTTCTCCGAGGCAGATGTCCATCATCTAAAAGAGCTCCATGAAGCGCTTCAGGGCATAGGGCCTGATTTCGCCAAACGTTTCTATGAGCATATGCTGAGTTTTCCGGAAACGCGCCGTTTCATTCCGGACGAGCAAACGCTGGGGCGCCTGCAGCAAACCCAGGCAGAATACTTTGACACACTGACCGCTGGCGACTACGGCCCAGACTATATACGCCACCGTCTGCAGGTTGGTATTGCGCACCAGCGCATTGGTCTGGAAACCCAATGGTATTTGGGTGCCTATGCCAAGTATCTCGTCGACCTCATGCCTGAAATATGGCAAAGACTAGAGGGGAATCACGAAAAATTCATTGCCGCACTACAGTCACTACTCAAAGTTGTGCTACTGGACATGGGGCTTGCCATAGACACTTATATCCACGCCGACCGGCGGGCGATTCTGGCGCTCAAAGAATATGCAGAACTGGTGTTCTCCGCCATTCCGGACGGGTTGTGCGTTCTAACCTCAGACTTCACCGTGCTTTCTGCAAATTGCGCATTTCTCAAGCGATTCGGTTTGCGTGATGCCGATATTCAAGGGCTATCCCTACTTTCCATCGTGGCTGCCCATGGGCTCGATACCAAGCTCTGCGAGGTTCGGGAATCCGGCATGACGCAGCGCGATCTGCTGCTCGACATGGGGCTGGTAGGAGAATCTACGCGCAATCTTGTGCGCGTTACCATCTCTGGCATTCATCTTGCGGAAGAAGAAGAAGAAGAAGAAGAAGCCCGTTTGCTCATGATTGTAGAAGACATCACAGAACAAATTCAATTGCAGCAGGCGCTCCAGGAGAGCGAAGCCACGCTGCTACGCGCGCAGGAGGTTGCACACATCGGAAGCTGGCGGCTCGATTTCAGGGAGGGGACGCTATCGTGGTCGCCCGAGGTCTATCGAATTTTTGGGTTGCCGCAAAATGAGCTTGTCAGTTTTGAAACCTTCCTCGCTTGCGTCCATCCGGATGATCGTGAAACGGTAGAAGTAGCCTGGAAGGCCGCGCAAAAGGGTGATGCCTTCCAGATTCAACATCGCATCATTGCTGGCAATACTGAACGCTGGGTAGAAGAGCGAGCCGAATTCGAAATTGATGCTGATGGAAACTCACTCAGAGCGATCGGCACCGTTCAGGACATTACAGAGCGCAAGGCCGCCGACACGAAGATTGAACATCTGGCCTTTTATGACCCTTTGACTGGATTGCCCAACCGCGCACTGTTCATGGATCGCCTTAAACACGAGCTCTCCGCAGCCGAGCGACGCGGCCAGCGACTTTCCTTGTTATTCCTTGATTTGGACAGGTTCAAGGAAATCAACGACACCCTTGGGCACGACGCCGGAGATCTCATGCTTACTGAAGTCGCGCACCGCTACAGTCAGGCAATGCGGGGAGACGAAACGCTTGCGCGGTTGTCCGGAGACGAGTTTGTGATTATCGCATCCGACTCGGGCGAAGCGGCAACCCATATTGCCGAACGCATAGCACGTGCACTTGCCGAGCCCATCTCCATCAACGGCCATAGCTTCATGATTACAACCAGTATCGGAATCGCCATCTTTCCAGAAGATGGCCGCACTTCAGAGGAATTGCTCAAGCATGCCGATATTGCAATGTATCTCGCCAAGGGCAGCGGCAGTGGCCACCGCTTCTACCGTGCCGAAATGGGCGAAGACCTCGCCAGAAAACTTGCCATCGCACAACGCCTCGAAAGTGCGCTCGCCGCTGGAAAACTTCAACTCCACTACCAACCGCAGGTGCGTTTGCAAGATGGCAAGCTCGTCGGCGCAGAAGCACTGGCGAGATGGCATGACGATGAGTGGGGAGTTGTCAGCCCATCGATCTTTATTCCGGTTGCCGAAGAGCGAGGTTTGATCTCAAATTTGGGAGAATGGGCGCTACATGAGACATGTTGCCAAGTACGGCGATGGCAGGAATGCGGACGCCCAATACCTGGAAAGGTGGCAGTCAATGTCGCGGCCAAGCAGTTCGAGGATGATGACTTCATTGACCGGGTATTGCGGATCGCACGTGAAGCTGCCGTATCCCCTTCAGCAATCGAGCTTGAGTTAACCGAGAGTGGCATGATGCGCGACCCGGAGCGCGCTGTCGAGATCACGCATGCACTGGCATCTGCAGGCTTCGCATTATCCATCGACGACTTCGGCACCGGCTATTCTTCGCTAGCCTATCTCAAGCGATTCCCCGTGAACAAGCTGAAAATCGATATTTCCTTTGTTCGCGACATGCTGAACGACCACAACGATTACTCAATTGTCAGCACGATTATCGCTATGGGCAAGAGTATGGGGCTGGAAACGCTCGCTGAAGGCGTAGAAAACCCCAAACAGGCTGAAGTCCTTTTGTCGCTTGGATGCCGACTTGCGCAAGGTTATCATTTTGGACATCCGGTAGCTACTGACGATTTCGAGAAAAGATGGCTTTCCAACTCTGGTCAATAACATGCAACGGCTATTTGCAATCCGAGGTTGGATGGACACCTTACGCACCGTGAAAATCATGCGCTGTTATGTGCAATACTTGGCTGACTGGGCTTGCCCCGAGGTGATTCTCTCTTGAGCAAAACTTGGTTGGATTCGTAATCAATTCAGATTCAGCACAATGCGGAAAATTTAGGCTAACGGCCCTCAGTCTGCAATTCGGCGAGGAGCTGCCGGTGGAATCCAGATGGGCCAAAGGCCGGTATGGAAATCGTCACCGGCCATAGGCGCGGGAATCATCCCGAACGGCGGCTTTCACGAAACTCGACTGCGTGCTCTCGATCCGTTCTGGATATTCGGCTTGGGAAGTAATTCGAGCCCCCGCTACGGGCTCAACACAGGTAAATAGCAGCTGATTATGCGAACAAATAATTTCCAGTTTTATGTGGATTCGCAATAGTAACACCCCAATTTTTGGTTCCATTAACTGTGCAATGGTACTGCATCGAATTAAGCCGCTTTTTATACCTAGCATGAATCGCGGCATAGTGTGAATGAGTATGGGCGTTGTTCACAATCCCATTCAGAAATTTATGAGCCGCCATTGGGGCAAGGAGCGATGAGCAGAGTAAATCCGCCATTTGCAAACATGCGTGATTGTTACTTATTCCGAAAGTTGGAATTTCTTGAATAAGCGGATAAGAGTCGCCGGCAGATTTGTGCTTCTGGGTAAATACTGAATGAGAGACATATGAATTCTTCTTAGGGTCCCGAAAATCTGCAATGAGCATTCCGCTGTGATCGCCTTTTTGCGCCAGGTACTCCTGAAATCTGGCGCAAATATTCTGCATTGTGATGCTGTAAACAGATTGATCGCAGATTGGAACATTGAACTGCTTTATCCAAATACGTGAAACTATTTTGGCATCATATTTTTTCAGAATCACCAATACATCGTCTAAAAACCGAAAATGATGTTCAACTATTTTTGAGCTTAACGGGTTATCACGAATCTCAGTCCGCAAATCCGACCCTTTAATTTCATGAAGTAGAACATCCAGTCTGTGCGTTACTTTCGCAAATGCACTTGGGTAATACTTGCGCTTGAGCCCCGTAAAATCGACTGTAATCTGGGGTATGTGCTGAGCCTTTATTAGCAAGCCGCTTATGACTAACAATGGCTGAGCAAAATGAGTTGCATGAAGAATTGCTTGTGAATCGCCGGATTCATCGACATAACACAAATACATTTCAATCCTTTGAAAAGAGAACGGCCACCTAATGGTGGCCGTGGTCCACTTTCGTGGTATTTGACGTCAGAATTAACCGACATCGATATCGGCATAGCCGAGTTGAACCAAGTTTAACTGCGGAAATTGTTTCCTGTCAATATGTTTGTCAACCACATGTTTGTTCGACAAGGATATTTGTTTTGTCCGGCTGATTATGGGCAGCCTAACCTGCACCTGCCAGATGGTCAATATACCGGAATATCTAGATACTTCGAGTTGCCGCTTCTGTTAAGGGTTGTCAGATACCTGTCCGCTGAGGGCGCCCATGCAACCAGCCACCAAATGGGTGAAATTAGCAATCTGACAGTCGGTGCGCGACAGGCCCCGCCGTTCAGGCCGGCGAGGATGTCAAAATCAGCGAATGAATGAAGACATCCTGCCACACCGACATCCAATATCTTCATGTCATGACTACACCCGCACCCGGTCCTGATTCAACTGTACCGCATTGAGGTTCTGATTCGCCTGCCCCAACGCCATCAAGCTACTGATGCTCATGTCCTTGAAAGCCGAGCTGCCCAGTGAGGCATCATCACCGTCATCCACATTGGCCATCGCCAGCGTCTGTGCAGCGTTCCAGTGCTGGATGGTGCTGTCCGCGGCCCAGGCTTGGTCGAAGGCTGCAACCACGGCACTGAAGTCGTACTGGTCGAGCGTGGTCTTGATCTCTTGATAGCCTGACTTATGTTCAGATTTGCGTTTCGACTTTTCATCGAACTCGGTAACGGCCTGAGAGATGATGTCCAGCGTGAGCACGCTCTTGTAATTGGCGGTGGTGTCGTACCAGTTGCGCAGGGTGATCTGATCGGCCGCACCGGTTTCCAGGATGAGGTCGTTGGCGTTCCGGGTCAGGGCAATGTCGGTCATCTGGATGCCGTCGGTGAGGATCAGGATGTTGTCCGTCCCTACTCCGCCGTAGACCGTGTCCTGCCCATCGCCGCGTCCGAAGAGGATGCTGTCCGCACCGTTGCCGGTGTGGATGATGTCGTTCACGCTGCTGCTGACAATGATCTCGTCCTGCGTGGTGTCGAGGGCCGGGTGGTCATGTTCATCATCATGGTGTCCGCTTTCATGATCGCCTTCATCACGTTCATCGTCGCGATCTTGGTCATGTTCGCCTTCGTGATTGTCATCTTGATGCTGGTCTTTGCCGGCACTGAAGGTGAAGACCTGCGAGACGCTGGCGCCGGCTTGGTCGGTAGCGGTGAGCAGGATGTCGTAGCTATCCGAACCTTTTGCGCGGCCTGAGAAGGTGCCGGTGGCGGCATCGAAGT
>Ga0210015_1002958_pt1 | contig 15338 bp, 17 predicted proteins | sample CryGeymeta201522_FD_185471 | JGI IMG/M metagenome (GOLD analysis project Ga0210015, IMG submission 185471) | Groundwater microbial communities from Crystal Geyser aquifers in Utah, USA - Crystal Geyser metaG 2015-22 (SPAdes) (version 2) | ecosystem: Environmental > Aquatic > Deep subsurface >... | reverse complement strand
CGGTGATAGAATAGTTGCACTTTTTAAGCCTGGTAACGATAATATACCAAGAACAACCGCAGTTGATACTGCATTATCAATAGATAAGATGTTAACAAGTGTTGTGAACGTTGCTCTCAAACAAAATAATATTTATCCATTAGTTTACGGAATAGGAATTGACTACGGAGAAATGTTGGCAGGACGTGTAGGAAAAAATGGCAAGCAAAATAACGATATTGTTTGGGCTGGTAAGGCTATGAATTATGCTTCAAAACTTGCGGACTACGGAAATGGAATCTATTTATCACAAGCCGTGTATACCGGAATAACTGACAAACTCAAGAACGATGTAAATAATTTTTGGTCTGAAAAAAAGGACTTGGCGTTCGGTTCTTTTTATCAAGTTACGAGTCTTTTTCAATGATAAAGTATGGCGGAAAATAACCTATCTGTAAAAGTTGAATTAGCAACGGAAAATTTAAATAGGTTAATAGATTGGATTAAACATAGTGACAATAAAATTGCTTTAATCAATATTTTTCACGCAGGTTTAATAACTTTTTTTATAAACAAAACTGGTGATATTGCTAAGATTATTAAGAATAATACTTTTGGTTGGTCACAATTTGCTTTGTATTTTTCTATTATTTTATTTACTTTCTTTTTAATTAAATCTGTTTACAAATCTTTTAAGTCACTATATCCCGACGTTGAATCAAGAGAGCCTTCAATGTTCTATTTTGGTTCTATTGCAAAACAAGGACAAAATAAATTTATTAAAGACTTTAAAGAGCTAAATAATGAAGAAATTTTAAATCAATTAAATAACCAAGTTTATATAAATTCGCAGATTGTCATAAGCAAGTTTGAAAACGTAAAGCAAGCTATTAATAGCCTTTACGTTTCTATAGTTTTTTGGTTTATTTCGTTACTTCTTATTACAATAATAATTTAAATATATTTTTTAACCAATTCTTTCAATTCATTACTAATTCTTCTTTGTTTTTGGTATTTAATTTTAAAGTCAATAAAGTTTGATAAGTATAATGGACCCAACAATTTGGACAATGGAATAAGACTAAACTAGAATAGGGACATATGGACGGAAAAATACGAAGATCTCACTCCTCAGCATTTAAGGCACAAGTTGCACTTGCGGCCATTAAGGAGGAGAAAACAATTACGGAACTTGCAGGTTTGTACGGAGTACATGCGACTCAGATTACCAAATGGAAGAAGCAAGCGCTTGACTCTCTGAGCGAAATATTCTCAAACAAGCAGGAAAGGAGGAGCCAGGAGGAACATGAAAATACTGAGGAGCTGTACCGTCAGATAGGCAAACAAAAGGTTGAAATTGAATTTCTAAAAAAAAAGGTGGGGTATTTTGAGAGATGAGAACAATCTGAGAGCACGAGAGCTCACCTCGCACATTGACAAAACATCAGGCCTTTCCCTCGCACTCCAAAGCAGCCTATTGGGAGTGAGCAGGTCAAGTTGTTACTATCAGCCGGTACCTGTTCCCATTGAAGATATATTGGCCATGAACCGGATAGATGAACTAAATACCAAGCGTCCCTACTTCGGATCACGAAGAGTGGCAGACGCACTTGATATGAACCGGAAACGGGCACAGAGACTTATGCGGGTCATGGGTATCGAAGCTCTGTATCCAAAAAGAAATCTGAGCCTAAATAATACGCCTCACCCGATATACCCATACCTATTGAGAGGACTACCGATAACGAGAGTAAATCAAGTATGGGGAGCTGATATTACGTATATCAGAATGAGATACGGATTTGTATACCTGGTAGCCATCCTTGATTGGTTCTCTCGGTTTGTTGTTTCATGGAGATTGTCAACAACATTGGGCACTGATTTTTGTATAGAGGCAGTAAAGGAAGCTTTAACAAAAGGTATCCCCGAGATTTCCAATACCGATCAGGGTGTGCAGTTTACCGATAGTGCAACGTTATCCTTATGGGAAGATAATGATGTTAAAATCAGCATGGATCATAAAGGCAGGTGTTTTGATAATATATTCACCGAACGCCTATGGAGAACCGTCAAATATGAGGAGGTATACTTGAAAAGTTATGAGACGGTGCTTGAGGCAAAACAAAATCTTGATGAGTACTTTACTTTTTACAATTTTGAAAGGAGGCATCAGTCGCTAAACAAGCAGACACCAGCTTATGTGTACTTTAACGGAAAACATTAATATTTATAGTCTTAATCCAGCCGTTTTATTGTCTTGACAAAGGGGTCCACCTTACCCTTTTGCCAATTGATACAGTCGTTTCGTGCAAAAGTTCTTACCAAAAGGCTTACCAATGATAATTTTTATAATTAGTTCAAAATAAAATCGAGATAATTATTTTTGTTGATACACTGAAATTTAGCTTCGGGATAAGCCTTCAACCATCCTGTCGGAACTTTTGACATTTTACTCCCTGATTTAAACTCAAAGCCATAAAGTGTGCCATTTTTCTCTTCAACGTAATCAAGTTCTGCCCCAGTATGAGTTCGCCAATAATAATTGGAATAGAGAACTTGCTTAGTTGTGTTATGTTTCATTCTTTCAATAAGAAGAAAGTTCTCCCACAAAAATCCCGAATCATTTCTATCTTTTAAAGGTTTTAAATTATCGATCAGGATGTTTCTCATACCTAAATCATAAAAAAATACTTTATCCATTCTTGTAACTTCTTTTCTCAAGTTTCTACTAAATCCTCCCAAACGAAAAACAATAAATGATTTTTCCAATAAATCTATATACCTGGAAACAGTATCTTTACTCATGGAAAGCATCGTTCCAAGTTCAGTCAAAGAAACTTCTGAACCAATTTGAAATGCTAATAATTTAAGAAGGTCTCGAATTTTCGAAAAATTCTTTATGTCACCAAATTCAATTAAGTCACGATAAAGATAAGCATCACTGATATTTTGTAAATAGTCCCGTTTTTGAAAAAGGCTTTTATAAGAAAAAATTTCTGGATAGGAGCCGTATACTAATCTTTCTTCAAGATTATCATCGAGCTCAGCTCTGTTTTTAAACCCTGATAATTCTAAAAAGGACACTGGGTATAGATGATAACTCCAAACCCTACCAGTCAAAGGCTCACTTATTTTACTAGCTAAGTCTAAAGAAGAAGAACCTGTAACGATCACTTTAAGATTGGGAAGATTATCAAGAATAATTTTTAAATTAATGCCAATTTCAGCGATTCTTTGTGCCTCGTCGACAAATAACATTTCGTAGCCTGACACGAGAGATTGTATTTTAACTAAATCACGACTAGTTAGAATATCTATATAACGACTTTGATCGCCGTTAATAATCAAGGTTTGAAGGTTTAATTTTTTAATAATTTCATTTACCAAGGTAGTCTTCCCAACTTGTCTTGCTCCATAAATCACAATGCCTTTTTTAGAAGAGGTTAATTTCTCCAAGATTGATGCTGTTAAATAACGAGGAATATACATATGAAGTAAATAATATCATGAATACCGCTGTTTGTCAAGCGTATTTAACGTTATAATAGCTAGTCTGCTGGTGTTAATAATGATTATTTATATATTTATGCGTGGATTGTTCGGACATCCTCTAGTAGTCTGGACTTGCTGTATTTACCTCCAATTCCATGACTCTCACATATTTTTCATTAGTACATTTCTTTATACTATAATCAAGTATGCGCTCTAAAAGAAATGGTGTAATTAGTATCTGCCTTATTTTGTTTAGTTTCATTTTGTTTCCTCTTTCTACGCGTGCCGATAGCACACCAAACGAAGGTCATTCAAGTTTGAGTGTGAACTCATCAGTTCCGGCAGACGGACAAACCACTGCTATTGTTACGGTAACCCTTCGTGACAGTTCGGGTAACCCGATAAACGGGCATTCGGTAGTGCTTTCGGATTCAAGTAATAGTGGAGTCACTATTACGATAATATCTGGTACTACCGACGGAAATGGCCATGCGCTTTTTTCAATAAAATCATCAAAGGCTCAAACAGATAACTTAGATGTTACCGACACGACTGCAAATATAAAATTTTATACGTTAGGGAAAATTACCTTTACCATTGCGGGTTGTTACGATTCTCCTCCAGGAAGTACTCCACAACTCATATCGGCATTTGCTAAAGGCTCAAATCAAATAGTTTTGACCTGGACGGGGGCGGCAAGTCCAGTAAGTCATTACCTCTTGTCATATGGTTTTACATCCGGACAATATATATATGGCAATCCAAATGTCGGTGGTCAGGGTACCACTTCATATACGGTGGGCTCATTATCACCGGGAAAAAAGTATTATTTCGTAGTTAAGGCGGTCAACGGATGCACTCCAGGAAACTTTTCAAACGAAGTTTCCACAATAGCCGGCGGAAGTGTTGTAAATACTCCAACACCTGAACAAATATAGACACCCCAACTCCATCACTTTGTATTCAACCAACAACGGTTATCCTTCCAACGCAAGCTCTCGCCCTGGGTGATTCAAAATCGAACACGTCGTTGATTATTTCCATCAGTATTTTGGTGATTGGAAGTATCGGCAATGTTCTCTACTGGAAACATGAAAGAAATGCAACAGAAGACAATTTGCCATACTAAATTTGTACATAGAAGATTCTTTCATTATGACTCTATTTATTGGTAAAATATAGTATGACAGTTAATACTATTATCAATAGTAAACCTTATCTTGCGTGGTATGTGAAAGACCCGAATAAGCTTTCAGAAGAGTCAGTTTTGGAACATATACTAAACTATGGAAATTGGGAAGATGTACAATTATTCATCAAGATTAAAGGGATAAAAGGTACCGCGGAATTGTTTAATAAGTCACTGAAAAATAACAGAACAAATTATCAACCGGCAATCCAGTCTTATTTTTTGCGTTATTTTAATGGTACACATGAATAAACAGGTTTTGAATTACGATCAGGAACAGCTTCTTCCTTTTATCAAGTCGTTTTCTTCATCGTATTATCTGGTGGGTGGTACCGCAATAGCTTTACATCTTGGGCATCAAAGATCAATTGATTTTGATCTATTTACAGATAACGCATTTGACCCAATGGTAATACGGAATAGCATCATGAAAAGCAATACCACTCTAAAGAAATTGAATATATGGATGGTTTTGATAAAAAAGATGATGAGATAAAAAAGTTTCTTGAAAAAATAAGTCTTTCTTGAATAGGTAAATACCATCCCCAATTTGTGCGAAGGAAGTTCAAATAGAATTGATATAATGATTGAATGAAAAAAATCATTCCTTCAAAACTAAAACGGGGAGATTTGATAAGAGTCATCGCTCCATCCCGCTCGTTGAATCTTATTGGAGAAGAAACAAGACAAATAGCAAATAAACGATTTGAGGAGATGGGATTAACTCTCTCTTTTGGCAAACATATAAATGAGACCGATGATTTTGCATCATCATCAGTTGAATCACGCATTGAAGATTTACATGACGCATTTGCTGATGAAAACGTAAAGGCAATCCTCACCGTCATAGGAGGATTTAACAGCAATCAGATACTTAAGTATATAGATTGGAATTTAATACAAAAAAATCCAAAGATTTTTTGTGGATTTTCTGATATAACTGTCCTCAATAATGCTATTTATGCAAAAATAGGACTCGCCACTTATTCTGGACCCCATTATTCCACTTTTGGCCAAAAACTTCACTTTGATTATTCTTTGGAATATTTTAAAAAGTGTTTACTGTCTGATGGGCAGTTTGAAATAAAATCATCAAAGGAATGGAGTGATGACGCATGGTATCTTGACCAAAATAAAAGAGAGCCATTACCAAATGAAGGATATCTTGTTGTTCACGAGGGAAAAGCTGAAGGCACTATTATTGGAGCAAATCTTTGTACTTTCAATTTACTTCAAGGGACGGAATATATGCCAGGCCTCACAAACTCCGTTCTCTTTATTGAGGATGATTACGAATCCGTTCCTCACACATTTGATCGCGATCTTCAATCACTTATTCATCAACCAGGATTTGAAGGTGTGAAAGGAGTGGTGATCGGAAGATTTCAAAAGGCAAGTAAAATGACAAATGATTTATTGAACCAAATTATTGAAACAAAAAAAGAGCTAAAAAAAATCCCTATCATCGCCAACGTCGACTTTGGTCATTCGGATCCAAAAATAACGTTTCCAATAGGTGGGTCAGCAGTGGTTAAGGCTTTTCAAAATAATGTCCAACTACGAATACTTGAGCATTAAAGGAGTATACTTAAGTTGTTATACAGGAGAGCATATATGAGAAAACCGATACATAAAATTCAATCGAAATATAACTGCCCCTTTTGCAAAAAAGACATTGTATCTTCAAAGAAAACCGAAGTGTTTTATCGGAGCCATTGGATAAATGGATGCAATGATTGTTTTGCGTTGTCCATAAACGAAGTGACGATGCACAGATTCCAAACAAAAATTATCAATACTCAGTAAAACTACTTTATTCGATTACTGCAAATGCCCTCACTGGACTCCCATCACCTTCCTTGATGTTGAGAGGAACACCATAAAACATAAATGCCCTTGGTAATTTTTCCGTATTGGCTAAATTCTCAAAAGACAGAATCCCAGCTCCAAGTAATTCTTTTTCAATCGCTATATCAAACTCAAATTTTTCAGATACCCCAATAAATTTTGGACGCTCCAGAAGAATGTGTTGAGCTATTTTTGCATCAATGTTGCAGGAGGTAAAGAATACCCCTCTATTTCTTTTCATTGTTGTTCCTTTTTTGTATAACTCAGTGTGACCAATAAACCTATCAAGGGGAAAAACATCCAGTTTTTCTCCCGCTTGGACCATATGATAGGGTGCGTTCACATGGGTTCCTATATGGGTAGTAAAAGTCATATTCTTCATGTTCCAGCCGTTTTTTTCAATGGAGTGAACTTCTTGTATTATTACTTCCGGATCTCCGGGGAACACGGGCATTTTATCGTAAAGTGGTTGAGAAAGATCAATGATTTTCATACCCGTATTATAACAAAGCCAATGACTACCGTAAGAGTTCACGGTCTTTGACAAAACTATATCATAGTATGTCAATCAATATTTAGCGTCATCCCCGCGGAGGCGGGGATCCAGTCGAACAATACCTTATAAAGTATATTTAGTCTGGATTCCCTCCTTCGAGGGAATGACAATCTGTGTCAAGACTTGTGAACTCTTACTGACTACCCTCTATATAATTGGAAATTTATGCTTTTGATATACTTAAGGTATGAAATATCGCAAAATGGGAAGAATTGGCTGGGATGTAAGTGAAATTGGCCATGGAAATGTGGGGTATGGGAAGTTAGACCGATTCAGATGACAAAGAATCTCTTAAGGTATTACATCGTTCGGTGGAATTGGGAGTAAATTTCTTCGATACTGCCTGGGTATATGGAAATGGGCGTAGTGAAAAACTCCTGGGAAAATTATTACGAGATTACCCTGAAAAAAAAGTCTATATAACAACAAAGATTCCTCCCAAGAACTTCAAGTGGCCAATGGAACCAACTTACTCTCTTGATGAAACCTTCCCTTCTGACCATATGAAGGAGTACTTACATAAAAGTTTGAAAAATCTGGGAGTTGAACAAATTGATCTTGTTTTGTTGCATGGATGGGATGATATATGGACAAAAGATGAACGATGGCAAAAAACTGTTGTCGAATTAAAACAACAAGGTCTGATAAAAGCATTTGGTGTCAGTATTGACCGATGGGAACCAGAAAATGCAATTCAAGCTATAAAAACCGGATTGATTGATGTGGTCGAAGTGATTTATAACATATTTGATCAAGCTCCTGAAGATAATCTTTTTCCTGTTTGTAAAGAATTAAATGTGGGAGTTATTGCCCGCGTTCCTTTTGATGAGGGAACGTTGACAGATTCTTTAACTATAAATAGCAAATGGCCAGAAGGTGACTGGCGCAATTTATACTTTGGAACAGAAAATCTGCAACCAAGTCTTGATCATCTTGCATCTCTAAAATCAGCTCTTCCCATTGGTGCCAATATCCCCGAATTAGCCTTGCAATTCATTCTGTCCAATCGGGACATAAGTACGACTATCCCAGGAATGAGAAAGGTTAAGAATATAAATGCAAATGTTATAGCAAGCGATAAGGGTCGATTATCACAAGAACTTATTGATAGATTACGTTCACATCGTTGGGATCGCAAACCAACTTCTTGGGCGGGTTAATTAGTATTATCGAAAATATATATGAAAAAAGTTGTATTGATAACTGGCGCTTCAAGCGGTATTGGAAAAGAAATTGCCCAATTATTTCTTCAAAAGGATTATTTACTTATTCTTTCAGGAAGAAATGAAAAAGGTTTTGATCATGTTAAAGATAACCAAAATGTTGAAATCATTCTTGGAGATATCACGAAAAAAGAAATAAGGAAAAAAATTAAGGAGTTAATAACAAATAAATACAAAAAACTGGATATCCTCATCAATAATGCGGGTATTACCTTCATCCAACCATTTGAGGAGAACACCGAAGAACAATTGGATAGTATATTCGCAACAAACCTAAAAGCCCCCATTTTACTCACTCAGGACTTATATGAAATAATGAAAGCGCAAAAAAGTGGGACTATTGTCTTTATTAACTCTGCTGCCGGAAAACAAGGATATCCAAACCATACGATGTATTCGACGATGAAGTTCGGATTAACTGGCTTTTCTCAGAGTTTACGACAAGAAGCGAAAAAATATGGCATACGGGTATTAAGTATTCATCCTGGAGGAGTTAATACAGGACTGTACGATAATTTAAAAAATAAGCCGGATGTAAATCAGTACATGGATCCAAAAAAAATGGCGGAAATGATCGTTTATCTTTCTGAAACTTCAGAACTATCCCCTGATGAAATATCGATAAGTAGGACTACAAAAATATAGAATTGGATCACTTTTATTATGGACTACCACCCAACCGTTAAACAAATAATGGTAATACCCCAGTTACTTGATATGAAGGAATCCTCTTGAGGAGTATTTATTTCTTTTTCTTGCCTTTGTTCTTCTTTGAGCTGTCTTTTCTGCTTTGGAGACGTTTTTCACTTTCTCTCTTCAATGCGGCGCTTCTCTCCTGTTGTTTCTTATTTATTTTTTCAACTTCTTTCTGACATTCTTTATCAGGACAGGCAGTCTCGGTATTGATGATAATAGAACTATCTACCTTTTCTTTCCACGTACGGACAACGACTCTTTCTTTGCCACATCGCGAACAGGGATTGCCAAATGTTTTTTTCATATTTTGTAGCTTCCATTATACCAGAAATATTCTCAGAATTCACGTCAACCCAAGAAGTGGTATGGGATGTTTCTTCTTTAGATATTCTTTATATAGTAAAATGTCTTCCCCATGGTCAAATGCCATTTCTTCCATCGGAGGAAGATTGTCCAATGGGAACCATTCCAAGTGACTTATTTCCTCATCTTTTTTCGGTATTTGTCTTACCAGGTTTGCGCTAAAGATAATATCAACATTTTGCCTGTCTTCTTTCGGTCGATTAGGGTTATCGTTTATACGAAATAATGTGAGATTATCTATCTCACATCCACTTTCTTCGAGCACTTCCCTTTTTACCGCTTGTGCAAGATTTTCATCACGGTCAAAAAAACCTCCCACCAATCCCCACTTTCCCGACTCCAACATAACCTTTCCTCCAACTGTTCCTCTTTTCCCGAGAAGGACCTTATTTTCATGTATCACGATAGCGTTAACGGTAATATGCCTTAACCCCTTCTTTGCCTTGTTGTTGTTTTCAAAATAACAGGTAATCATATGGAACATTATACTATTTGATATACTATACCCATGTCTCATCTTACAGATAAGGCTTCCGTGTCAATCCGCAAACAACCTCCTAATATACTTCGTGAACTCCTTAAACAAGCGACCATGCCCGATATTATTTCTCTGGCTGGGGGGTTTCCTGCTCCAGAGTCCTTTCCTACCCAAATCATTCAGGAATGCGTCAATACGATTATAAAAACAAAGGGAACAAAAATATTCCAATATGGAGTGACCGATGGACTGGCGGAATTGAAACATGCTCTTTTGGATTTAAAAAGAAGAGATCTTAACGACATAACATTTGAATCAATTCAAATCACCACTGGCTCTCAACAGGCGCTTGATTTGATTGGAAGATCGTTCATTGACAAAGGAGATAAAATTGCCGTTGAACTTCCTACGTATTTAGGAGCATTACAAGCTTTTAATTTTTATAAACCAGTCTATTTTAATCTCGAACCCGATGAAGAAGGACCAACGACTGAGAGTATTAAAAAAGCATTTCTTGCTCACGTCAAATTTATTTATCTGGTGGCGGATTTCGCAAACCCCAGTGGGTCTACTATTTCTTTGAAACGAAGAAAGGAAATAGCTTTCCTTGCAAAAAAATATAATGGTCTTATTATAGAAGACAGTCCCTATAAGGATCTTCGCTATAAGGGAAAGCACATTCCCTCACTCTATCAGTTAGCTCCTCACAATACTATTTATCTGGGGTCATTTTCAAAAGTTCTTGCTCCAGGATTAAGACTCGGATATGCAATCGGTAATCCCGAACTTATTCGGTTTCTTACTATTGCTAAACAAGGGGCAGACCTATTTACTTCCGGATTTGATCAGGCAATTGCAACAGAATATATCACAAGCGGAGCCCTTAAAAATCATATACCGAAAATTGTTGCCTTATATCGTCCTCGATTAGAGGCTATGTTATCTGCGCTTGAGGATTATTTTCCGAAAGATTCCCACTGGACTCATCCTGAAGGAGGAATGTTCGTATGGGTAACGCTCCCAAAAACGATTGATGCAAGTGAATTATTGAAAAAAACGCTGTCTCGAAAAGTTGCATTCGTTCCTGGAAAGCCTTTTTTCCCTCCCAGCGCTCGACCGAAAGTTGGACTGAATACCATGCGGCTTAATTTTACAAATACTCCTCCTGAAGTTATTCGAAAAGCGATAAAAATTATCGCTGAAGAGATTCGTTGAAGTGGCTTTCTTATCTTCTCCGTTTGAGAGTTATTATTTTATACGTTTCTAATATATAGTATGTGCACCTTTTCAAAAAATAAATAACATGCTTCACTTGATTATATGATTTGCCGTACCCAAAGTTATAAATGGGCCTGAAAAAATCCATTTGCCCTGCATTATGTACGATGACAACTTTTTCTCCACTGAGTTTATAAAAAACTCCTTTTCGAATTTTGAATCCCGCGTATGCAGTACTCATCATAAAATTGTACTTTGAATCAATGAATTTGACCGTATCTTTATACAGATGGTAGTTGACAATGATTTGATCCGGACCAAACTCCTTTTTATCACGAATAAGACGTTCCATATCGTCACACAGCTCAATAAATTTCTTTGCGGGAGCAAATATGACTCCGGCGTTAATCACTGGTTTGTTGTTTATGACTTTCCAAATCTCTCTTTTTATATCTCTTTCAAAATGATTAAAGACAAACCATTTATAGAAGAGTATCCTCTTTCCTAAAGGAACGACCCTAAAAGATTGAGGGTACATATTAAAAACATGCGCAATTTCCCCTTGGAAGATAACATCTCCTGAATCGATGAATAGCACTTGATTGTATACATGTTTTTTAAGATACGCTGCGGCATCAAAAAAACGTTTATTGACTATATGATACTTTCTGAGTCCGTCCATGATAATTACTCCTTCTTGTTTGAGTTTTTTTTTCTGCGCAGGTGTGAGCCCGTAATCTATGACGAGAATATCTACCGTATCAAGATTTATATTTTGTTTTAATGAGGTAAGCCAATGAGCAATCACAAAATTGCCTGTCTTTCCGTTAGCTGCCGTGATAATGATATTTTTTAGCATTGGTCAATTATAACATAAAATAATGAAAACACGCCCAAAAATGGTATAATTTATCCATATGTTTGATATTTCCGCAGTTTTTGTTTACATTAAGAAGCGGATAACGATTAAGGACTCGCTTCTTCTGAGCCTTGCAACATTGCTTTACTTTGCCACTCGCCTCTATAACATCAAGCTTCTCCCTATTTTTAATGATGAAGGCATCTATATCCATTGGGCGAAGGTGGCTTGGCATGATGCCAGCTGGCGGTTTATCTCTCTCACCGATGGAAAACAGCCGCTTCAAACATGGGGGACAATTCCCTTTCTTAAGCTTTTTCCCAATGATGCCCTTCTCGCGGGGCGACTATTTTCGGTTGCAACGGGTTTTGTGGGGATTATGGGAATTTTCTTCCTCCTTTATTATCTCTTTGGAAAAAAAACTGCTTTCATTGGGTTATTTCTTTCGATTTTCTCCCCGTACTTTCTTTTTTATGACCGAATCGCCATGGTAGATTCAGGGGTAAATGCCGCATTTATTTGGATACTGTTTTTATCTATTGTGTTGGTAAAAACTATTCGATTTGACGTTGCTCTTATATTTGGCTTATGTGCCGGTATAGCTCTTCTCACCAAGTCTTCGGCACAGATGTTTTTAACGGTAAGCTTTTTTACCTCCCTCCTTTTGTTTGATTTCAAAAAAAGAAAAACATCTGGCATACTCAGCTTCATCTTCCTGTATGGAATCGTGTTTCTCCTTTCACAAATTATTTATAATGTGCAACGGCTTTCGCCCTTCATGCATTATCTGTCCAAAAAAAATACCACTTTTGTTATGACCTTTGCAGAATGGATCAAAAGCCCGTTTGAGGTTTTAGTTTCCAACCTGAAAACTGTTCCTTATTTTGTTTTCAGTGAATCGGGATGGGTTGTTGTTCCTTTTGCCCTTTTAGGTCTCTATTTCTTATTCAAGAAGAATATTCGATTATTCCTTTATTTTCTCGCTTGGATTTTGATTCCTTATCTGGGTATTTCCTTCATGACCCGAGTTTTATTTCCACGCTATATTATTTTTTTCGGGACGCTCCTCATTATTTTGACCTCCTATTGCTTGGGGGAAATTAAGAGGAAGGAATACTTTATACCCCTCATTTCTCTTGTCATTGGTGTATTTATACTATTTCAATACCCAATGTGGACGGATTATACAAGAATAATCTTTCCAGACACAGACCGTGGGCAATATATAACGGGCTCCACTGTAGGACTTGGTGCGAAAGAAATCATTGCATATGCTCGGGAAAAATCACAGGATAGACAAGTTCGCATTATTGCGCAGGGAGATTTTGGAATGACTGGAGATATTCTCGATACATTCTTACTAAAAGATGATCATATTTTTATCCAGGGATACTGGCCACTAACCAAAGAAGTTTTACTTAAACATCAAAAGGACTTAATCACCGACCATGTTTATGTGGTTACGGCTCATGAGTTGCAGTATCCTGCAGATTGGCCAATGAAACTAATAAAAGCATATTACAAACTCGATGGAAAAAGTGCCCTACAATTATTCGAACTGACAAAGTGAAAAAAATACTCATTTTTTGTTTTGCATTCATAGCTGTCTTCTTCTTTTTTGGAAGGGAATTAAATCCACTCGACCCCCATTTATTTTCTTTCCATGACAACACGCAGGCTGCACGACTGCAGGAGTTTGCTCTCAATCTTAAAAATGGTATTATTCCACCGCGCTTAGCTCCTAACTTTTCGTTTCAACACGGATTTCCCGTTTTCAACTTTTATGCACCATTCACTTACTGGGTAGGGTGGCTCTTTCAAGTTGTCGGTTTAACGTCCGCACTTTCATTGAAGATCGTTTTATTTCTCGGCTTATTTGTATCGTTTATTGGATTCTTCCTATTTGCTTCTTTATTCTTTGGCTTTTGGGGAGGGCTTCTTGGCGCAAGTATCTACTCGTCATCCCTCTGGATGGCAGTTGAAATATTTGTGAGGGGAAATATCGGTGAAATATGGTTCATGGCACTGTTTCCTTTAAGCCTCTATCTTCTCAAAAAAAATGATTCAAATAAAAATGGATTCTTTTTTGCAATCACATGCATCTGTCTTTCTTTCTTATTCACCGTTCACAATGTGCTTTCTCTTGTCTCTGTTATTTTCATTGTTTTCTTTTCCCTATTGTTGACGCATAAAAAGAAAGCGCTATTATCAATTGTCATCGGACTCCTTTTAGCATCATACTTCCTTGTACCTGCGCTACTTGAAAATAAGCTGACCTACGCAACTGAAATTGCATCAAAAACCAAATATAGTGACCATTTTCTTTGCGCTTGGCAGCTCTGGAAGGCTGATAGGTGGAGTTATGGAGGAAGTGGAACTGGTTGCGTGAACGATGATATGTCATTCCAAATTGGAAAAGTGCAATTACTTCTTGCAGTGATTGGCCTTGGTATATTCATTCACTCTTTGTGGAAAAAAGGTAACAATAATATTCCTTTTTTCATACTGGGATGGACTGTTTTTAGTGCCTTTCTCACTTTAGAATTGTCAATGCCTATTTGGGACCTCTTTTCTCCTGTCATGTCTATTTTTCAGTTTCCTTGGAGATTTCTCCCCTTTGTGGTTTTTGGGACAGGATTTTTCGCTTCATATATTGTCCACATTTTTGCAAACAAGAAGATGCAAATACTCATCGTAATTGTCCTTTCAATGGGAGTCTTATTTATTTCGAGTAAATTTTTTTCCAAACCGTGGAAATATACAACCGACGAATATAGATCGATGTTTCTGACGGAAAAATATATCGGCCAAAAGGCGGCATATGAAATACCGGAGTATTTTCCCCGAACAGGTGACTACAAAACATGGAGGATGTACGACAGGTCAGAAATTGGATTTTATACTAATACGTTGTCTTACAAAATCAACACACCTTTTTATAAGGAAATCACCGTTGATCAGGAACAAATTACTCTCCCCATTCATTACTTCCCCTTTTGGGAGATCAGTATAAATGGAAAAAAAACAATACCAAGATATTTTGATACATTAGGGCGGCCCATTTTTTCAGGACTCGCCCTACCTTCGATTGTTGAAGTGCGGTATAATGAAACGCCTATAGAAAAGACAAGTAATATTATAACTGTTATAACCTTTATAACGCTTATAACTATAATAACGAATAAAAAAATATGGAAAAAGATGAACGCTATTCTGCGATAAAACGCAACGGAATCATAAGTACTTTGAGTCTTTTTTTTCAAAGTGGATATTCTGCCATGCTTGGACTGATAGCAAATCTGGTAGTTACTATCCTTCTTTCCCCAGCAATATTTGGGATGTATATTACCGTCATGTCCCTCATCTCTGTACTCAATTATTTTTCTGATATTGGTCTTGCGGCTTCTCTCGTGCAGAAGAAAGAGGTATCACATGAC
>Ga0210015_1002957_pt1 | contig 15345 bp, 20 predicted proteins | sample CryGeymeta201522_FD_185471 | JGI IMG/M metagenome (GOLD analysis project Ga0210015, IMG submission 185471) | Groundwater microbial communities from Crystal Geyser aquifers in Utah, USA - Crystal Geyser metaG 2015-22 (SPAdes) (version 2) | ecosystem: Environmental > Aquatic > Deep subsurface >... | reverse complement strand
CGGCAATACGTCCTACCGTTTCGCCCAAAGCAAATCCCGCCAGACAATCTGAAACTGCAAAAGCAAAGCCCACAGACAAGCCTGCTATATGGGAGCTGCTCGTCTGTGGGCTTTGCCACCGCCGGGCTGGGTCAGTTTCAGATGATCACACCGGGTCACTTTTGAATGCACATTGACAGGCTCGAAGATCGGCCAGAGCGACAGCAGCGCGTCGATGCCTTCGGGGCTGATCTCCAGCACATGACCGGCCGCGTCGCCCACCCCTTCCCAATCGACGATGGCGCGGCGGGCAAGGGCTGCGGCGAACACCGCCGCGCGGCTGTCGTTACTGGCATCGGCGTCCAGCGCCTGCACCGCAGGGTCGACGCGGGTGGCGACCATCAGCGCCGTGGTCAGCGGCAAAAGCAGCAGCCGCACACCGTGGCCAAGATCCAGCCACTGCGGCTCGGGCGAGAGATTGATCCGGATCATGCGTAACTCGCGATGCTGTTGATGAGAACGGCGGTGCACATCCGCGCCGGGCTGGTGGCAAGGGCTGCTTGCCAATCGAAGGTGGCCTGCAGGCCTTTCGGCCCGGAAATCTCGATCTTGGGGCGCGGCATAAAACTGGTCGAAAATCCAAGACCACCTCTATCCGCATCATCGGCCGCATCCGCTGGTTCGCCCGGGAGATATGACGATGGACTTTGCCAGGATCAGCACCGCTTCGACCAAAGGACAGCAGCCCTTCCTGCCTGGCCTGCTGCGCACTTTCCCAACGCAAGAGACTAAAAAGCGCCCGAGAGAACTTTCTCCGGGCGCAACTCTGAGGTGATTTAAACATGCGTCAAGAGGGGCAGGGTTGTCAATCGACAACACGGCGAGGGACATGCGCGCCTTGGATTGGAAAACTTGCTGAAGATCAGCACATCACAACCACCGATAGTTCCGTCCACGAGCCGCTTCGCATGATCAAACAGAAATCAGATCACCCAGAGAACGCCAAACCACTCCTTCTCCAGCGTTGAAAGATGACTACGGTGACGGATGGATTTCACGCTTCGCTGCTCTATCTGGGGGATATGGAAAACAGCCCCAAAACCTCGGTCCTCTTCAACGCAAACTGCCCGGTCTGTAACTTCGAGATACAGCACTACGCGCAATATGCAGTTGCCAATGACCTGCCGATCCGGTTCGACGATCTGAACTCGGGCGCGCGGGACCAATGGGGCCTGGATGCCGATACCGCCGCTCGGCGCCTTTACGTGCTGCATGAGGGCAGGCTGACATCGGGGATTCCGGCGTTTCTGGTGCTTTGGGCACAAATGCCACGGTATCGCTGGCTGGCACGGGTCGTAGGGTTGCCGGGTATCCGGCAGGTCGCGTCGGCCGCCTATGATTATGTCCTTGCCCCGGTCATTTATCGGTGGCACCTGCGTCGGCTGCGTCAGCAAACCGCCCGGGTTCGGCACTGACAGGAGAGGCACCTTGCCCCAAGATGATGATGGCGCTGCAGTGCCCACGGGGCGCGCGGCGCGGCTTTTGCGGTTTGGCGGCATGGCTTCGGGTATTGCAGGCAGTGTTGCGGCAGGGGGTCTGCGCGCGCTGGCCAGCGGCAAACGGCCCGATATGGCACAACTGCTGCTGACACCAGCCAATACCTTGCGCCTCACCGACGGGCTGTCACACCTGCGGGGAGCGGCGCTGAAGCTGGGGCAGATGCTGTCGATGGATACCGGGCTGGTGCTGCCAGGCGAGTTGACGGCAATTCTGGGCCGGATGCGCGATGATGCCCGCCACATGCCGCCGAAACAGCTGCAGACCGTGCTGAACGGGGAATGGGGCACCGGCTGGTATGGCCGCTTTGCGCGGTTCGACGTGCGCCCCTTTGCAGCCGCATCGATCGGGCAGGTGCACCGGGCGGTGACGCGCGACGGTCAGGACCTTGCGATCAAGGTGCAGTATCCCGGCGTGCGGGCCAGCATCGACAGCGATGTCGACAACGTGGGCACGCTGATGCATCTGCCCGGCCTGTTGCCGCGCGGCATGGATATCAGCCCCTTTTTGGCCGAGGCGAAGCGCCAGTTGCACGCCGAGGCCGATTATATGGCCGAGGCACAACACCTGGCGCGGTTCGGTGCCTTGCTGGACGGGTCTGACATCTTTGCCCTGCCCGCGCTGCATAGGGAACTTTGCACGCCGCAGGTGATTGCGATGGGCTTCATGGACAGCGCGCCGCTGGACACTTTGGTCGATGCGCCGCAGGGCCTGCGCGACCGGGTTGCCGCTGCAATGATCGACCTTGTGTTGCGTGAATTGTTCCAGTTCGGCGCAATGCAGACCGACCCCAACCTTGCCAACTACCGCTATGAGCCTGTTACCGGGCGTATCGTGCTGCTGGATTTCGGTGCCGTGCAACCCATCGCCCCGGACCTTGCCGACGATTTCCTTGCGCTGGCACGGGTGGCGCTGGACGGTGGAGATGTCCAGACGCGCGAGGCCATGCTGCGCATCGGCTATTTCGGCCCATCCACTGCGCCGCACCATCAAGACCTGATCCAGGCAATGTTCACCACCGCGATGGCGCCGCTGCGGCAGGACACCCCGTTCGACTTTGGCCGCAGTGATCTGTTGGAACGTCTGCGGGACATGGGGCTGGCCATCGGCAATGACCGCGAGCTTGCGCATGTGCCGCCCGCCGCCACGCTGTTTTTGCACCGCAAGATTGGCGGAATGTATCTGATGGCTGCAAAGCTGCGGGCGCGCATCGCCTTGCGCCCGATGGTTGAGGCGTATTGTGGCAAGACCGCCACGCCCTGTTGAAACGCCAATGGCAGGCATCAGCTTTCCCCTTCGCAAAACAAGATGAGCCCGATGACAGACTGGACCACAACCCGCGCCGAGGGTGACAAGATACGCGCAGCTTTTACCCCCCGGATGGGGCGGCGTTATGCCAATGGCCGCAATACCGATCATGTGTCTGGGGCGCACAAGGCAGTCTCGGTGCTGTCACCCTACATCCGGCGCAGGCTGGTGCTGGAGTCAGAGGTCGTGGCGGCGGCCATTGCCGCGCATGGACCGGAAGATGCCGAGAAGTTCGTGCAAGAGGTGGTCTGGCGTGGGTATTTCAAAGGCTGGCTGGAGCGTCGCCCGCAAGTCTGGGACAGTTACCGTACCGGGCTGAACGCAGACCTCGCCGATCTTGACCGTGACCGCCGCCTGCGCCGCGATGTAGACCGGGCAATCAACGGCCAGACCGGGCTGGAGTGTTTCGATGCATGGGCGACCGAACTGGTCGACACCGGCTATCTGCACAACCACGCGCGGATGTGGTTCGCCTCGATCTGGATTTTCACGCTGGGGCTGCCCTGGCGGCTGGGGGCGGATTTCTTCTATCGCCACCTGCTGGACGGTGATGCCGCGTCGAACACGCTGGGCTGGCGCTGGGTGGCGGGTCTGCACACGCGCGGCAAACCCTATCCGGCCGACGCGCAGAACATCACCACCTTCACCGCAGGGCGTTTCACCCCGCGCCAAAGCGATCTGGCCGAGGTGACACAAGGGCTTGAAGCATCAGAGCCTGATGGCCTGCCGACCGTGATGCCGCTGCGCGCGATCACCATGCCGCAACCGGGTCGCCCGACCGCCCTGCTGATCACCGATGAAGATTGCCGGGTCGAAGACTTCGATCTGGCTGCTTACGACATCCGCACGATGGCCACTCTAACGGCCAGCCATCTGCGATCGCCCCTGCCGGTGTCCGATCTGGTCCTGCGGTTTGAGGCAGGCACGTTGGCCGATGCCGCCCGGCGGTCAGGCTTTGCCGCGACCGCGATGCGTGCGGATGATCCCGCAAGTCTGGCGAAATGGGCCGCAAGCGCGGGGGCCACGCAGATTGCCACGCCCTACATCACGCGCGGCCCCTTGCGCGACTGGCTGGATGAGGCAGCCCCGGCTTTGGCCAAGGCGGGTATCACCCTGTGCGAATGGCGGCGTGATTGGGACACGGCGATCTGGCCCCACGCCACCGCCGGGTTCTTCAAGGTCAAGCAGAACATCCCCCAGATTCTCGAAAAAGCATTGTCCGCATGATCCTGCCCTGCATTATCTTGAATGATCCCCGCATTGCCCGGCTGATCACCCTGATCCGCGCCGCCCTGCGCCCGCCAGCCGGTGCGGGGCGGATCGCCCTTGCGCTGGGCCTTGGGGTTCTGTGCCATACGCTGTTTGCGGCAGGCGTCCTTGCAATGATCCTGGCGATGTTCTTTGGCCTGAGCGAAAGTCTGGGCGCCGTGCCCTGGCCATGGGGGGCGCTGGCTAATGCCGCCCTGATCATCCAGTTTCCGCTGGCCCATTCGCTGCTTTTGACCGGCCCCGGCGGGCGCTTGTTGGCCCGGATGATCCCCGGCCCGCACGGGCGAACGCTGGCCACTACCACCTATGCCATCATCGCTTCGGCCCAGCTTCTGGCGCTGTTCGCACTATGGACGCCGTCGGGCATCGTGTGGTGGCGCGCCGAGGGGACGGTGTTCTGGGCGGTCACGGCGGCCTATGGCGCAAGCTGGCTGATCCTGCTGAAAGCCAGCTTTGACGCCGGAGCCGAGGTTCAGTCCGGTGCATTGGGGTGGATGTCGCTTATGGCGCGCATTCGGCCGGTGTTTCCCGATATGCCGACCCAAGGGCTGTTCCGCCTGATCCGCCAACCGATCTATGTGGCCTTTGCCCTGACGCTGTGGACCGTCCCGGTCTGGACACCGGATCAGTTGGTTCTGGCCATCAGCTTTACTTCCTATTGCCTGATTGCCCCGCGCTTGAAGGAACGCCGCTTTGCCCAGCGCTACGGTGACCGCTTCGCGCGGTATCGCGCTGAAGTACCTTATGCCCTGCCCCGCTTGACCAAGGACCGCCCCGATGCGCAATGACCTGACGATCTACGACAAGGTGGCTGACCGCTGGTGGTCGGATGACATTCGCTGGGTTCGCACGCTGAAGAACCTTGTCCCCGGGCGGCTGGCCTGGTTCGACCGCCAGATCGACTGGGCGGGCAAAACCGTTCTCGACCTTGGCTGCGCCGGGGGCTTCATGGCCGAGGCCCTTGCGCTACGGGGCGCTGACGTCACCGGCATCGACCCCGCCGCCGAGGCGATCGACGCCGCCCGCGCCCATGCCCGCGAAGGCAAACTGCGCATCGGGTATGATGTGGGGGTGGGTGAGGCCCTGCCCTATGACGACGCGAGTTTTGACGCTGTGGTGTGCGTCGATGTGCTGGAGCATGTGGCCGACCTGAACAAGGTTTTGTCTGAGGTCGCACGCACCCTGCGCCCCGGCGGGTTGTTCCTGTTCGACACGATCAACCGAAACCCCCTTGCCCGGCTGGCCACCATCACCATCGCCGAAGATATGATGCGCCTGTTGCCGCGCGGGACGCATGATCCGGCGATGTTCATCAAGCCCGCCGAATTGCGCGCGGCGCTGCAGGGTGCAGGGCTGCTGCCGGGCCCTATTACTGGCCTTGGCCCTTGTGGCATCAATCGCCGGGGCGATCTGACCTTCGGCCCCCTGCCCTTGACTGCCATTCTCTACATGGGGGTCGCGCAGAAACCCGCTGCGGTGGAGGCTGCCATATGAACGACCTTCCGCGCGAGAACGTCCAGTCCTACCCGCGCCCCCCGGCGCTGGAACCGGTGCCGCAGCGCATCATCCTTCGGCTTGGCGGCGCGCTCGTCGCGGACACCACGCGCGCCCTGCGGGTGCTGGAGACCCACCACGCGCCGACCTATGACCTGCCACTGCAAGATATTCACGCCACCCTGAACCCGGCGCAAGGGAGCAGCTTTTGCGAATGGAAGGGAGTTGCCCGGTATTTTGACGTGATGGCGGGATCTGCGGCCGCCTGCCGCGCCGCCTGGGCCTATGACACCCCCACTTCGCCTTTTGCTGCAATTGCGGGACATGTCGCGTTTTACGCCGCCCTGATGGATGAAGTTTGGGTCGGTGATCTGCGCGTCATCCCGCAGCCGGGCAACTTTTATGGTGGCTGGGTCACGCCAAATCTGGACGGGCAGATCAAGGGTGCGCCCGGAACACAGCACTGGTAGCATGCGCAGTGCAAGATCGGCCTGGAGGCCATGATGTCATCACGCGGTTTAATCCCACTCTTGATGGCGGCAGCATTGATATGTGCGGCTCTGCCGCCCGTTATCGCCGAAACGCCGCCCGCGCAAACTGCGATGATCGAGGATTTCAAGATGCAGCCTGAAACCCGCTGGCGGTTTTTCACCGATCAGGTGATGGGGGGCGTGTCTACCGGAGGCGTCGACTTTGCCACAGAGGACGGCCACGCCTTTGCGCGGATGGCGGGTCGCGTCAGCACGGCCAACAGCGGTGGGTTCATCCAGATGCGGCTGGACCTTGCCAACCCGCCGCCCGAAGGCACAACCGGCGTGAGGTTGATGGTGCGCGGCAACAACCAACGCTATTTCGTGCACCTTCGCACCGGCGGCACGATGTTGCCGTGGCAGTATTATCAGGCAGGGTTCGATGTGAGCCAAAGCTGGGCCGAAGTGCGCCTGCCATTGGAATCCTTCGCCGCTTCTGGCGCGTTGTTGCGCAGCGTTCCCCGGCCCGGCAGTCTAGCCTCGGTCGCCATTGTGGCCTATGGCCGCGACCACGACGCTTGGATTGATGTCCGCGAGGTGGGGTTTTACTGATCCGGACGAAGAAGGCACCGTTTCATCCGCGTATGGCGTCAACCTCCATCTAGACGATCAACTGCAGCGGTACCCTTACGTCAGGCCCGTCGCAAGGAACCGTGTCAGCACAACGCCCGCAAGCCCGATATGCACCAGCGTAATCGCAACCGATAGACCGTGCAGCCATTTGAACCGGGATTTCTCGCCTTCGTCTGTCGCCCGGTTGATGGCGGGCATCAACATCTGTCGGGCGGGAAGCGTTGTCACCGCGATCAGCGCCAGAAGCCCGGCGGCGACCGCGTCGTAGGCCCAGACGAGCCCCGCCGCTGCGGCGGCGCTTAGCATCACAAACATGTAGAAATGAGGGAAGGCCCGACGGATCGTTGGGCCCGCGACATTGGCAGGCAGCGCCGTGAACAAAAAGGCAGCAAAACCGAAGGAGTACAGAACCATGCCACCGAAAAGGAGCGAGGTCGCAAGAAGAGCGGGTACAAGCATCACGAGGTCTCAATGTTATGGGCGCAGCCCGGGATAAGAGTTGTCGCCAACTGCGGATTGCGGAAAGAAACATCGTACCTCGGTGCGTTTGACACCCACATCAGTCTGTAACCGCTCGTAGCAGGGCGCGGTCAGACTGGGCCGAGACACTATCTTTGTGGGGGAGGCTGCCGGGGACCATGTGCCGAGTGATTATGCCTTTCTCACACAGGACTGCGTTTCGCCAGGATCCGCTGCAAAGTCCGCCGATGCATCGTCAACCGACGTGCCGTTTCCGAAACGTTGCGATCACACAACTCATAGATGCGTTGGATGTGTTCCCACCGCACCCTGTCGGCAGACATCGGATTTTCGGGGGCCGGGGGCCGCGTGTTTGTCCGGGACAAGAGGGCGTTTGTCACGTCGTCGGCATCTGCAGGTTTCGCAAGATAGTCGGTGGCACCGATCTTTACGGCCGCCACCGCCGTTGCAATTGCTCCATACCCGGTCAACACCACGATACGACAGTCCGGGCGACGCTCTCGCAGAGCCTCGACGACATCAAGGCCGCTTCCATCCTCCAGCCGAAGGTCAACGACCGCATACGCGGGCGGGCGGGACAAGGCGATACCACGGCCAACTGCCACGGACTGCGCAGTCGTAGGCAGAAATCCACGCTTTTCCATTGCCCGTGCAAGACGCTTCACGAATGCCTCATCGTCATCGACCAGAAGCAACGTCCGATCGGCTTGGCTTTCTATCGTGGGCAAATCCAACATTTTCATTCATCCCTTTACTTGCATCTGAGGTAGCGTGAGACGCGATGCGGTCAAACATCACCGGGTCGACCCAAAGGGAAAGGCCGAACACTGGGCAAGTTCGTAAGAGCTCACCCAAACGGAAAGAACGCAAGTCTGAGCGGGGAGCTTCGAAGAATCTTGTTTTGAGAGATGGCTTCCGACCGTTGGATGGTGCCTTCATTATCGCCCCAATCTGTGCCTAACTTGATCCACCCGGCTGGAACTGCGGCGCTTCAACGCTATCTCCTCGCATGAGCGAAGAGTAAGCGTGGCCTGCGGTTATGCCTTGTCAGCCAGAGAAGGACCCAATGCCAAGATTACAAACATAAAAATCTTCATCATCCACACGTGGAAATTTGTGTTTGACCACAACGTAAGCCCGCTGCGGCATATTCCTGATGTCAGCGTCCGACACTATGTGCTGCAGGTGTTGGGCTTGATTTGGGCAGTCAGTTTTTCGGTCGCGATCGGAAGTTATACGTTTCTGGCTGCAAGCATCCTTGGACACTCCGTCCTCATTGCAGCAGCGGCCGTCACCGTGGCAACTTTTACAGTTGCTGCAAAGCGACCTCAACTGTTCATGCGCGGTATTGATTTTTCCCGCTTACCGGTCACAAGTTGAAATTGAAGATGGTTAGCGAAGGCACCTTGGGAAAGAGCTTGGGGCAAGGTATTTCAACAATACCCGATGGAGAACTCTTCGAAATTCGAGCGAAAGATTCAATTGGCACACCGAAGCGGGGTAATACAACATGCGGATATTGATCATTGGTGCCAGCAAAGGCATCGGTCTTGAAACAACACGTCAAGCGCTCACCGCAGGATATGACGTGCGCGCTTTGGCACGATCCGCAGCATCAATAAACCTGGCTGATGCGAAATTGGAAAAGGTGCAGGGTGACGCCTTGAATCAGCAAGATGTAGAGGCTGCACTTGCCGGAGTTGATGTGGTCATCGTAACGCTCGGCGTCGGTTTGGGCGATTTGTTCAAGCCCGTGCATCTGTTCTCTGAGGCGACGCGTGTTCTGATCGCGGCCATGAAAGACAAGAGCGTCAACCGCCTGATTTGTATAACGGGCTTTGGAGCCGGGGATAGCCAAGCAAGTATTGCCCCGTTGCAAAGAATTCCATTCAAGATTGTGTTTGGTCGCGCCTATGACGACAAGAGCCGTCAAGAGAAGCTCATCAAGCAAAGCGGCCTTGATTGGACGATTGCGCGGCCGGGCGTACTGTTGAATGGTGCGCGAACTGGGCGATACAAAGTCCTTCGCGAACCATCTGAATGGCGAAACGGGATCATCGCCCGCGCGAATGTCGCGGATTTCCTGGTCAAGCAGATCGAGGATCGCAGCTTCATCGGCGCAGCACCTGTTCTGGTCAACTGATCAGGGTCGTTCGACGGCGGTCAGGCAAACAAGTCATGCGCCAGCTCCAGCGCGTCTATCAAGACGTCAACCTCGGCGCTTGTGTTGTACACGGCGAACGAGGCGCGGCAGGTGGCATTCAACCCCAAGTGCGCCATCAACGGCCCGGCGCAGTGCTGGCCTGCACGCACCGCGACCCCCTTCTTGTCGAGGATAGTCGATATGTCATGTGGATGCGCAGCGCCCTGCATCGAGAAAGAGAAAATCGGGGCTTTGTCGGGCGTGGTGCCTTGCACCGTGATCCAATTCAATCCGTCAAGCCGCGTGCGGGCATAGTCGCGCAGCCGGTTCTCGTGCGCGGCGATGTTGGCCATCCCGAGCCCCATCATATACTCCAAAGCCACGCCCAGACCGATGGTCTGCACGATGCCGGGGGTGCCAGCCTCGAATTTCATCGGTGCATCGTTGTAGGTGACGTGATCGCGCGTCACTTCGCGGATCATGTCGCCACCACCCATGAAGGGCCGCATCTCGGCCATCCGGTCTTTGCGAACATAGATCGCCCCTGACCCCGAAGGGCCGTACAATTTGTGGCCAGTCACCGCGTAAAAATCGCAGCCGATTTCCTGGACGTTGATCGGCAGGTGGACAGCCGCCAAGCTGCCATCAATCAGAACCGGCACGCCGCGCGACCGTGCTCCTGCACAAATCGCAGCCACGTCCACGACGGTGCCCAGAACATTGGAGCAGTGCGTGACGGCGATCAGCCTGGTACGCGGCGTGATCGCCTCCAGCACCTTTACCGGATCCAGCGCGCCCGTACTGTCCACATTGACCCATTTGATCACCACGCCGTGACGTTCGCGCAGGAAATGCCACGGCACGATATTGGCGTGGTGTTCCATGATGCTGAGGATGATCTCATCGCCTGCCTGCATCCGGGGCATGGCCCAGCCATAGGCGACCATGTTGATGCCTTCGGTCGCACCCGAGTTGAAGACGATCTCATCCTCGCTGGCCGCGCCTAGAAACCGCGCAACAATGCCGCGCACGCGTTCGTAATTGTCGGTCGCCAGATTGGAAAGGTAATGCAGACCGCGATGCACATTGGCGTATTCCTGCGAATAGGCGGTGGAGATGGCATCAATAACGACTTGCGGCTTCTGGGCCGAAGCGCCGTTGTCCAGATAGACCAATGGCTTACCATTGACCTGCCGCGACAGAATCGGAAAGTCGCGGCGGATTATTTCCACATCAAGCATTGCTGCAATTCCTTTTAATTTCTGTGATCAGCGACTTTGCCTTGATCGCTCGGGTCGCCCGATCGCATTCAGGCAACCCCACCTGCGCATTCAGCTCAGGAATGTGCGCCTTTGGCGATCTGGTTGGCGAAGTGATGGTTGGTGTCGCGGTGATGTGCCTCATCTGCGCGAACGACGATCACCACATCGCGCAGCCGCGCGGTCGACGGCAAGTTCCAGTACTTTAGCGCAATCTGCGGTGCCGGTACGTTTTCAACCCGACCGGAATCGATCTCTTCGAGGTAATGGGTGTAGCTGATCACCGCCTCTTCCTCGAGGTAACCGACAACCCGGTGGGCCGTCTTGGGCGCCAGCAGGTAGAGAAAGAAATACAGGTTATAGAACACGGCCTGCGCCACCATGATCAGCGTCCGCTCCAGCCGGCTTGGCTGTGCGATCTGGATGAACGTCATCAGGTGCATGCGCTCGTTATCCGCCTCTTCGATTAATTCCTTGATCCAACCCTGATCATCACGGATGTGCCGGATGGCGCGAAGGTGCTGCAGCAGGCCGCCAACCATCCCCGGAACCGCCGCGACGGTTTCAAGCACCACGGCGCGATGCCCATAGCGTTTTGCGAAGAACCGATCCGCGAAAGCCCGCATCGTCTTGACCACACCGAGTGCAATTTGGTCATTAATGCCGCTCGGCGCGTGGTGGATGTTCAGCGCGTCAGGTGTGAAGTCGTGACTGTGTTTCATGGCGTTTCATTTCATTTCTGCTGCAACAGATATAGGCAGGCTCCTTGCTGTTTCATCTGCAAAGGATGTGGCAAAACAGCCCTTGGTTGGGTGTGGCTGTCGATCACGACATCATGCGCCATCCCTTGTATCGGGTGCGCCGTCCTTGCCGCCTGAATGGGGGCTTCTATAATCTGTGCATGACAAAGCGAACGTCACCATCTGACGCAGAAAAGATATCGGTCGCCGCCGATCTAGAAGAGCTTGTGCAGGACAAGCGGGAGGGTTGGCGCGCGTCCGGTGCGAAGGCCCGTAGACGCCAGAGGCGCTACAAAGCCCTGCTGACACAGCAGCTTCTGAAGTTGGGCCCAACCCCTGCGGGCGAGCCCGCACTGGATGATGACGCGCAAGTGTGATTTCCGTGAGGGTGAGGCGGCCTCGGCCGGCCGTTCCTATACGCCGAACAGAAAACGGAGGCTTGGCCTTGCCATCACAGAGTTACGTCGAACTGAAAGACCTGCAGATTGCTGTGCGGATCGGGACTTACGGTCCTGATGATGTCGTACCGGATGCGCACCTGCTGGATCTGACCCTGACGATTGCGCCGAATCTGGTGATGGTTCCGCGCGATGAGATGGCGCTCGTTTTCGACTATGATCCGTTGATCCGGCACATCGACACACTAGCGCGTGCCCACCACTATGAGACGCAAGAGCGGCTGGTGACATGCATCGTCGAAGCCTGCGCCGGGTATCCCCAGATCGAGGCGTTGGACATCTGCCTGCGCAAGCGGCCGGTTCTGTCCGGGACCGGCACGCTTGGAGTGCGTTTGATCGTTGATGGCGAAGCGATGGCCGCGCTGCGCAACGCCATAGCCTAAAGCGTGCAGTCGCTGTGAAAGCCGCCGTTTCAAGCGTTGCGAATCTCAGGGTGCAAGCCAAATCCCCGCCCAATCATCGTCGCGGTCAAACCGGGCGCGGCGATGGTGCGGGCCAAGATGCAAGGCGTCTACAGTTGCCACCGCGAGCCGCAAGATGACAAAGGACGCCGGGTCGGCGGCTTTCGTGTAATCCAGCGATTCTGCGATGGGCTGGCCGGGTGCCGGGGTGCTGCCGTAAGACAATCGCGAACCTGCGGGCACGCTCGCCCAGATCGCCGCCACATCCGGACCGGTCAAAAGTGTGACTTGAGCCTCCAGCCGCAGTTGCAGATGTGCCGAGGCGTCCCAGACGTGGATGGCTGCAAAAGGTGTGGCGCACAGATCTCCGACCTTGGCTGACCGCAGATCGGTATGAATATCCAGCGTGCCTGCCGCCTTGTCGGCCGCGCGCAGGACGACCGTACGAGCCTGCGGCCTGCCTTCCGGAGAGACAGTGGCCAATGTCGGATGCCGGGCCGGGGCATGCCGGTCGTGAACACCGCGGGTCAGGCGTGCCCATACCTCGGCATACAACTGCGACAGATCGCAGGCCCAGGGGTGTGGGTCAGCCTTCATTTGTAAACCTCGCGTCGGTCAGAAAACGCGCGCACACGTCTGCGCCAGGCGCGATAGCTGCCGGATTTAAGGTTTTGTCGCATCAGCGCCTTTACTTCGTCCGGCCCCAGCCCGTGCAAGGCGCGGATCTGGTCAAAGCCGGTATGGTCGCTGAGCGCCATCTCGATGATTTCGCCAAGGGTTGCGGGATCAGGGAATTGACTTTTCATAGGCTGGGAGGTGTCTTTGCCGCATCACAAGTCAAGCTCGCCGTGCTACTGGGCCGCTCATGCAGTTTGAGACATCGGCCTTGATGCGCGGCGGAGTGGCGCTGTGCAGTTTTGTCACCGTCGCACACCTGCTGGAGGGACAGTTGGATTTCACAGCCATGAAGCCATATCTCGTATGCGGTCGTAAGCTCGTGTTCCGTCTTTATGGTCCATGGCATTCGACGCGAAGTGGATTTGGTTCTGCCAACAATACCTGGTCGGCCTAAGCCCATCCTACCACCGGAAGACAAGATGCAGCGCAGTTTCGATTTGCCGCCACCGATGCACCTCACACCTGTCGAGCAGTATCTGCATCTGACCCGCACGGTCATGCCCGCACTCGCGCAAACCAGCAAACGGCACTGGCCGGTTCGAAACGATCACTGCTTTCAGCGGATCGTACTCGACACAATTTGCAGCGGGGTGTGGTACGACCACATCGCCCGCCCGGCGTACAAGCACCTTAGCCAAGCGCAGGCCGCAGAGGCAGTGCAACTTTGCGATCAAATAATCGCGGAAAGGACCGACCTGAACGTGCTGAACCAGCAGTCGCTGGCATGGCGGGGCAAAGGCAGGACGGCGGGTGGCTCCTGAAACATGACGCTGCGACTTGCATCGACAAGCACTTGTTCGGCTGCTTCATCCTTCCTGTTCGCGAGGATTGCCGATCTTGCGGCAGGCAGCAAAAGTCTTTCCCCCGCCCGACAGATCAACCAGTTGCATTGATCCAATGCAGCGCTACCTTCCGACCGAGGACGGGCGCTTTGTAAACTTTGAGCCCGGCTTCATCTCGTCGCACACTGACCGTTGCATGCGCGGCTTTCATCGATTGTGAGCCCGTGGACGGTTGTCTTTTTGCCTTTTCTTCAAAATAGGAAACCATTCTAATGTCAAACACCCTTCACGACATCGTCGACACCGCAGTCGCCGCAGGCACGTTCAAAACTTTGGTTGCGGCTGTGACCGCTGCTGACCTTGGTGCCACACTGAAAGGCGAAGGCCCCTTCACTGTCTTCGCGCCCAACGACGATGCTTTCGCCAAACTGCCATCCGGCACGGTCGAAGAACTGGTCAAGCCTGAAAATAAGGCCAAGCTGACAGCGATCCTGACCTACCACGTGATGGCTGGCAAAGTCATGGCGGCGGATATTGCAGGCAAGAAGCTCGAGCCCGCCACCGTCAACGGTCAGGCACTTCATGTCGACGCAACCACGGGCGTGACCGTCAACGGTGCCACAGTCGTTGCGGCAGACATCGACTGCACCAACGGCGTCATCCACGTCATCGATGCCGTCCTGATGCCAACTGAGTGATTGCACGAAAAACAAATTGATGGATGCCCGGCGTTCGCGCCGGGCATCTTTCGTCGCAGTGTCAGACCGACTGCCGGCAAATCAATTTCATAACCTTCTGAAAACAAACCCCGTTTTGAAAAAGAGTGAATGTCTGGAACATTACGCATAACCTTATCGCGATTCAGCTTATGTGTTGCCCACTCAAAACAAACCGACCATTGGTCAGGCATAGTGCGCAAATTTTGCCGTGTCCTCCATCAAACCGGGTTCTGTGCGCCAGCAAAGAACATCAACCGTCCTTCGCCATCATAAATCGGACGGATGCGCAGCCGGTTCAGAAATTCCGTTCCATCTTTGCGGTAATTAAGGATATCGATGGTGAAACGCGTCTCCGCCTTCAGGCCCTGCCGGATCGCTTCGATGGCATGGGGATTGGTATCTGGGCCCTGAAGGAAACGACAGTTTCGCCCAAGGGCTTCATCAGGTCTATAACCGGTCTGTTCCTCGAACTCGTCGCTCACGAAGATCATCGGGTTGTCCGGAAGAGATGGGTCCGAAAAAACCACGCTCATTTCCACCTCGTCTCCCTCCAAGAGGGACCTGAGGAAAGTCTCATCAAGATCTTGTTTGGACACGGAATACTTCTCCTCGTGGGGCAAGACTGCGGTAAACGAGCCTTCGTTGGCCTCCGCAATGTTGGTGCTGTGAAGTATAGCTTAGTGCATGACTGATTGAGGCGCCACGGTCATCGCTGGATGCCGCGTCCTACTTGGTGCGCATTCCGGAACATCCGGCCACCGATTCCGATCACACCCGGCCACCTGTTCCGACGTATTCGGCCACCTGTGACGCGTTGCCGTGAGGCAGCGTGTTTCGGGTATCAGGTCTGAGGCATTTCGTCATCCATTTTGGCGATGGTTTTGCGCATGGACGCGCCTTCGAGTTCGAGGCGGTAGGCATTGTGGACGATGCGGTCGAGGATCGCATCGGCGAACGTCGGCTCGCCGATGACGT
>Ga0210015_1002953_pt1 | contig 15355 bp, 13 predicted proteins | sample CryGeymeta201522_FD_185471 | JGI IMG/M metagenome (GOLD analysis project Ga0210015, IMG submission 185471) | Groundwater microbial communities from Crystal Geyser aquifers in Utah, USA - Crystal Geyser metaG 2015-22 (SPAdes) (version 2) | ecosystem: Environmental > Aquatic > Deep subsurface >... | reverse complement strand
GGCAACATCTGTATATGGCAACTCTTAGCGCAGTCCGTTTCAACCCTACCATTAGAATCTTTTATGAGCGTCTCCTCGCTAACGGCAAGGAGAAGAAGGTGGCTCTTACTGCTTGTATGCATAAGTTGCTCATCATACTGAATGTAATGCTTAAACATAACTCTTATTGGTCTTGTAATTATGCTATCTTTAATAATACCTGTATCCCTGATGCCAAGACAGTTGCTTAATCCTCTCCCCTCAAGGGACAGGATGCATTAGATTGCTTCCTCGCTACACTCCTCGCAATGACAAAAAATAGGTTCGCAATTACCTTGAGGTTAAATCCACCAGTCCCAGATCAGTTAGCCTTAGCTCGGGGATGACAGGCAAGGCGAGGAATGAAAGGATAGAAAAAGGCGTTGGGGGCAAATTGCCCAGGCTAGCTGCAGCTTTCTCTACCACATCAAATTGAGCCACAACTGTTTCCACAGGCTCTGGTGATAGTAGTCCAGCAATGGGCAATGGTAAAGAAGCGAGAATTTCCTGGTTAGCGCAAACGACGAGGCCACCCTGTAATCTTTCGATTTCCTCGATCGCTCTGAGGATATCAAAGTCGTTGGTACCTACGGCTATTATATTGTGAGAATCATGAGCTATAGACGAAGCTAATGCTCCCCTCTTTAATCCAAACCCCTTAACCAAACCTAGTCCAACATTACCACTGGCTTTATGCCTTTCCACCACAGCTAATTTCAAAATATCCCTATCCAGGTCGGGCATCACCTCACCATTGACGACTTTTACCTTCTCTATCCTCTTCTTGGTAATTATCTGCCCGGGAATGATTTCAATAACCGGGTGAGTTTCTATAGTAGTGGCAGGGAGGCCCTCCCCTCCTCCCACCTTATTTGGCGAGGGACGTGTGGTCAGCCTGAGCGACCCTGTAGAAAGTGGCTTAATATGCACTGTGTCTACTAACTCCAGCGAGATACTCGGCAAGGAAAACATTGCTTTCCCATCTTTGGCTACTAGCCTGCCTCGGTAAAATACCATGTCTATTTCCAGACTGGGAAGGCCAGTGAGAGTTATGAGGTTAGCCAGATAGCCTGGAGCTATAGCCCCTCTGTCGTAAAGCCTGAAGTACTCCGCCGGGTTAACTGTTGCCATCTGGAGTGCCCTAACTGGCTCAAGCCCTCTGCCAATAGCTTTTCTTACCACGGCGTCAATATCGCCCTCCCAAAGAAGGTCGGAGCAATTGCGGTCATCCACGACAAAGAAGCACCTCTTATAAGTCTTATCGCTGACCAAGGGCAGAAGGACATCCAGATTTTTCTCTGAAGAGCCTTCTCTAATCATGAGCCACATACCCTTCCTCAGCTTCTCCCTACCCTCCTCCAAGGCAGTGGACTCATGGTCGGAAAGGATCCCAACAGCCATATAGGCATTCAGCTCTTTGCCACTAAGTCCGGGGGCATGTCCATCAATAATTTTACCCTTTGCCACAGCAAGCTTGGCCAAAACTTCCTCATTGCCCTGGACGACGCCAGGAAAATTCATCATCTCCCCCAAGCCGATAACATTGGGATGTCTTAAAAGTTCTCTAATTTCCCCAACGCCGATTTGAGCACCAGATGTCTCCATGGTGGTTGCCGGCACACAGGAAGGAGCCATAAATAACATATCCAGAGGAAGTCTCTGTGCCCAGTCCATAAAGAATCTTATGCCTTCCAGTCCACACACATTGGCAATTTCGTGTAAATCAGTGACCACAGTTAGCGTACCTCTGGGCACTATGGCTTGAGCATATCTTGCCGGATGAAGCATAGAGCTTTCTACATGAGTATGACCATTAATTAAGCCAGGAGCCAGGTAGCTACCTTGTAAATCAATAACTTCCTCCGCTTGTTCATAGTTTCCTATGCCAGCTATCCTATCGCCGCAAATGGCTACATTGCCTTGCTCTATTTCTCCAATAAAGGTATTTATTATGCCGGCATTCTTTAGCACCAAATCCGCCGGGGTTTCTTCTCTAGCCACAGATACAAGTTTAGCTAAATTCATCCATCAATCCTCACGCCCCTTGCCAAATAAGGTGGGAAGTAGGGAGGGCCTCCTATATTGTACAAATATCGGGCAGGTAGCGAAACTGTTCATTAAAATCAATGCCATAGCCAACAATGAATTTGTCCGGGACGGTGAAACCGAGGTAGTCAATAGACACAGGAATACGGTGGCGAGCTGGCTTGTCTAGCAAAGCGCAGAGCTTCAGGGAAGCAGGAGCCTTCTTTTTCAGGTAATCAAGTAAGAAGGAAATAGTAATGCCACTATCTACAATATCCTCGATTACGAGAACATCTCTCCCTTTTATTGGTGTTTTAAGCCCTTGAACCACTCTAACCTTACCAGAAGTCTCCTTACCGGCGCCGTAGCTGGAGAGCTTAACAAAATCGACTTCCAGAGGCAAATCAAGTTGACGGATAAGATCAGCCATAAAAACAAAGGAGCCTTTAAGTATACCGATGAGCAGAGGCTGCTTTCCCTGGTAATCGCAGTTGATCTCGCAAGCTAGCTTTGCCACAGCTTCAGCTATTTCCCTGCGGTTAATAAGAGTTTTAGGTTGTGGCTGAGAAACCATTATACTCTTTTTATCTAACCACTAAGTACGGTAACATGATTCGACCTCTGTTGTAGAACTAAATTTACAGGCAATTGCTCTGAGTATCCGACACTAGTCTTTCCTATTTGCTTTTGGCGGCGCTTTTTACTTTCCCTGGAACACTTCTGACTTTCCTGGGAGAGGCTAACCACACAAAAACAGTTGAGGCGCAAATAGAAAAATACATCAGAGGAAATGCCTGGGCATAGCTACCAGTGACATCGAATATATGTCCAGCGAACCAAGGACCGATAGCTCCACCAACCACAAAACAACTCATAACGATACCATTGATGACACCAAAATGCTTACCCTGGAATAGTTCAGCCGATATCACTGCCATCAAACCAGTACATATTCCATAGCCAAAACCAAACATAGTAGCGTAGAGATAGGGCATCCATGAATGGAGAGTATTTTGTGTCAACATAAGCACTACTATTCCTATCAGTACACTCATAGAGCCAATAGTAAAGGTCACTTCCCTTCCCACACGATCAGAGATAAAGGTGCATACACCACCTGTTGTTGCTGAAATGCCGAATATGGCCACTATCCCAGCAGCAAAGGTACTGGTATACCCCACATCAGTAAGATAGGCGACCTGGTGAACCAAGAAAGTGTAGCAGCACAAACCCAGGAATAGGCACATCAATATTAACCACCAAAAACGATACGCTTTCACTCCTCTGGCGGGAGTCCAATCTCGCGAGGCCCACTCTTTATCCATTACAAGCTCGTCTAAGTTTATTTCTTGACTTGCGGCACTCTCTTCGCCAGTGCCATCTACCACGAGTCCCTTGTCCTCAGGCCGCTGCCTTTGAAAGGCGGCTGCTAATGGAGCGACTATAACAGAAATGCCGGCAAGTACTAGAAAAGCTCCTTGCCAGCCCAAAATCAATATTAGATATTGCATTGCTGGTGCTAGCAGCGCGCTCGCTGTAACACCAGCGTTGAGAATACCCAGTGCCAGGCCACGCCTTTTAGGAAACCAATTGGCAATTACTGGCACATGGGGGATAAATCCAATAGCACAGCTCCCAAAGGCAGTAACCGCTATTAAGAGGTAAAGCTGCCAAATAGCGGCGATTTGGCTACAAGCAGCCAGGGCAAGGCCAAGCAAAATGGCTCCAATAGGAACTACCCTTCTTATACCAAACCTGTCAGTCAAATTTCCTACTAGAGGACAGCTTAAAGCATAAACAACGAGATTTATTGACAGTGCGGCAGCAGTTGCTCCCCTACCCCAACCAAAATACTCCAAAATGGCACCATAGAAAACGGAGAAGTTGTACCTTAATGAATAAGCAACTAACATAGACAAAAATGCCAGACCTATAACAATCCACCCATAGAAAATCAATGGTTGTTTCTTATTGTTCATCTGTCATCTTGTCTCAGGTTCAGCTTTTTCGTAGCTTTTGAGCTCAATCTGGGTCGATTGATTCTTAGCCAATCCAAGTTCGTCTTTTCTTTTAGGCCAGCTATTTATGATAACATAACCTCCATTTTTATGCTTTATAGTACCCTCATCTTGACTATCATTTTTTACCCTTGTATATTAGTTGAAGTAAGTATAGCCTCAATTAGTGTTGTTACCATTAAGTATCTACCAGTAAGGAATGAATATCAGTGTATGCAAGCTGGAACTTCGTCTTCCAGAAAACGAGTCTCTTAAAGGAAAGCGTCAGGTAATTCAATCTATCATTACCCGGCTGCAAAACAGGTATAATGTCTCCGTAGCCGAAGTTGATAACCAAGACTTATGGCAACGGGCTACTTTAGGTATAACATGTGTTAGCAACCACAGAAAACATGCCAATGAGATCCTATCCAGTGTGGTAAATTTTGTGGCTCAGAATTATCCTGACGTGGAGATGTTAAGCTCAGAAATAGAGGCTTTCTCAGCCTTTTGAGGTAAGGGGGGAGGCCCTCTACCCCTCCCACCTTATCTGGCGAGGGACGGATGGATGCTCGTGCCTTCATTAATTACCTTATCAGTTTGCCTAACTATAGACAGCAGATTATTCATACCCGGCGTATTCCATCCCAACCTGCTATATTCGGCAAGCTAGACAAGCCTATTAGTCGAGACCTTGAGACATGTCTGAAATCTATAGGTATATCTTCTCTCTATTGCCATCAGGCAGAGGCGGTAAACGCTACTTTTGCCGGCAAGAATGTAATAGTAGCTACACCGAGTGCCAGTGGCAAAACCCTGTGTTATCACCTGGCAACACTGGAAACAATCTTAAGCCACGGGAATAGCTGTGCCATTTATCTTTTCCCCACCAAAGCTCTGGCACAGGATCAGCTACGCAGCTTAAGAGAGATCGCCTGCCCCGAGCTTCTGCCTGAACAAGCAGTGGCTACTTTCGATGGCGATACACCGCAAGCTGAGAGGCAAAAGATAAAAAGGCTAGCCCGAGTAGTCCTTACCAATCCCGACATGCTTCATCTTGGCATCTTGCCCAATCATCAATCCTGGTCCAGGTTATTTCGTAACTTGAGGTATGTGGTAATAGACGAAGCCCATATCTATCGGGGTATTTTTGGCTCTCATGTAGCCAATGTTATGCGCAGGTTGCGGCGGATTTGTGCACTTTATAACGCCAAACCACAATTCATCTGCAGTTCGGCAACTATCGCCAATCCCCAGGAGCATGCGGAAAAACTTGTTGGCTTGCCTTTCCAGGCCATTGTTGAAGATGGCTCACCGCATGGTGAAAAGTACTTTGCCTTTTGGAATCCACCAACCATTGATGAAGCGAAAAGTACGCGACGGAGTCCCAACAGCGAAGCAGCCTTCCTTTTTAGCCAGCTAGTGGAAAACAATATTCGCAGTCTTGTTTTCGCTCGCACCCGCAAATTAACTGAACTTATCTACATCTATGCCCGGGAACAATTATCTCCTTCCCTGGCTTGCTTGATTAGTCCTTATCGTGCCGGCTATCTCCCGGAGGAAAGACGTCAAATTGAGCATAGATTTTTCAATGGTGAGCTTTTGGGATTAGTGGCTACTAATGCTCTGGAACTGGGGATAAATATTGGCGATTTAGAAGCCACAGTCCTGACTGGCTATCCCGGAAGTATCGCCAGCGCCTGGCAGCAGGCAGGACGCAGTGGGCGGAGCACAGGCACTTCACTGAGTTTCCTCATCGCTCAGGATAACCCCCTGGACCAGTATCTCATGCGCCAGCCCGATTTTTTCTTTAGCAAGAATTTTGATAATGCCCTGATTGACCCCGACAATCCTTATATTCTCAAACCTCATCTTCTCTGTGCCGCTTGGGAAAAACCTTTGGATGACGGAGATAAGGAATTCTTTGGTCTAATCCCTCTCCCTCGAAGGGAGAGGGACGAAAGGAGGCCCTCCCTTCCTCCCACTTTATCTGGCGCGGGACGTGAGGGTGAGCCTTCTTTGTTAGCTGAATTAGAAGAGGAAGGCACGTTGAGGAGACGCCAAGGAAAGTGGTATCCCTCCTCCTCTATCACATATCCTGCTCAGGATGTGAATATAAGAGCAACGCGACAAGGCTATGCCATAATGGATGCCTCTCGTGGTTGCCTGCTTGAGACGGTAGAAGCCAGCGTCGCTTTCTCTCAAATCCATCGCAGTGCCATCTATCTCCACAAGGGTGAGTCTTACCTTATAACGGAACTTGATTTAGCCGGGCATATTGCCTGGGCAGTGCCAACTTCTACAGACTACTATACCCAGGCTATGGAAATAACTGACATCAGGGTCATGAAGCTAGCCAAAGAAAAAGACTATCATGGAGTAAAAGCTTATTTTGGTGATGTCGAAGTTACCAATAATGTGGTGGCTTTCAAAAAGAAAAGGCAATTTACCGATGAGGTTATCGGGGAGGAACCTCTTGATTTGCCACCACAGAACTTTCCCACTAAGGCTTTGTGGTTCGACTTGCCCCAGAAGGCAATTGCCAGAATAGCACAAGCCGGGCTTGACTTCCATGGCGGATTGCATGCCTGTGAACATGCTGCCATCGGTATACTTCCTTTGTTTGCCTTATGTGACCGAAATGATATCGGCGGTGTTTCTACTCCGTTTCATCCCGACACCGGTAAGGCACAAATTTTTATTTACGATGCTTATCCCGGGGGCATTGGCATTGTCGAGAAGGGATTTGAGCTGATAGCTGAGCTCTGGCAAGCTACCTTGAAAGTAGTCAAAGAATGTCCTTGTTCCGATGGCTGTCCCTCTTGCGTGCAATCGCCCAAGTGTGGCAACAATAATCAGCCTCTGGATAAGAAAGCTGCCGAGATACTTCTAGAGGAACTGCTAAGTTACCCAAAATAGCAATTGAAAAATTCCCCAAAAATTCCAGTATTTTTGACCCATTAGACCAAAAACCAGCGATTGAAATCCAAAAACCTCACCCAAAATCGCAATTTTTAAAGCGAATTGCTAATTTTGGATTACAAAAGCGTGTAGAAATAGCTAATGGAGATAGAGTTATAGAGGATGCTGAAACAAGACCAAGTAGGGAGCCAGCTGATGCAGTAGGGAGAATGGAAGCTAAACTGCAAAGTGAAGAAGGTAAGGAGATTTATCGTCAGCGTAAAAAGATTGTGGAACCAGTCTTTGGCCAGGTGAAGTTTAACCTGGGGTTCAGCAGATTCCGCCTAAAGGGATTGGACAGGGCAGGCGGTGAGTGGACATTAGTCTGCTTGGTGCACAACATCAAGAAAATCCATGCCAAAATTATGGCCAAAGGAGGTGAAATGCATGACTTGACAGGGGAATTACAGACCGCCTATAATCCCGCTTAAACAAGCGGGGTATCCTTCCAACCCAGGAGAGGGTATGGAAGGAGAAAAACTGAGGCTATCTGGTGATCTGGTGGTAGCCAAAGTCAGAAAAGAAATTCCAGATCGTTAAAAAGGTTGAGTTTTTGGACAACTTCTATACTGATTTTTGCAAATGACTATAGATGATTTAATTTGTAGAATGTTCTTGGGAAAACTAAACTATTACTATGTTAGAATTTGCCATTGTGGATTAGATGAACCTACAATTCATCCATATCGCTAGTCAAGAGTCGTTCAGTAAGCTATTTTGGAGTTTAGCGGCTGAAATCTTCTAAGGAGGGAGAATGAAAGACGGGGCTAAGGTTACCAAAGAGGTTGAGACCTTTGTTCTTGATCAGGGAGCTGACCTTGTTGGTTTTGCTTCGATTGATCGGTTTCGAAATGCGCCGGACGGCTACAGACCCCAGGACTATATGCGCGATGCCGCTGTTGTAATATCGATTGCAGTCGGCCTTGCTAGAGGCATCTGCAATATCTGGGGGGATTACACTAAACCCGGCAAAACGATAGGGCCCTACATGTTTTTCGGCGGAGGCCAACTGATAAACCTCGAACTCGGGCGTATCGCCAACCGTACAGCCAAATGGCTAGAGCAGCAAAAATTCAATTCCCTTCCCACCTGCGGGCGAGGTGTCCACCTATCGATGGCGCGGATTACGTCAAGGTGAGGCGCTTGCAGATTTCTCACACAAGCATGCAGCCATAGCCGCTGGGCTAGGAGAGATCGGCTGGAGTAACTTAGTGATAACACCCCGGTTCGGTCCTAGGGTAAGGCTCATATCCCTTATCACCAATGCCCCTCTGGAGCCCAGCCCCATGTATCAAGGGCCCGCGCTGTGTCAACCGGATCGCTGTGGATTCTTCTGTGTGAAAAACTGTCCGGCCCAAGCTTTGTCGATGTCTGAATCGCGCGTAGCTGTCATTGGAGAGAAGGAGTATAAGTACGCCAAAATAGACAGAGTCCGGCACTCTTACGGCATATCCGGATTGGTGAAGGGATCGGGCTCGATACGATGCGTGGATATCCCACCAGGTCCCGGCGACTATCGGCATTATCAAGAGGCCTTGCAGAACCAGCGGGCTGTGGACAGAGCTATGAGGCAGGAGGGCACCGCTGGATTTTGTAGCATTTGCCAACATCAATGCCCCGCTCCCTTCTAATGAGCTGAACTTCGACGCTCGGAACTGAGTTTTATGCAACTCGGTTGGTAAGGGACGACAATCCGCTCAGTTGTTTGGCTTTACTGGAAAGCCTTGCATGTGCTTACAGTGCGTTGCTAGTGTCTAGTCCCTGAAATAGCTTGAATAAGTTTTCCTGTCATGCCATAATGGCAAAGGATGAGGGAAGAGGAATCTCAGAGATTCTGAGAGGCCTTAACCGAGTGGCTCGCAAAGAAAAATTTGGTCTCTGTTTCTGATTTTTGCAAATGACTATAGTAACGCCAACTCCACTATTTTGCCTAGGAGCTTGGGTCACCAGTCCCTTACGACAAAGGTAGGATAGGAGCACATGAACTGCATAAGTCAGTATTCCAATCTGTGTAAATAGGGATTATACTTGAGGAAAGCCAGCGCAGATAGGAGGTAAGCAATGGTTACCACAGACTATAAGCCTTACATCATAGATATGGGCTACATGTTCCCACCTTCTCTGGCTGATTTCCTGGGTCCGAATGATGAAGTCCACATCTTCAGGGAAGTAACCGAGCATCTGGACATAAGCTGTCTTGACTCGGACTTCAATGGTATGGGGCAGCATCCCTATCATCCCTTGATGCTGCTCCGCCTCCTGATGTGGGGCATGACTAATAGGGTGGTAAGCACCCGCCGGATAGAGCTTTTAACCCATAGGGATGTGAGCTATACCTACCTGGCTGGAGGGCAAAGTCCTGACTACCGCACTCTGGCCAGATTCCGGCGGCGCAATGCTAAGGAGATAAAGAGGCTATTTAAGCAGACAGTTTTCCTGTGTGCCCGACTGGGGATGGTGAATCTGGGACATTTAGCACTGGATGGGACAAAGCTTAAGGCATATACCTCTAAGCACAAAGCTATGAGCTATGGTCGGATGAAGGAAGAGGAGAGGAAGCTTGAAGGGGAGATAGAGGAATTGATGAAGCAGGCTGAAGAGACAGATAGAGAAGAAGACAAAGCCTTTGGTGAGAATAACAATGGCTACAACATACCCGAGGAGCTGAGGAGGAGAGAAGAGCGATTGGATAAGATACAGCAGTTGAGGGAGGAACTGGAGCGAGAGAAAAGAGAGGAGCAGGGTCCAATTATAGAGGACAGAGAGCAAAGAAGCTTTGCTGATCATGATGCCAGGATGATGCGTATGAAGAGAGGGCAGTTTGAGTATGCCTATAATGCTCAAGCCTGCACAGAGGAAAGCCACGGGGTAATAGTTGCTGCTGACCTCACTAACAAAGCTTCAGATAGTGTGCATCTTCCTCAAATGGTGGATGAGGTAAGGGAATTGAAAGAGGAAGTTGGTCTTGAGGATGAAGAAGGTAAGGAAACAAAGATAAGCACTGACAGCGGCTATTTCGGTGTCGAGAACATCAAGGCTGAGGGAAATGGTATTGAACTCTTGATAGCCTCAGGCAGAGAGGACAAGGAGGAGGCGAAGGAACCCCAGGAGAACAAGGTCTACTCCCTGAAGCAGTTTTGTTACGACAAAGAGGAAGATATATGGCGATGTCCTGCAGGACAATCCTTGAGGAGAGAGCCGAGAGGACCAAGTGAAAAACAGCCCTCATCATACCGCTATATTTGTAGCGATTGTGCTGGTTGTAAACTGAGGCGGTTTTGTCTGAAACCCGGCAAGGGCAGGCGAATATTGGAAGTAGATGAGGATCAGCTTCTCCTCGGCGAGATGAGAGCCAGGTTGAAGAAGCCTGAAGAACAAGCCATCTATCGTAAGCGTAAATGGATAGCAGAGCAGCCCATGGGGCAGATAAAGGAGGGCATGGGCTTTAGGGAGGTGACGATGCGTGGTGAGATTTACGCTCGTGCCCAGTGGTTGCTTGCCTGTGCTGTACACAACTTGATGAAAGCGGTGAGGTTCATAGCTAACTTGAGACAAGTAAAGGCAACCGAGGCAATGGTTGGAGTAGCTTAAAGAGGGAAAGTCCTCATTTAGGGGAGAAATCCCCGGGTGGCAGGGAGATTTCTCCCAAATAAACAACAAATCATGCAGACTGCTATCGAAAATGGCGAGGATAGTGTTGCACAGACCAAGTGTGGCAATCACTGGTGACCCAAGCTCCTAGAGGGAAAAAGCCCAGAACGGGCACGGATTGCAGAATATCCAGTAGAGGTATCAGCCAATTGCCTATCCGTTCTCTGGTAGCCGCCAATATCCCCACGACCAGGCCAAAGGTAAGGCAGGTAATGTAAGTGATACCTAAACGCAGTAGAGTCTGTAACGCGTAATAGGGCAGGAGTCTCGTTTCAGGGTAAACCCACGCCTGCTGAAAAACTATCCACACCAGCGCCACTAACCCCGAGAGAGCTAAGATCAAAAGGAGTTTGCGCATGCGTGAAACACCCTAGATGTATGATAGTAGATTTCACCACAATAATAAAGAATCGGTTCCACGTCAATAAGTGTGAAAATCTGGCCTCCCGCTTTTGGAACAGGAGCAGTGACGTAAATTATGATGTGCTGCGTGCCAGTTTATGTGAGGCAACTTTTTCCATTGTCACGAATTCTATTCCGTGGGTAGTCAAATAACCTATTACTTTATCCAACCTGCTTAATGCCTGAAATCCAGTGGCAAATCTTAGATCCAGTCTGACATTGGATATTTTAATAAGCTCCCAGGGATGATAATCCAGAACAATCAGGGGTAAGAAACGAAGACAAAAGCTTAGCACTGGGAAAGAAAGCCAGGTGGGTAGACGGAGAAAGCTAGATGGCAAGGTATTAGGAATTTCCACCAGCCCAGGATAATTTCCGGGGCTACATTTGTAACTGGCTTTTGAAGCATCATAGATATATCCAATTTGTTTTAGAATAGCCAAGGTTTGTCGCGTCGCCTTAAAGTTTGGTGCCCTGAATCCCAGCGGGCTTTCCCCTGTTACCTTTTGCAAAATCTCTGTCGCTTTCTCAATTCGCTTCCGCTGTTCCTCTACAGCCAGTATATCAAACCTTTCGTGCTCATATCCGTGACAAGCAACTTCGTGTCTTTGGGAAATCTCAGCAACAATCCCAGGAAATTTCTCTGCTGCCAATCCAGTTACGAAAAAAGTAGCTGGCACATCATGTTTGGCAAGAAGTTCGAGCATTGCCGGCAACCCCTTTTCTATCCCCTGCCATGTTTGTAGAAAAGGTGGAGCATCTTGCTCAACATCAACAGTGAAAGCGACCCGAGGCATTTTCTTGGCACACTTTTTCGTAGACCTGGAGCATTCGCCTGGCGGCTATTTCCCAGGTAAATTTGCCAGCGGTTCTTATGCCATTTTCGCCAAGTTTCCTGGCTAGCTCTTTGTCTTGAAGTAGACGAATCATACTTTCTGCCATAGTGCTATCATCCCCTGGAGGATAGAGAAGAGCATCAAAGCCATTTTGAAAAACTTCGGGGATTCCGCCTGAGTTGGGACATACCACAGGGACACCCGTGGCTGCAGCTTCCAGCGCTGCCAGCCCGAAGGCTTCAGTTCTCGAAGGCAGAACAAAAACGTTGGCGAGAGCCATGAGCTGAGCAATCTGCTCCTTCAATAGTATTCCGGGCAGGAATACCGAATTTGTGATGTTCAAACGTTTGACCTGGCGAGTCAAGTTATCCTTTTCTCGACCGGAGCCAGCGATAACCAGTTTCGCATCAGGAATGACTTTCAATACCTTAGCAAAAGCTGATATAAGCTGAGCTGGATTTTTTCGCTTGATCAGACGCAAGGCTGTCACCACAAGAGGCGAGTTATCCAGACTCAGTTGCTTTCGTATTAGAGAACCATCTACTTTCCGATTGAAGCATGATAAATCAACGCCGTTGGGAACAACGACTATCCTTTCTTCAGGAAGTCCTAGAGAACGGCAAAACCGTGCCGATGTCTGACTTACCGCTATGACACAATCGGCCTTCCTGAGTGTCAAAAGCATAGGACGATGCAAATATATCAATAAAGGTGACTCAATAACAGAGTGGCAGGTCAGGACACAAGGGATTTGGTGTCTTCGTGCGAAACAAACCGCCATTTGCGCCATGGAGGAATAAATGTCCAGCCCATGGACTACAGCAACCCCCATATCTTGAATATATTTATGGCAGCGGTGAAAAAGAAGTGGCGAAGCAGCGCGATGCGGGTTATTTAGCACTAGACCCTTCACCCGCTTGATTCTGACCCCGGCAATTTCTTCCTCTTCAGATTGACCCGGATGGGCATGGGTAATCACTATGGGTTCGATACCGAGCTTGACGAACTGAAGACTTAACTCAAAAGCATAGTGAGAGGCGCCGCCTATATCGGGATAGTATTCGTCGCCAACTAATGCCACACGCATCTGCGCTTAATTCCGCATCTCGGGCTTCACCGCTATTCTAAACCCAAGATAAGAGAAAATACCAGCACCTACTATACTACTCAGAACATACGAGATTCCTCGTTCGATCACTGTCACCGCCATTGCTACATTCAGAGGAACACCAGAAAAAGTTAAAACAGAAACTAATGACCCTTCGACAAGAAGCAAGCCTCCTGGTAGAAACGGAATCAAACCAACGATGACAGGAACCGAGGACGCAAACAGAAGCATAGCAAGATTAGGGTGATAGCCTAAGGCTAGGAATACAATATATAATCGACAAATATCCAATGCCCAAATTAATAATGTTAAACCTCCTATCCACAACCCCTTTCCCCGCCGGTCTATCATAGCGTAAACACTAGAATAGAAAATCTGGACTCCTGCTATTATTTCTTGTAGATTCAGGCGTCTCTGAAACCAACCAAGGACATGATTTATAATGCCACTTATGCGACTGACTCCAACCCTTTTCTGAAAAAAGAGACGAGGAAGGAAGACCATTCCGGGCGTGACTAAAGCCCAGACTGCTATAAGAGCATAACCCAGCCGGAGCGAATCCTTCCCAAATTGTAAAAACAAACCCGCCATTAAAAATGAGACAACGAACAGAGGAGCAAAAACATGCTCACCAATAGAGGCCGCCATACCTGAGGAATATTCCACATTCTCCAATTTCCGCAGCAGGTAAACCCTTCCAAACGGGTCACCACCAACACGTGCCATTGGAGTAATATTGTTGAGGAAAATCGCACTACAAATTATCATATAAAGGGTAGCGAAACTCTCCCTGAGTTTTCTAATACTGTTTGTAACGCTGGAAGAAAGGGCTATGTGCCAGCGGATAGTCCAGATCACTACACTGAAGAAATATATCCCTATAGCTAAGCCGACAAATGAGTGCCTGGTACCCCTAAGCACTTCAAACATCTGGTAAAAGTTCTCACGCCCTAGAAGCCAGCCAGCTAGTGCCATGAGAACAATAATAAGGGCTATAAAGAGGAACGACTTGCGCAGATTTATCTTCGGTTTATACTCATTCATCTCAACTAAAGTCAAAAATCAAACATCAAAATTACAAATCAAAATTCAAATATTCAATTTCTAACTTTTGCATTTTACATTTTAATCTTTTATTTTCCTTTTGGTGGAGCACAAGTCAGCGACTAAAAGCTCCAGAGCTAGCTCATCGTTATACTTGCCAGTTTTGATAGCCAGGTCTGTTTCCAGAAACTTGTTATAAGCCTCCTTTATACGCTCTAAACTATACGATTCAGCCTGTTCCAGTGTTTTATCCAGGCTGAAACTTGATTTCAAGCCCAGTCTATCCTGGATTTGCGAACGGGATAACCCCGGTGTCATATCCTTAACCTGAGCTATCAGACGAAATTGTCTGGTAATCATAGCCAGGATATATGTTGCTGAAGCACCTTCTCGATACAGCCGATAGAGTATGCCTTGCGCTGTTCCAATTTGACTTGCGATAATTGCGTCCACTAAGTTGAAGATATTAGCCTCCTGGCTATAACTTGTGAGTCGCTTGACATCATCATGAGTAATAGTGCGTCCCTCAGCATAAAGAAGAAGCTTCTCGATTTCACTATTCATTACCCACAGATTTCCTCCGGTAAGCTCGGCAAGTAAGTTCACAGCCTCTGGGGTAATATTCCCGCTCCCGTCCTCAACTCTCCTTTTTATCCAGGCCTTCAAGTTGTTACCCCGCAACAAAGGAAAAACCTTGACCAAAACTTTAGGTGAAAGGTTTTTCAACAGGGGATTCTGTCCGCTTATCTTGCCATCAATGAGCACTAACACAGTAGATGCTGGCATTTGTTTAATACAAGAAACTAAGCCCTGCCAGGGCAAAGACAAACTCTCCGATTTAACAACACCCTTACTAGCCTTGTTGCGAGCAGAGCGCGGCAATTCCTTGCTTTGCTTCGGCTCAAAACGCTCCAGTAAGCCATTAACTAAAACCAGACGATTTGGGGATAGGAAAGGAGCAGTATTGCACCCTTCTCTAAGTTCTTTCAAAGTCAGGTGGCGACCATCAAGAACTGTAGTGCTGATTGCCAATGCTTCCGGATTCCCCAAACCGACTTTGATTCTTTGCACTTCCCGGGAAATGGAAAAATCGTCCTCACCGTGAAAGATATAAAGCATTCATCCTCACCTTAATTCCTGAATCAAGTTCAGGACAGGCTCTCTCCCGTCAAGGGAGAGGAACCTTGATATTTTACCATAGCGGTAATATGATAGGATATGAGCGTGAAAATTGCCATCATTGGTTTACCCAAGAGTGGCAAAACAACCATATTTAATGCCTTAACCCGGGGCAGAGCGAAAGTTGGCACTTA
>Ga0210015_1002951_pt1 | contig 15359 bp, 17 predicted proteins | sample CryGeymeta201522_FD_185471 | JGI IMG/M metagenome (GOLD analysis project Ga0210015, IMG submission 185471) | Groundwater microbial communities from Crystal Geyser aquifers in Utah, USA - Crystal Geyser metaG 2015-22 (SPAdes) (version 2) | ecosystem: Environmental > Aquatic > Deep subsurface >... | reverse complement strand
TGCCTTGTGACTTTTCCGTATCAGTAAAGAAAGCCTGGGTTGCCCCATAGGCTCCTCCGGAGACCAAAGCAATTGTCATTATGGAAAGTAAAATTCTTTTCATTTTCTTATTCTCACCTCCTCTCTCGCCCGCCGAAGCCCCGCACCATTTGGTGCGGGACGAAGGAGGGTCTTTTGATTACAAACTAAACAAAAATCGATGGAAATTAATCTTTGGATCTTCGAAGGGAAAACTTTTCTTACTTTAGTCAGAAATGGAGTATCCCATAGCGAAATTACTATCGGGCAGTTTGGCATCTTAGTAAGACCAGCTTATATTGTTTTAAGGAGTGTTGTCAAGTACTTTTCCGAGGCCAAAAATTATTTTTTTAAAGAAAGAGTTAAAATATTTTCCCTTTACACTTCGACGGCATATCCAGGGAATGCCGCTCAGCGTGAACCCTGAGCATCCATCATGTGCGGGTGTCGAAGGGTTGACAAAGACCTATTTTTATCCGAGAATTCTCTAAGAAAAACAGAATCAATATGGAAACAACAAAAATTGCTTTATTCCAAGGTAAAAAAATTAGAAAGACCGTCTATAAGGATGAGTGGTGGTTCGTTGTTGTTGACGTTATTGCTGCTTTAACTGATTCAGTTCAACCTGATGGATATATTAAAGATATGCGCAGACGTGATCCTGAATTATCTAAAGGGTGGGGTCAAATTGCCACCCCCCTTTCATTTCAAACATCTGGCGGTGTACAAAAATTAAATTGTGCTAACACTGAGGGAATTTTCCGAATTATCCAGTCAATTCCTTCTCCCAAAGCCGAGCCTTTTAAAAGGTGGCTAGCCAGGGTTGGTTATGAAAGAATTCAGGAAATTGAAGACCCGGAATTGGCAGTAAAAAGGATGAGGGCAATTTATAAGGCTAAGGGTTATCCGGATAATTGGATTGAAAAGAGAGAAAGAGGGATCGCGATTCGCGAGGATTTAACTGATGAGTGGAATAAGCGTGGAGTAAAACAACAAAAAGAGTATGCGATTTTAACCGCGGAAATCAGTAAAGCAACTTTCGGAATGACTCCTTCAGAGTACAAAAAATATAAAGGTTTAGAGCGGGAAAATTTGCGGGATCATATGATGGATTTAGAATTGATCTTAACCATGTTGGGCGAAGCAACAACAACTAAATTTACCAAGGATAGAGACTCTTTGGGCTTTCCCAAGTTGAAAAAAGATGCTAAAGAGGGCGGCGAAGTTGCCGGTAGGACAAGGAAAGATATTGAACAAAGATCAGGGAAAAAGGTTATTTCTAAAAACAATTTTCTCACCCAAGAACCAAAGAAATTTATAAGTTAGTAAAAAGAAAGGCCGCCTTTATTAATCCGCTAGCTGGCGGACGGTAGGCCGAAGGAGGAAAATGGATTTTATTACCAAAAATCTACACCCGCTTTTATCGATTATTTTTGGGGTCCTAATTTTAGGTAACCCGAAATTATTATCCACGTTAGTGGGTATCTATCTAATTCTCGTTGGTCTGATCGGTCTAGGAATTGTGAGGTTTTAAATCCTTTACTGAAGTGAAAACAGTTTAAATTTTTTTCAAGATTTCTAAATATTCCTTGACTGTAATTCCTAAAGTCCTTAAATTATTAAGAATGATGAACTTGGGTAGATTATCATATATGGGTAAAACAATTGGCCTTTTTAAATCTTTCCTCCAATAAATTCGGTGGTCTCCTTTTTGTCTTTTGAAAGTACAACCTATATATAAAAGAAATTTTTCAAATTTTTTCCATTTAATTGATGAAAATTGGGGCATATTTTAGTGAGCGAAAGCGGGGATAGAAAATTCTTCTGTATGATGGGCAATAACTACAGGAGGAGAAAAAGTATTGTTGATTTTTTGCCATCCAAGTTCAGTCAAAACTTCGTCTAATGTCCCGGCTTTAGCCAACTCTTCTAAAAAGATTTGGACTGCTTCGCTAAATCTTTTCTGGGCCTCATCAAAATTCTTACCGACAGTAGATAAATCCAATACAGGAGTATAGGCAATAAAACTATTACCTTCTTTCAAAAAAGAAACCGGAAGTTTAACCTGAATTTGAACCTTTTTCATCCTTCAATTATATACCAATATCTGCCATTTTGTCGATTAAAATTGGCATCAGTCCACAATAGCTCACTTTCGTGTTCCCTATTCTAGGCAACCCAAAATTATTGTCCACATTAGTGGGTATTTATCTAATTCTTGTTGGCTTGATTGGCCTCGGAATTCTCAGATTCTAATTAGCACAGGACAATCTACTATGGTCGAAATCTTCTTAGAAATCCTTTGAAACCGCCACTGTTGGTTCTTGTCTCTGTCGCGCTAACTCCTGCCGCGTTTAGTAAATCACTCACTTTGAACAGTCCTTCATCAAAACCCTTAATTATTTCTCCTAGATCTGAAACCCTTTCTCTAAAACGTCCGTGCAAAGAAGGCAAGGCATAAGAATTTTGCTCTGACTTCAAAGCTTCTAGCACTTTTCCTTTTTCTACTTGTTTTTGGTCAACTAATCGACTAAGAGCCTTTTTGACACTAACCATTTCTCCTAACGACACAAGGAGTTTTGCTCTTTCTTCTTCTGGTCTTCTTTCTACTGATGTCATTTTTTTCACCTCCTTCCGTGAATTTTCTCACGGGCAGGCCCGCCTGCATCGCTATGCCCGTCCGACATTGCAAGTCGCTTGCAGGCGGGCGAAGCATTGCGGGCAGGGTTAAACCACTAATGGTTTTTTGCATTGTTTAGGACAGTCTCAAGACTTTACCACATTACTGCTTTTTCTGCATCAACCAAACCATAACCATACAAATCGTCTCTACCGGACACTCCAATATCCTCAGCAGTTGCTTCCAATCTTTGTTGAACTTCAGCGGGACTGCACACACTATCAAAGTTGTAATCACACTTACTGGGTACCGACAAAACCAATGCGGCTGCTCCGGCAACATGGGGAGACGCCATCGATGTTCCGCTTAAAGTTGTGTATTTTGAACCTTTATAAGTTGAATAAATATTCACTCCTGGTGCCGCCAAATCAACTTCCAGTCCTCGACTTGACCAAGAAGCAATTGTATCGGTATTGTCAGTTGCAGAAACCGCGATAACTTCCGGGTAAGCCGCCGGGAAAATGACTGCTGCGCCACTATTTCCTGCTGCAGCAACTTGAACAATGCCGGCGCTATTTACTCTTTGAACTGCCTCACGGAATGATTGGACATCGGATGAAGTTCCCAAACTCATATTAACAACCTGCATTCTGTTTTGGACTGCCCAATCAAGCCCTTCGATAACATCGGAAAGATAGCCGCTTCCCCGCCTGTCCAAGACTTTCACTCCATAAAGATCAATCTGCGGGCCGACGCCGACAACGCCAATGGTATTATTCAAAGCGCCGACGATTCCGGCAACATGAGTACCGTGACCATTATCGTCGGTGTAACTTGAGGTAGCTCTAATCGTATTTACTCCACCCTTAAGATTATCTTTCAAATCAGGATGTTTTATATCAATTCCGGTATCAATAATTCCCACCTTAATTAAATCAGCACTCGTAGTTGCCCAAACTTTTTCCGCATCAATTCGATCAACCCCCCAAGGCAAGGTTTGTATTGCAGCTGGAGTTGGTGTAGCTGTTGGTTTTGGAGTAGAAGTTGGTTTCGGAGCTCTAGTCGGTCTCACCCACCTATCCCAACTTGGCAACGCTTCAACCACAACATCATCATCAATTCTTAAAACTCCAGCCTGTCGTCTTAAAATTTCTACTGCGGCAGGCGGCAAAAGTACTGCTTTTCCATTGATTAAACCCAAATTTTTAATTCTTACTCCGCCAAACCTTTCCACCAATACATCCAAAGCTCCCTCATTTAGAACCTGAGGTTCAAAGATGATGATTTTTCTCGTTCTACCTCCAAAATCACCGGAAAAATCAGGAAGATTAAATAGCGAAATTGCTTGGGAAACAAAAATTTTTCCAGACATCAGCAATAGTGTAACCGCCACGACAACACTCGCTAAAATAGTTTTAATTTTCATTTATTTCACCTCCTTTCATACAAATTATACAAAAGATAATGGTTTTTGGGCAATTATTTCATACCAAACTCTGGGAAGGGCCGGAACACCAAGTTCCTCAAGTGCTTGTATTAACGCTTTGCTTTTTTCTCTGTCTGAAACACCTTTTTGTCCCTGCATATCCTCGAGTGCTCCTCTGATAAATGCCGGATATTTTGAAATGGCGGCCAATGACTCTTTTGTCAAATTAACAATTTTTCTCTCTTCATGAATAACTACCAAACCGGCATCTTCTATCATCTGTTTATATTTCCCCGGGGGATGGATGGGAAGCCCTTGAACCTGTTTATCTCTTTTACCTCCCAAGATTGCCATTGCCCGTAGTTTCAATTTTCCCCAACTCATAGGATCTTTTGAAATTCCATCGGTTGTAAAAGCACTGTTGAAAGTTAGTAACCCTCCTGGTTTTAGAATATCTGCCATAGCTCCAATAACTTCAATTTTATCCTCATCTTTTCTAATTTCATGGAGGGCATCAAGTATACTAACCCCATCAACTCCCCCTGGTGGAATTATTCCGCTAAGCAATCGTTTAAGATCCTGGCCAAAGCCTTCAATAAATTTTACAGATATATCTCTTGGACCTAGGATGTTTCTTCTGGCTATATTTAGAGAGGTAACATTAGGATCTATGCCTATAACTTCTCCTTTTTTATTTTCTTTAGTTACTTCTTCTATTATAAGTTGGGGAACGAGTCCTGTGCCGGTAGCGACGTCAACGTGGCAAAAGACTTTAGGAAGTTGCGATACTAATTTTTGTATAAGTCCTCTATTAACTTCTACGTATTCTGGTTGTCTACTAAATTCTTCGAAACTTAAATTATCGTCCGGAACAGATAAATTTAATTCTTTGGAGGTCATTAAAATTGAATTATATCACTTATATTACTCTAAACATCATAGAGCCATAAAAATTGACAAGTTCAAACAAATTCCGTACACATATGAATGCATGAAAGGTATAATCGGCGCTCATATGAAATATATTGAAAAAGAAGATACCAAAAGGAATGTGTACGGGATGTACCAAAACGCGTACAGTAGTTGATAATTTTTAGAAAGAATGCTATATTTAAATCCTAATGACACTTAGGAGTGTAGAAAACAAAAACAGCGAAATAATGATTATTGCCTCTCCCTAGGGAGGTCGCTTTAGTTTGGGATTTCCAACCTAAAGAATGGATGCCTCCCGAAAGGGAGGCTTTTTATGGAAAAAACAAACTTATGAAAAACATAAATCCGGGTGTAACCGTTAAAACTATAGAAGAAGCAAATAAAAGACTAAAAGGAGTTGTTAAAAAGACTCCCCTTCAGTTTTCCAAAAGACTTTCTAAACTATATAAGGCTCGTGTCTATTTTAAAAGAGAAGACTTACAAGAGGTGCGCTCATATAAAATCCGCGGAGCATATAACTTAATGAGTTCTCTTGCTAACTCCGAGAAAGAAAAAGGTGTAGTTTGTGCAAGCGCTGGAAATCATGCTCAAGGTGTAGCGTTTGGTGCTTCAATGTTGAAAGTTCGTGGCACTATTTTTATGCCGGTAACTACACCACTGCAGAAGGTCAGTAGAGTTAAACAATTTGGAGGAAGATGGGTAAAAGTTGAATTGGTAGGTACAACCTATGATGAAAGCTCCACTGCGGCCAAAGACTATTGTAAAAAAATTGGGGCTGTTTTTGTCCATCCGTTTGATGATGAAAGAGTAATCTCGGGACAAGGAACAGTTGGTAAGGAAATTTTTGATCAAGCGGGAGAAAAATTAGATTATGTACTCTGTCCAGTTGGAGGCGGAGGGCTGATATCCGGAGTGGGTACATATCTTAAAACGAAAGTTAAAGATGTAAAGCTTGTAGGTGTTGAGCCAAAAGGAGCTACTGGAATGTATCAGTCGTTAAAGAATGGCAAAGTTATTACCCTTGAAAGCATAGACCCGTTTGTAGATGGAGTAGCAGTTAGAACAGTCGGTAATAAAACATTTGAAATCTCGTCCAAGTTAGTTGACCAGATGTTATTGGTTGATGAGGGAAAGGTTTGTACTACTATGATTGACCTGTATCAAAATGAGGGTATCGTAACAGAACCGGCGGGAGCACTTTCTATCGCTGCTCTGGATAATTTAGCAGGAAAAATTGAAGGTAAAACTGTAGTTTGTATTTTAAGTGGAGGTAATAACGACATTTTGCGTTACCCTGAAATTATGGAAAAAAGCCTAGTATATCAAGGACGCAAACACTACTTTATTGTAGAGTTTGCACAAAAACCTGGTCAATTGAAAAAATTCGTCAACAGTGTACTTGACTCTACGGATGATATTGTCCGCTTTGAATATATAAAGAAAAATTCTAAAGAAACGGGACCCGCTTTGGTAGGGGTTGAATTGGCTAAGAAGGAAGACTTTCAGCCACTAATTAACAGGATGGATAGACTGGGAATAAAATATACAGTCATTACGAGTAAGGATGTTTTGTATAGCTATTTGATCTAGGATGGCATATTAAAGTATTCAAAAGATACGATACATTTGAGACATTGATAAGTAAGTGACTGAATTGAAATTTGGGAAAAATGGTTGTCCTACCAAAGCTCACCCAATAATATTGAGTAGAATACGGGGACTAAAAAAAATTGACAAAGGGTAAAATTGTTTGTTACAGTGCTACATTAATGAGCGGAAATCCGGAATTTCTTGAAAGATCTAAAGAATTAGGAGTAGAGCTTGAAAATAGACCGGCAGAAAGACTGGTTATAACAGGAATGGCGGCCTTAACTCCACTTGGTGATACGGAGCAAACACTTGAAGGATTAAATACCGGTAAATCCGGAGTAAAAGAATTTGATGTTAAAAACTTTGCTGTAAGAATTGCCGCGCCGGTTGAATTTAATCCTGAAGCCCACTTTTCCAAAAAAGAGATGAGAGGAAGGTCGCCTTTAAACGCAATGGCGGTTGTAATTGCAAGGGAAGCTATGAAAAAAGCAGGCCTTCTTGGTGAGGATGGTAAATTGCGAAAAGAGATAGATAGAAGACAGATAGCCTCTTGGATGGCAAGCGCTTTTGGTTCGTCACAACATATTATTGATGTATACAATCAAATTCATAAAAAGGATGAGGCAGGAAACGAAGATCCGATAGGAAATTCCAGTAGGATATCTCCCAAAAAAGGCCTTGAAATTTTTCCGGAAGAACTTAATGGCCAGGTCGCAATAGATCTTGGTGTTTCCGGGTGGGGAGGAAGCTCGGTTGAGGCATGCGCAACAGGACTTTCTAATATCGTCGAGGCGGCAAGAATTGTTAAGGGAGGATATGCAAAAGTTGCTATCGCCGGGGGTTTGGAAGATACATTGTCAGCATATGCAGAGACTGGTATTGGCATGTTTGCTGCTATGCGAAGCGTTTTGTCTACAAGAAATGATGAACCCGAAAAAGCAAGCAGGCCTTTTGATAAAGATAGAGATGGTTTTGTTTTGGGTGCGGGTGGAGGGGCGGTAATAATTGAGGCTTTAGATCATGCTTTAGAAAGAAAAGCACCAATCCTAGCAGAAGTTTTGGGATTTAATAAATCTATGGATGGATCTGAACTGACAAATCCTAATAAAGATAATGTTGCAAGTACAATTCTAAAGGCACTCTACAATGAAAAAGCAAAAGAATTCTATGAGGTTGACTCAATTTTTGCTCATGCAACATCTACAAATCAAGGCGACCTTGCAGAAGCAGAGTTGTTTAAAATGATTTTTGGAGATAATCTAAAGAATATTCCGATTGCAGCAATAAAATCAAATATGGGACATTTAGCCGGCGGAGCAGGAGCGGTAAATGTTATTGCAGCAATAAATGCTTTAAAGTCAGGAAAAATCCCACCCATTCTTAATCTTGAAAATCCCAGCCAAGAATTTGAGGGTCTTAATTTTGTACGAGGTAAACCATTAGAAAAAGATATCAATACCGCGCTTGTTTTAGCTTACGGTTTTGGCGGACACAATGCGGTGATGCTTTTAGGAAAATATTAAAAAGCTCTACATATCCCGTTGGAAGATCTTTCCGTTTCAGAAGTTCTGCTACTCTTTTTCCAACTTGCTCTTTTGTTACAGCATTTGGAAGCCCAAGCATTTCTGAAATTTTTGCATGCTTGTCTGATATTAGGGCATCATAACGTTTAAACACCTTCATGTTTGCGGTATCAGATACCTCAGGTGGGCAAACAACAATAAATGAAATACCATTTTCTTTAAATTCTTTCATGCGGGACCTTAAAGATTCTTCTCCTTCATGTTTTGCTTTTGCTGTTTGCCTATAAAATTCAGGTATCATATTTAATTTATTTAATTGCGGCTCGAAATGGCCAGGAACGCTTTGCATAAGGACTATTATTGACCCTCTTGGCATAATCGGAAGAAACTTGTCAACTAAGGAATTAGCCGCTGTTACATTTATATCGGCCGATGGTCCGGAAGCATTTAAAACCAAAATGTCTAGTTTGCCACCGGACAAATTTTCAGTAGTTTCTTTTAGTTTTTTTCGATCATCTTCATTTGTTATATCTGCTTGTACAAATTCTGATGTTACACCAAAAGATCGAAGTGTCTCTTGTATTTCATCAGCTCTCTTTTTCTTATTTCTATAGTTACCGACTATATTAACACCTTCAATTGCTAATGCCTTTGCGATTTCTGCTCCAATATCCCTCGAGCTTCCGGTAATTAAAGCCACTTTGCCGGCAAGCGGTCTTTCGCGATTTTCCAAGTTATCTTGTCCTGTTGGTTGTCTTTCTGTCATTTTCTTACTGCACCTCCATCTATATTTATTGTTGCACCCGTTATACCGGATAATCTGGAATTCCGACCTTCAAGGTCGGATAGCTTCACACCTCCTCTAATTCTCCTCACGGGCAGGATTAAAACCATATCCATTCGGGTGGCTTTTATGCCAATTCCAGGCTGTTTTGATAATTGTTTCCAAATCCGAATATTTCGGTTCCCAATCCAACTCTTTTTTAATTTTATCAACCTTTGCCACTGTCTCGGCTGCATCCCCCGGCCGCCTTAGAGCAACTGGCGAAGCAAAATCAATCCCGGAAACTTTTTTAACCATCTTAACAACTTCCATCACTGAATAGCCCTTGCCCGTCCCAACATTGAAAGCACAAAACCCCGTTTTGTTTTTCTCCAAAAATCTCAAGGCCGCGACATGTGCTTCGGCTAAGTCTAAAACATGAATATAATCCCGAATCGCTGTCCCGTCCGGAGTCGGATAATCATTACCGAAAATCTCAAACTTTCTCTTTCCTAAGGCAGCTTCACAAGCTCGGGTAATCAAATGGGTTGGCAAAGCATAATCTTGTCCCATACTGCCATCCAAGGCAGCGCCGGCGGCATTAAAATAGCGAAGAGCAATCGCATCAAGACCGTAAGCACCAGTGTAACTCTCTAAAATTTTTTCAACCATTAATTTAGTCTCTCCGTAAGGATTTGTTGGATTTTTAGGCGCTTCTTCACTGATCGGCATTTCTTTGGTCTCGCCATAAACTCCGGCAGAGGAAGAGAAAACAATTTTTTTGACGTCGTTCTCGAGCATTACTTTCAACAAATTGAGTGTTCCTACAACATTATTATAAAAATACTTCTGGGGATCAATGACCGATTCGCCCATCGCAATGTAGGCGGCAAAGTGAATGACGGCAGTGGGTTTTTCTTTTTGGAAAACAGTTTTAAGTAAAGAAAGATCTTGAAGTAAATTCCCTTGATAAATTTTTGTTTCGGGGATCGCTTCTTCGTGACCAGTCTCCAAACTGTCGAAAACAATTGGCATTAGGCCGGCTTTTTTCAAAGCAGCAACAGTAAAACCGCCGATATAACCTGCGCCACCGGTAACTAAAATTTTCATCTTTATTCCGATACGGTATCGGTTTGAATTGACGATCCGGTAATTTACAAACTAAATACTAAAAGTTTTTCTGATTTTCTCTGGCAAAAGCGTAGCAGTCTTTCGAGAAAAAATCAACCCAGCTATAATGCCAAGGGAATCTACTCCAACATCAAACATCCTTCCTGTGCGTCCATTGATAAATGTTTGATGATACTCGTCTGTTAAAGCGTAAATAACTGTCAAAATCACCACCGCGAAAAAAATTTTCCACAAGGGAAGTTTAGCCGAATTCTTCAGGGCACGGTAAAAAAGCAGATAAAGAATAAAGTATTCTAAAAAATGAGCCGTTTTTCTGATAATAAAATCCTGCCAACTAACAGGGGACGCCTGAAGCTTATGGAAAGAGGAGAGAAAATAGATCAACCCCATCCATAAAACCGGGGGTAACCAAAAAAAAATTAGCCTTTTTGCTCTAGACATAAGGTAAAATTAATAGTATCACAAATTTTATTTGTCAAACCACTACTTCTTCAGGTTCTTCCTTTTGTCGCCTTCCTTTCAAAAAAGAAAATATTGAAAAACCAATAAAGCCTAGTCCTAAAATTGCTGCCAGAGCAGGAAGAATGATTTTTTTTATATTCCCAGACTCTTCCGACGAAGCAGTAGCTTTATTCTCTTCGTCAGACAATTGACCCAGAGCGCTTCCGCTAGCTTCTTGTCCTAAAATTTCACCTGATGGCGTTGCCGTAGGAGTTAAAGTCAAAGAAGGGGTAGGTTTTTTTGTTGGAGTCAAACTTGCTTTTGATGTTGGGGTTGAAGTTGGTGCGCTTGTCGCCGTCGGTGTCGGAGTATCCGTCGGCCCAGGCGTTGATGTCGGCTCGGAAGTTGGAGTCGCGGTCGGAGTGGGAGTGGAGGAAGGAATAGGCAAAGCATTACTGGAACCTTTAGTTAAACTTTGTAGTACAAAAAAATCTCCTGAACCATCTGGACTTCTTCCAATTGAAATATTCTCTCCGGGACTTTTTTCATACGAATAAGAATCAATAACATTGCCCAATTGATCGAATAAAACAACATAGTCGGAACTTGAGTTATTAAATATTGCAGAAGATAGATCATAATAAGGATAATTTATACTTGATATATCAATACTTGATAAGCTTTTTTTCCCACTATTACCGGAGTCATTATCAAAGTCTTCATCATCATCAATAAAATATTGTTTCAAATATTCTGCAGAATCCGAAGCATTGTGGAACTCAACCCATTCAGGAGAACCATCAACTACAAATTCATTAATAACCACTTGAGCAAATGCCGTTTTTGGCAGAAGAAAAAGAAGAAAAAGATAAATTAATAAAAAGGATTTGAATTTTGAGTTTTGCACTTTAGTTTTGAGTTTTGCGCTTTAAGTTTTGAGTTTATTACTATTGCACATGAAGGTAAAAACTAACCACATTATCCGCATGCTCAATATAAACAATATTAATATTGCTTGACCCGCACATTTGAGAATATTTAAACAAAGTCCCGTCCGCCGGTGCCCTAATAACATCACCTGAAGTTGAAACCATATCGTAACCAGTATGAATTCCGCCCGAATATTTATACCTCCAGGAATACGGGGTCTGTCCATAAAACTGAGTTAAACGAACAGTGTCTTCAATCGGCCAAGGCCAGCCTCCCGAACCCAGATTAACACTTCCCCTGTTGTTTTGTTCGTCGTTAACGCTTCTGCTCGATAAATAAGGTCCGGGGTCTGTCCATGCGCCGTCTTTTCTAATTTCAAAGTGTAAATGCTTCCCTGTGGAACAACTTGGATACCCGGAATTGCCGACTAGCGCAATTGGGTCCCCTCTTTTTACCGGACCAACTTTTACTCCCGAAACCAGCGCTTTTTCAATTGCGGCTTTTTCTGCATAAGCTTGCGCAAGTATTCGTTGATACTCCGCCTCTTTGCCTTTTGTTTCTTCCAAAAGTCTTTTCCTGTCAGCAACCTGAACATTAAGTTGTTGTCTTTGAGCCACAAGTTGTTTGTTCAGCTTCTCCAAATCAGCTTGGGCTTTTTCTTTAAGAGCTTTTTGCTCATCGTAATTAAGCCGTGTTTGTTCCATAGAAATAAGCAGTTCCCTATCATGCAACTGTGCTATCTGAAGGTAACGATAACGGGAGACAAAATCTGAAAAATTCTGTGAAGAAAAAAACAAGGCTATTGGATTAGCACGTTTTGCCTTATAATTTTCCGATACCCGAGAAAGAAGAACTTTTGAAAGGAAGTCTAGTGATATATTCAGGCGATCAATCTTGCCGGAAAGCACCTCGACCTCTTTCTCTAAAGACTTTATTTGGGCTTCTGTTTGAGTAATTTTCAAACCAGTTACTTTGATCTGGCTGTCCATCAGGGTAATTTGCTGGCCTAAGCTGCTCGCCTGCTTTTGCAGTTCCACCACCTGCTTTTCATACTCTGCAATTTTACTCTGCACATCCTCAAGTTCAGTCGCACTTATGAAGTGACTGAAAGAGAGAAAGAGAGAAAGAGAGAAAAGAACGGCGGTCGATACAAAGAAAAATTTTTTCATCTCACGGTTCTTGCGGAGCGCAAAACAGCCAAAAAGCTTCCCAAAAAACCGACTACTATTCCTACCCCCAAAAGTCCGGCTAAAACTTCCGACATAAAAATGGTTGAGACGGGAAAAAGGGGAATCCCGGAAAAGAAATTAACTAAAAATGGCACGCTATACAAAATCGCCAGATAACTTAAACCCCAGGAAATGATGGCCGCTGTGAGTCCATAGAACATTCCCTCTAAATAAAGAGGAAAACAAATATACCAAGAAGAAGCTCCTAGAAGTTTTAGTATTTCTATTTCCTCTTTTCTCTGAGAAATTTTCATCCCCAAAACTACCAAAACAGTTAAGACTGCAATAAAAAGTAAAAAACCGGCCACTGCCAAGCCTACCTTTTCTAAAGAAGAGACAAACCTCGAAAGATTTAAAACAACATCTTCTTCAAAATCCAAATCCTCAACCAATGGTTCTTTTTTTAGCATTTCCGCCAATTCATTTACTGAGGATAAATTATAAGGAGAAACTTCTAAACTGGCGGGTAAAATTTTTGCGGTTACCATTTCCAGAAGCAGGGGTTTATCTTTAAATAATTCCTTGTATAACTCAAGCGCCTTTTCTTTAGAAACATAAGTTACTTGCTTTGCTTTTCCGGTTGATTGAATTCTAGCAATAATAAGTTCTATATCTTGAGGCTTGGCTTCATCTTTTAAATAAGCGATTAATTGTGGCCGAGATTCAAAATATTGCAAAACCACTTTTGAACCGGCTCCCAGAAGAAAAAAAACACAAATCAAAAAAAGCGAGAGAGAAACTACTAAAATTGCCGCCATTGACTGGTATGGCGAGCGAGCAATATGTTGTCTAAATGTTTTAAACATTTTTACAGTATTTCCCTTCTTTCTCGTCCCTGACTACCTTACCTTTATCCAACTCGATTACTCTATTTTTACACGAGTCAACAATTTCTTGATTGTGAGTAGCCATTAAAACAGTCGTGCCTTTTTCATTAATTTCCTTAAGAAGCTTGACCATTTCTAAAGAAGTCACCGGGTCCAAATTTCCTGTTGGTTCATCTGCCAAAAGTATCTCCGGCGCCGTCACAATTGCCCTTGCTAAAGAAGTTCTTTGCAACTCACCGCCGGCGAGTTGGGCAGGAAATAAATGAGCCCTTTCAGACAAACCAACTAAAGCTAATACTTTATCTACTCGGGAAGAAATTTCCTTCGCGGGAACCTTTTGGATTTGTAAAGGAAGACTGACATTTTCCTCAACAGTTCGGTCGTTGAAAAGTTTATAATCTTGAAAAACAACGCCTAGTTTTCTTCGCCAAAGATGAAGTATGCGCCGAGGGATTTTTTGGATGTGTTTGTCGTTAACTTTTATTTCCCCCGCGGAAGGAAGATATTCACCCAAAAGAAGTCTGACAACCGTTGTCTTTCCTGCCCCAGAAGGACCGGTCAAAAAAACAAACTCCCCCTTATCAATGACAAACGAAACGTCCTCGAGGGCAGTGATTTGGCCAAATTTCTTGGTTACTTTCTCGAAAACAATCATACTTCGATAAACTCAGTACAAGCTCTAAGACAAGCCCGGCCATTACTCCAATATTTTTACTCTACCAATATCCATAAGCCAACCAGCTTTCTGAGCTTGGAAGGTTTCTCCCCAGATTTGAATCTTCCGCCCCACGAACTGGTCTAAATCTAAAACCGAAGAAGTCAAATAAACCGTTTGGCTTGGTCCACCTTCGCGTATAAGTTTATGTGTTCCTTCCCCGTCTAATCCTCCGCTCTCCAAAACACCCATGGCCGTGTCTTTAAATTTAGATAAATCTTTTGAGCCAAACTCGCTTCCTTTGACAATTTTATCTTTAGACACAATTCCGCCGAGTCCCGGAAAAAAGACATTCCCACTCTTCCCCGAAAAATAAAAGCCGGTAAAAACCCCCAGACCAATCGCGACAAGAATCGCTAGCAACGGTAAAATTCGCTTAATAATTTTCAGTTTTCCTTCGGACGAGACAGGGCTCTCAGTTAAATTTGAAACATCTTCTGTCATTTATTTTCCTCCTTTGCCTCGCCGTAGCCGAGTCAGACTCGGCGAAGGCGGGCTTTATCAATCTAAATATTTAATACAGAATAACACACAAAAGCTAACAAAGGCAAGACAAAGGCTAGCTAATCCGTTAGAGACAAGTATTTTAACTCTGCCTCAATAAAATCATCAATCTTGCCATCTAAAACAGCAAACGGATCGTTTACTTCTACCCCGGTTCTTAAATCTTTAACCATTTTATAAGGATGCAAGACATAGGAACGAATTTGATTACCCCAGGCAGCCAATTTAAATTCTCCTTTAAGCGCCTGTTTTTCATGAGCCTTTTTTTCTTCCTCAATCTCCCAAAGTTTTGCCCTCAAAAGCTTCAGGGCAATCTCTCGGTTCCTCTCCTGATAACGCTCGGATTGGCTGGTAATAACAATTCCCGTCGGCTTATGTTTTAAACGAACCGCAGTTGAAACTTTTTGTACATTCTGTCCTCCGTGCGAAGAGGCACGAAAAAATTCCCACTCTAAATCAGTCTCAGGGATGGGAATTTCCTCCGCCTCCTCAATTTCCGGGAGAACCTCGACTAAGGCAAAAGAAGTCTGCCGCAACTTATCAGCATTAAACGGTGATTGCCTGACTAACCGATGAGCCCCTTTTTCCCCTTTCAAATATCCATAAGCATAGTCTCCCTGAATTGCTATGGTTACACTTTTAATACCCGCCTCATCTCCAACAATTCGATCAACAATGTCTACCTTCCAACCCCTGTTTTCGGCAAAAC
>Ga0210015_1002948_pt1 | contig 15376 bp, 15 predicted proteins | sample CryGeymeta201522_FD_185471 | JGI IMG/M metagenome (GOLD analysis project Ga0210015, IMG submission 185471) | Groundwater microbial communities from Crystal Geyser aquifers in Utah, USA - Crystal Geyser metaG 2015-22 (SPAdes) (version 2) | ecosystem: Environmental > Aquatic > Deep subsurface >... | reverse complement strand
GCGGCTTATGCCGGCGTGGGAAAAACCGCACTGCTGGTGCAACTTGCCCTGAATGCCATGCTGAAGGGCACAAAGGTGCTCCATATCAGCTTGAATGATCCGGTAAACAAGGTAAGCCTTTGGTATCAGGAACTTCTCTCTAATCTTGCCGGGCCATCGCGGATGGAAAATACAAGAGAAATATGGGAGGCCATACTTCCCAATCGGTTTATCATGACCCTTAAGGTAGAAGGTTTCAACGTGCCGAAGCTTGAGGAGCGGCTGACTGACCTTATGGTTCAGAATATCTTTCTGCCCGGTATGATCATTGTGGACGGTCTTAAATTTGATGAATCCGTGCGCATTACGGTAGTTAATTTAAAAACGCTGGCAGAAAAACATGCTATGCGCCTTTGGTTTACCGTGCCTGCCCATCGTCACGAAGAGTCAGCGCCTGGTGAGATGCCGCCATGCTTGTTTTCTACTGCCGAGCTGTTCGATGTCATTTTTAAACTTCAGCCCGGAAGGGAGGAAATCTGTATCAAGACCCTGAAGGGACCGCCGGCAATGGCAGCCGGCTGGCCGCTTTTTTTAGACCCTTCTACCATGCTGATCACGAGCAATATTTGAGAAGATAAAAAAGCATACCTGTTTCCTACGACCCAGAACTATGCTGTCAGATATTCCCTGATGTAGCGGATAATCTCCCCTTCTCTCTCCACAAAAAAATGATCGGCGCCCTTTACAATCTTTAGCGCGCAATCAAGTTTCCCGGCAATCTCCTCCAGTTTTTCAACAGAAGAAAATTGATCTCGGTCGCCACAGATGATCAGGGATACTTTCCCTTGGAGGGTGGAAAAATCGAAAGGCAAGATATTCACTGCGGGAGAAACAAGGATAACCGGAGAAAATACATTTTCCCTTGAGAGCACATTCAGATGCACCCAAGCGCCAAATGAATACCCTGCCAGAGCTATCTCTTTGCTGCCCTTTTCTATGAGACAGGTCTTTCTGCAAGTACGTCACCCTGCTCGCCTATGCCTTCGTCATAGGCGCCCTCGCTTCCTTCCACACCTCGGAAATTGAATCTAAGGGTGGAAAAGCCTTGTTCATGGAAAGCGGAAACCATGGCCTCCACGACATTGTTTATCATGCACCCTCCCATCAACGGATGAGGGTGGGAAACAACCACGCCGCGCGGATCGGCGCCGAAAAAACCAAGTCCCTCCAGTGTAATATTCCCACATGGGAAATAAATATGTTCTTCCTTCATATACAAAGCACCTCGTTAATTATACAGGTGACAGGCCGCCATATGTCCCCCCCTGTCTTCAAGAACAGGTTCAACCTTATCGCAGATATCCATCCTGAGCGGACAGCGCGCCAATTCCGGCGCAATTCCTGAGGCATAACACCTAATTCTGTTGACAAGTGTAACATCCTTTAAGGGAGTTCCGTGAACGGTGTACTTAACACAATTATTCTCTGAGCCAATTGCAAAACTAAAAGTTTGCCAGGAGTTGATACTACAAAAACTACAGTCATAACGTCAACCCTGGGGCAGAAATGATAGATATGGCCAATATGATGCCAAAACCCTCAAAATATCCATTTTCTGGACATAGTTATACCGTGCGGGCGACTTGGCAACCACGATTAAATTGTAACACTCCTATATCATTCACCTTTCTCTCATTCCAAGAGTCGAAAGAGCTGCGTTGCCGTTATCGCTATCAGTCCGAACATCAGATGCGTCATCACCTTGGCTGCTCCGCGCACCCGCACGAACCGGCCACCATAATTGTCCTTCAAATTCGAGTTGACCCGCTCGGCTGTGCTGCGATTCCTGAAACGCACCGCTTGCGCAGGATCCATTTCTTTCTTCTCCCCCTGCCTGGGGTTGGTATCGATGATCGGGACATGCCCCAGGCCAGCGCTGAAGCTCCTGATCTGCGGTGCATCGTAGGCTGCGTCCATCAAGTCGTAAAGACTGGTGATTCTCCCGGCGGTCATTTGCGCCAAGGGGATAGCTGCTTGAGAATCATGCATCGAGGCCGAACTCAAAATGGCGCTTACCGGAATGTCCCCATCGATCGAATCGATATGAAATTTGTAGCCGGTCCAGCTTGTCTTGTATCCCTTGGCATTGAGCTTGGTACCCACGTCACACCGTGTTGGCAAATCAGCCATGTTCTCTGCCAGGTTACGTCCAATTTGCAAATCCAGCCGTTTCGGTTCTTTTATCGGTTTGGCCTCGCCTTGGCGCGGACGGCCTCGCTTGCGTTTTGGCTTGCTTTGGGGATCTTTCGGTTCTTTGCGAAACGGCTTCTCGCGAGCATCAATCGCTGTTGCATCACGGCTGACATGGCCAGCAAGCTTTGGTCCGGCATGCTGTTTGACCATCGTCTCGTGAATCTTTTGCCCCAATCCACCGAGCGAAAATTCCTCAAAAGCCCGGGAAAACGTGGACTCCGACGGGATATCCCCCTTGCTTTCCCATCCGCACAGCCGTCGCAAATTATTGCTGTCGTGCAGGTAGGCAATCAACACTTTCGTAGTCGGAAAATTATAGACCGCCTTAGCCACAAATGCCTTCAAGATGGCCAGCCGATCATCCCGCTTACGCCCGAGCCCTTGCCACCGATACGGGCTCATGTGTTTCTGGACTTCCGCCAGTTCGACCACTCGTATAAACTCCTGCTGCTTTTCTGTCAGGGGACCCAGTTCGTTTTCCAACCAAGGGAAAAGAGTGTGCTGTATGCTATACCAAATGTTGAAAAGTGGACTCATGCCTTACCGCTTACCTCCCTATTTATTTATCAATATTTAAAGCGGTATTTAGCATATTGTCTTCATATTATCAACTATTTATGCAATTTGTTTTTGATTGTTGGCACCCTTCGTTTGATGTTTAAATCAGGATGCGGACCATACCCGCACCGAATTAACCGGTGACTGCAAATTCACCTAATTTTGACTTTTGCAATTGCCTCGCATGATAATAACTTTTTAATTGTGGATGATGTCCCATGTGAACAGTGCGAATATTGCGGAGAACAGTATTTTGAAGGAATTGTGTTAAGGCGGATTGAAGACGAATTTCAACGTATTCATGTTCAGGGTAAGAAACCGAAACAGGAGTTGAGAGTTCCAATCGAACAATTTTCTCAACTTCAATATGGCGCCTAAACAATACGGGGTCAAATCCACGGAGAAGGAACATGTTCCCGTCGCGGTCACTGCTATTCAGAGCTTTGAGGATTTTAGAGGAGATTAAAGGATTGGTTGTGTGAAGGTTCTCCCCTGGGGTATAGGAAGGAGCTTTAAATATCAAGGGAAGGCAGGAAGGCTATCTATACCTGAATCTTCAGGGAATCCACTCATAATATTCATATTTTGAACCGCCTGACCCGAAGCCCCCTTAACAAGATTGTCTATTACCGATATTACTATTATCCTCTTCGTTCTTGGATCGAATTGGATGCCTATATCACAGAAATTGGTGCCTTTTACAAAGGATATATTGGGAAAGTTACCTTCGCGATATACCCTGACAAATCTCTCTTTTTGATAGAAGTCTGTGTATATCCTTATCAGCTCTGATGTCGAGATATCTTTAAGAGATTTTGAATATATAGTACTCAGTATACCTCTGTTTGTTGGTATCAAATGCGGGGTAAAAGAGATAATTATTTCTTCACCGGCAAGGAGGCTTAACTCCTGTTCCATCTCAGGGGTATGCCTGTGCTGTCCAATCTTGTATGCCTTAAGCCCTTCATTAACTTCACAGAAAAGATATTCCGTTGCCACTGTTCGACCTGCCCCTGAGGTACCTGACTTAGCGTCCACAACTATGCTCTTTAAATCTATCATCTTGTTCTTCAACAAAGGTGCCAATCCAAATATGACACTGGTTGGGTAACAACCAGGATTGGCAACCAGTGTTGCCTTTCTTATTTCAGCCCTGTAGAATTCAGGGAGACCATAGACGGCATCTTTCAAGAGACTTGGGGATGTGTGTTTACAATACCACCTTTCATAAACCTCATGATCGTTAAAACGGTAATCTGCACTCAAATCTACTGTTTTTTTCCCCTTCTCCATGAATTGGGGGACTATATCCATGGCTGCCTTATGGGGTAAGCACGAGAATACGAAATCCGAAAGATCACAGATTGCCTCTGTAGATGGGTGAATGAATTTAATATCCGTCTCTCCTGCAAAGACCGGAAAAACCTCTGATGCTCTAACTCCATTAAACCTTCTCGATGTCAATGCAGTGATTTCCACACCGGGATGTCTGAGCAAAAGTCTGATCAATTCTTGACCGGTATATCCACTGGCACCTATTATAGCAACTCTTAACATTTTTCTTTCTCTCCAACAAAAAAAGGAAGGCCAGAGGGGCCTTCCTTTTGGCGCAGCCAAACTCTATCTTTTTGAGAACTGGTATTTTGCTCTGGCTCCTTTTTGCCCGTATTTTTTTCGTTCTTTGACCCTGGAATCCCTGGTAATAAACCCGGCTTTTTTTAAGATAGAACGGAAATCACCGTTTATCTCCAATAATGCCTTTGTAATACCGTGTCTTATTGCTCCAGCCTGCCCGGAGATTCCCCCGCCATGAACATTGGCAAGGACATCATACTTCCCTGCTGTATCGGTAAAGTCAAATGGTTGTTGTATAATCATCTTCAAGATTTCACGTTTAAAGTATTCATCAAGGGATTTATTGTTAATCTTAAATTCACCACTACCTGATTTCAACCAAACCCTGGCAATGGATGTCTTTCTCTTGCCTGTCGCGTAGAACCTGTCTTCTGCCATTACAAAAACTCCTCAATTCGGTATTCTAATAATTTACCGGAAAGTGATATGAAAGTCGCCATTTTTTTAAATAGTTAATATTTCAGGGTTCTGAGCCTGGTGGGGATGTTCTTCTCCTGCGTATACCTTTAGTTTCTTAATCATATTTCTGCCAAGGCTGTTCTTTGGCAGCATACCTTTGACAACCAGACTTATAAGGTCTTCGGGATTTTTTTGTTGTAACTTTTCTGCAGTAGTCGATTTAATTCCACCAGGATATCCGCTGTGGCGATAATAAACCTTTTGTTTCAGCTTCTTGCCTGTTAGGAGAACCTTTTCTGCATTTATTACAATTACAAAATCGCCAGTATCTATATGGGGAGTATAGATAGGGTTGTGCTTGCCTCTCAATCTCACAGCGATTTGACTTGCCAATCTACCGAGTATTTTTCCATTGGCATCTATTAGGCACCACTTTCTTTCAACTTCATTCTTCTTAGCACTGAAAGTCTTCATTATATGCTCCACACTTAAAATAATAGGTTTTGTAACTTAATATATTCCCTCACTTTTGTCAAGGAAAATGTGGAGTTTGTTAAGCCAATTTAGAAATGGGCAAAGTGGACCACATTATGCAATTGATTTTTTAGACTTCATGCCCTATATTAAAAAAAGTTTTAAGGACGATTTTTACCAGCGTTTATTAAAGGGCAAGATTGGAGAATAAATAATGAAACTGGAAGATGATCTTTATTACTATCCATGGACCAGTATGATGGAAAACAACTGCAATAGCTACTATCTGGGGGGTAAAATACCTACTATTATTGATACTGGTCATAAGCACCGTGTAAGTAACCTGTTCTCCCTTATGGAAAGGGATGGTATTGATCCCCAGGGGACAAAGCTGGTGATCAGTACCCATGCCCATCCAGATCATTTCGAAGGAAACCAGATTTTTACAAATAATGGGGCGATGATGGCAATCCATAAAGAAGAAGATAGGTTTCTCAGAGAAGTGGGTGGAAGATTTTACAGGATGTTTGGAATGGAGATGCCGGACTTTAAGGCAGATTTCTATCTAAAAGAAGGTAATCTGACATTGGGTAAGAACGAGCTTCAAATATACCATACCCCTGGACATTCCCCGGGGTCTATATCTGTCTACTGGTATGAAAAGAGGGCCCTTATAACCGGGGATGTAGTGTTCAATCAGGGTGTGGGAAGGACGGATTTCCCTGGATGTGATGGAAGGCTGCTAAAAGAGAGTATAGAAAAGTTGTCGAGACTGGATGTGGAATATTTGCTGCCTGGTCATGGAGATATAATAGTGGGGAGAGACGAGGTGATCCAGAATTTCGATTTTATAAAAAAAGCTATATTTGCCTATTTGTAGGTTAAATCAATTAGCATCTAATGGAATGTCCCTTTAATACCTTTACTATGAATTACTATAAATATTCCCTCCCCCTTGATGGGGGAGGGGCAGGGTGGGGGTGAAGAATCGCTATGTTGCCCCCTCTCCTTAATCCCCTCCCACCAAGGGAGGGGAGACATTTTTGGTAAAGTTATTTATGAGTCAAAGCACTAAATCTAACAGCTTACCTTTGAGCTTAACTAACCTGGCTTTGTATTCTGAAGAAAGGCTGGCAAGGACATCATACCATCTTTCATCATAATCCACTACAGGCTGAACCGCAGTCCCTGATATACCCATTCCGTCAAGCCTTTTTCTTATTTCTTTTTCTGCCTTTTTATAACGACTTCCTTTCTCCTCATTAAAATCCTTGCAGAGTTTATTGATCCTATCCAGTGTAGGTTTAACCTTATTCTGTTTTAGAGTATCTATCGCCTCGAACGACCTTTTATTGTCAATGGATATTCCTATAGAATTGACTAATTCGAACAATAGTGTCCCAACTATTGTATCCCTTGCATTTTCGTCATAACTAGCCAATTCTTTTATCAAGTCTTTAATATTTAAATCTCCGTTAAGGTAGCGGTTTAATATCCCTTTAGCCTTTGATGCGCATTCTCCTCTTTTCATCTGTTCTTTTTCTTCCGGTGACACTTCTATCTTTTTGGCCCTTTCCATGACAAGTTCTAACGTGCTCTTTATTTCTGCCATCTGTTTTACCCCAATAAATAATTTTGTCTTTAACCCAATATATGATGAACTCGTAAAAAGTCACATTTCCCCTCCCCTTGTGGGAGGGGATGAAGGGGAGGGGGATGTAAGTAGTTGAATTAGTGCCTTTTGCACCCTCACCCCAACCCTCTCCCATCGAGGGAGAGGGATTTTTTCGACTTTTTACGAAGCCATCAATATATTATCCCATATAGGAAATGTCAAGAAGATGGACTTTGATACTTTGATTGCCCAAAATTGCTTGACAATATAAGGAATCCTGTGCTAAATAGTCTGAATGAATACTCACTCATTATTATGGAATTGAGCTACAGAGGGATTGGTGCTTACCTGCTTGAAGCAGATGGGACCGTAATGACTTCTGAATTCTGTCTGCATCTGGCAGACGAGGCAACTAACCTGGCTATGAGGAAGGAATGAGAGAGATTGAAGCAAGCTACATCAGTGAGAAAGTAAAAGAGCTCTGTATGGAAGCAAACTACGATCTTCCAGAAGATGTGTTGCTGGCCTTTCAAGAGGCAAAAGAGGCTGAAGAGTCTCCCCTTGGGGTTAGTATTCTTGAACAGCTCCAAAGGAATGCAGAGATCGCCCGAAATGAGAGAGTCCCCATATGTCAGGACACAGGGTTTGGTGTTGTTTTCGTTGAGTTGGGGGAAGATGTCAAGATTTCAGGGGGAAGTTTGAAAGAAGCTGTTACTGAAGGTGTTAGACAGGGCTACGGAGAGGGATATCTCAGAAAATCCATATGTCATCCCTTCACCAGAAAGAATACTGGTGATAATACCCCTCCGATTATCCATATTGATTTAGTACAGGGAGAAGAGCTTAAGATAATAGTGGCACCTAAAGGCGGTGGAAGTGAAAACATGAGCAGGGTAACCATGCTTAAACCCTCGGATGGTATTGAAGGTATTATAGATTTTGTTGTGAATAGAGTAAAAGAGTCGGGGGGTAACCCATGCCCGCCAATTATTGTGGGGGTAGGAATCGGCGGAACATTTGAGTATGCCGCCCTACTGGCTAAGAAGGCATTGTTAAGGCATGTAGGAAGTTCTAATGCAGATCCGGAATTGGCAGGACTCGAGAAGGATATATTAAATAAAATAAATGATTTGGGAATCGGTCCTATGGGATTGGGCGGGAGGACAACGGCGCTTGCCGTTCATATCGAGATGTATCCCTGCCACATAGCCAGTCTGCCTCTGGCTGTCAATATAAATTGTCATGCCAGCAGGCATAAGGAGATCAGTCTCTAGTTCATTTTATCTTTTACCCCCATTGTCTCTCCCCCCTCAAGAGGGGGGAATATTTATAGCAATTCATAGCGACAACAGCGCACTTAAGTGCGCTGTTTAAAGGGACATTCCACTGGATTGCAGGAAGAAAAGGGGTTATCTATCATGGCTAAGCCAATAAATATCTCTACCCCTCTTTCAGATCAAGACGTCGAGAATCTGAAGATAGGGGACGAGGTTTTAATAAACGGGGTTATATACACAGGCAGAGATGCTGCCCACAAAAGGTTGGTTGACCTTATTAATGAGGGTAAAGAGCTTCCTTTTGATATATCGGGTCAGATTATTTATTTCGTGGGACCGACCCCTCCCAAGCCAGGACAGGTAATCGGTTCTGCTGGCCCTACCACTAGTTATCGAATGGATGCATACTCACCTTATTTAATAGCCAGAGGATTAAAGGGAATGATTGGGAAAGGGGCCAGGTCTCAAGAGGTTGTGGAAGCAATGAAAAAATATAAATGTGTATATTTCGCTGCAATAGGTGGGGCAGGGGCGCTTCTTGCTAAATCAATCAAAAAAGCTGAAGTGATAGCCTATGAGGATCTGGGCCCGGAGGCTGTTAGGAGATTAGAGGTAGAAAGCTTTCCAGCAATAGTAGCCCAGGACGTGTATGGCAATAATCTTTATGTAGAAGGTATGAAAAAGTATGCAAGATAGGATATCGGAGGTGGAGACAGGATGAAGATTCATGAATATCAAGCAAAGAGGATATTTGTAGAATACGGTATACCGATCCCTGATGGAGATGTGGCGGACACCCCTGAGGAAGTGAGGGAGATAACAAACAGAATAGGCAAAAAGGTTGTGATAAAGGCACAGATTCATGCCGGTGGCAGAGGGAAAGGTGGTGGAGTCAAGACGGCTGATTCCCCTCAAGAGGCAGAGAAGGTGGCAAGAGAGATAATAGGGATGAACCTTGTTACCCACCAGACAGGCCCGGAGGGAAAGAGGGTGAAGAGGGTTTTAGTAGAAGAGGCATTAGATGTAGAGAAGGAATTGTATTTAGGCATCGTGATCGATAGATCCAGGGATCAGGAACAGCCGGTGATAATGGCCTCCGAGGCAGGAGGCATGGAGATCGAAGAGGTTGCTTCTAAAAGTCCGGAAAAGATCATCAAGGTTGGGGCAAATCCGGTCGGGAGTTTTAGCAGCTTCCAGGGGCGTAAACTGGCCTATGGTCTAGGTATGGACAAATCTATTGTCTCTAAGGCCTCGAAAATAATAGAGATGCTGTATAGGATCTTTATGGAAAAGGATGCAACCCTGATAGAAATAAACCCATTTGTTTTGACAAGGGGTGGAGAATTATTGGCGCTGGACGCCAAGATAAACTTTGATGATGATGGACTGTACCGACATCCGGAGATTAAAGGATTGAGGGATTTAGAAGAAGAAGAACCCCTGGAGATAGAGGCATCAAATACCGGGGTCAATTATATCAAGTTGGATGGGAACGTGGGTTGTATGGTAAATGGGGCTGGTCTTGCCATGGCAACTATGGACCTTATAAAACTTGCAGGAGGTGCGCCTGCCAACTTCCTCGATGTTGGAGGGGGTGCTACCGCTGAAAGGATTGAGAAGGCATTCAGGATTTTGACTTCCGATAAAAATGTCAAGGCAATACTTGTGAATATATTTGGTGGGATTCTGCGATGTGACAGGGTAGCCAGCGGAGTAATAGAAGCTGCTTCAAAGATGAACCTGAATTTACCTATGGTAGTGAGACTGCAGGGTACCAATGTGGAGGAAGGCAGAAAACTTCTTGAAGGATCGAACCTTAAGTTTGAAGTAGCCGAAGGGCTTTTTGAAGCAGCTCAGAAGGTAGTAGCTCTCTTATAGAAGGCAGCAAGGAGGGATTAGATGAGTATTTTGTTAAATGAACAAAGCAGAATAGTTATCCAAGGGATCACGGGCAGCGAAGGAAGCTTCCATGCAAGGGAAGCAGTAGCTTTTGGGAGTAAAGTGGTAGCCGGTGTAACCCCTGGAAAAGGGGGAACAGACCTGGATGGCATACCCATATACAATAGGGTTATAGATGCTGTCGAGAAGGAAGGAGCAAATGCCTCTGGCATTTACGTTCCTGCTTCCTTTGCCCCTGATGCTATCCTGGAGGCACTAGAGGCTGGTATTAAGCTAATAGTTTGTATGACTGAAGGCATCCCTGCTCTGGAGATGGTAAAGGTAAAAAAGGCATTGAAGGGGACAGGTTCCTGCCTTATCGGTCCAAACTGCCCCGGAATCACAACACCTGGTGTTGGTAAGATCGGGTTTATGCCGAACTTCATCCATAAAAAGGGAAATGTAGGGGTTATCTCCCGCAGTGGAACATTGACCTATGAAGTAATCAATATGCTGACAAACCTGGGAATAGGACAATCCACGTCCGTTGGGATAGGGGGCGACCCTATCGTAGGGTCTCCTTTTGTAGACATATTGGAATTATTTGAGGCTGACCCTGAAACCCGTCTGGTTGCAATTATAGGTGAGATAGGGGGAAACGCAGAGGAAGAAGCCGCAGAGTTTGTTAAAAATAAGATGAGCAAACCGGTAGTCGGTTTCATAGCTGGTCAGACTGCACCACCTGGCAAAAGGATGGGGCATGCCGGGGCTATAATATCTGGTGGCAAGGGAACTGCGGCAGAGAAGATGAAGGCTTGGGAAGATGCCGGTATAAATGTCGTAGTTAACCCTGCGGATATAGGGAAGAAGGTTGTTTCCATACTCAATAAGTAATTGACTGTTGGCTCTGTTTGTTCTATCGTAACTGCTTAGATGAATAGGCTGAAGGCAGTTAGCCTGTAGGAGGAAATCATGCGCGACCATACGAAGCTCAGAGCGCCTTAATCCGGTCAATGCGCAGTTATTAACAGTCTACATCCTATCTACCTGAATTCTAGAATGGTCCCATCGTCTAGTGGCCTAGGACGTCGGCCTCTCACGCCGAAAACACGGGTTCGACTCCCGTTGGGACCACCAAGGAATTTCCAACCTGAACACCTTCAAGGATAACTCTCTTTTTTTGAAAAAGCATCCCTAAAAGCAAATATAGCCTCTTGGAACGCTAAACAATTTCTGCATCAACGTGCCCCCATTCCTTCGCAATTTGTATCACAACGTTTATATTTCTCTTTCTAAGTTAGTGTTCCGTTGTTTCAGTATATTTCCCCAGTCAGGTAGGTATGCACTCATTAAACTTTTAAATAGCCTGCCATGATTAGGAATCTGTAAATGCAACAGCTCGTGAACTATCACATATTCCTGGAAATCTCTTGGCTCTTTTAAAAGATCGGTACTGAAACAAATCCGCCCCTGAGAAGAACAGGAAGCCCACTTCTTTTTCATAGCCTGAATTCTGAGCTGCCTGGGTCTAACTTTTATTTTTTCAACCCATCGGTTGACTTCAGCCTTAAACTCATTATAATTATAATCTTTCTTTATGTTCATTTTTTTCGGTGTCATTTGCGGCTCAGTTTCAAAAGCTTTTCAACAATCCCGACCATACGTTCTTTTCCAAAAGTTGGAAGTACCAGCTTGTAGAGCTCAGCCTTGAGTTCTCGCAGCTCTGCTGGATTGTCCCTGAAGTCCGGGAATCGTTCAAACACACTGTTAACTGCTGGCGCAAGTTTTTCCGGATTGTTGGTTTTTTCCTGCTTGAGGACCCAGAAAATCGTAAATGTATCGATATCAAAACCTGTTTCTTTCTGTTGCCGTCGCGCCTCAACAATCTCCTGTATAAGCTCTTCAATTTTTTTCAGAGCTTCTTTCGTTGATATTTGCCGCTCATCGAATGCTTCCTGAATCTGCTCAGCACGGTCGCCTATTGTCCTGAGATACGGATTTTCATCCTCTTCATCGTTGACGGTTTTGCCGATGCTGTTTATAAGGTTTATGATTTTTGATTTGTCTGATGAACCGCTTTTCCTTATTGCTTCAAGGGTTTTTTCATCAATTTTTACCACCGGCATTGTGGTCTTTATTCCATAGGTTACGACCTTTTCCCGCACCAGCAGTTCGGTCTTCCGTGTAATATCACCATACAGCACTGTCTTTTTCCTGAATGCATTGCGAACAATTTGGTATAGTACAGAAAGCTTCCCAAAATCATCTACATAATTGCGCAAATCAGGCGATGGGGATAATATTTCATAAAGCATTTCGAGCTCTTTGAAAAATTTATAAAACAACTCCCTTTTTTCCTGGTCCACAAAAACGTCAATTGCTGCCTCGATGGCCCTGTCATCAATCCTACCGTGGGTCAGAGCCAGATACTTCTGGGCTTCACCGGTCATGAAAACAAAAAATTGTGCTTTAAGCACGTCAAGGTTCTTGATAACACCGCTTACCACGTCAGAATCAAAGGCGAGGGCCTTTTCCAGTTTTTCAAATATCCCCACAAAGTCTACCACCAGCCCGCATGGTTTCTTGATGTAGCCCTCTTCTTCATACGGCCGGTTTACGCGCGCAATGGCTTGCAGCAGCACATGATCTCTCATAGGCTTATCAAGATACATGCTGTAAAGTATCGGGGCGTCAAAACCGGTCAGGAGTTTATCGGTAACGATGAATATCCTGGGCATGGTTTTCGGTTTGGGGAAAAGCTTGCGGGCGTTATTCTCATCTATCTCCGAAAGTTGATGCTTATACACCAGGGGATATTTTTCGCTGTCATGTTGGGCGGCAGTGTACATTGGCAGGGTGTATTCGTGCGGCAGAATCTTATCAAGCTCTTCCTTGTAGAGTGCGCAAGCCTCCCGGTCAACCGCTACCAGAAATGCTTTATAACCTAAAGGTTCAATAGATTCCTGGAAATGCTTAGCAACAAAAGCGGAGACCTTCTTAATCCTGTCTGCTGATTTTAAAAATGTTTTGAGATTGACTGCTTTATCAAGGATTTTGTTCAGTTCTTCAACATCACTGACCCCCTCCGCATCTGCGAGCTCAAGGAATTCCTTTTCAAGCTGCTCCAGAGGCACACGGATATCATTGGGTGCAAGGGTATAATTGAGGGAAAGTGTTGTGCCGTCTTCGATAGACTCGGCGATGGAGTATTTGTCAAGATACCCGGTTTTGTCTTCTTTACCGAAAATCTTGAATGTGCCCTTACCATAAGCTGTTTTGTCAATCGGGGTACCAGTAAATCCAATCAGGGTTGCATCGGGGAGAGCTCCTACCAGGTAGTTTCCGAGGTCCCTTCCAAAAGACCGGTGCGCTTCATCCACCAGCACAATAACGTTATCCCTGGTACAGATATCCTTATCAATTCGCTCAAACTTATGAATCATGGAGATGATCAGCCCGCGGAAATCAGAGGCAAGTAGCTCTCTCAGGCGTGCCTTGCTGGTAGCAGGCTCAATGGCAATATCAAGTGATTTCAATTCACCAAGTATTCGCTCTACCCATCCGGAAAGCTGACCTTCCAGCTCATTGCGGTCAATCATCAGGATAACTGTCGCCTTGCCGAAAACCTCCTTGTTTGCAAGAATCTGCCGCGCCGCAGTAATCATGGTAAAGGTTTTTCCTGACCCCTGGGTGTGCCAGATGAGACCTGTCTTTTTTGTTGGGTTGGCACAGCGGGCAATAACCTTCTCAACCGCCCGTGTCTGGTGCTGGCGTAAAATAGTTTTGCGAAGCTCATCATCCTTCACGTAAAACAGTATCCACTCTTTCAGCATCTTCAGAAACCGCTCGCGGTCAAAAAAGCGCTTGACCTTTTTCTCAAAATTTCCCTTCTCTTCATCTTTCCAGTTAAAGATATCCTTGCGTTCAAGATTCCAGGTAGAGCCGTAATAGAAGTGAATCAGGTGGGTAATGTCAAAAACCTGCGGGGCAGTGAGCATTTCCGGGGTTTCATGGTGATATTCCCGTATCTGAATCAGGGCTTCCTCAATAGCATTTGCCTTTTTGGCGCTTTTGGCTTCGACAATGGCAACAGGTATGCCATTGATTAGAAACATGATGTCAGCGCGGTTCGTTTCTCTGCCGTTGGTATACTGCCATTCATCCGTCACCTGGAAAATATTTTTCGCAACATGCTCAAAATCAACTACCGTCACATTCCGACGCCGTTTTTCTTTGTCATCATAAATACTCTGCTCACCGCGCAGCCATGAGAGAATCTCTGCATTCCCTTCAATGTTATTACGCACCGCCTCTATGTCCCGAACAATTTCAGCAGCGCTTTCCTCGGTCACCAATCCAGGGTTCAGTTCAATAAGTTTATCTTCAAGCACGCGGTAAAATAGTGTCCCGTTTTCCCCCATTCTTAACGTAAGGGCATCATCGCTAGAAACGATATGCCAGCCGATCTCACCGGCATATTTTATAATCGGCTGCTGAACAGTGGGTGTTTCGGTACCAAGGTTTAGATGCATATTGATAACCTTATTTAATGCGCTTTCCCATTTTGGTAACTCTATAAATTTTCCACGATTGTTTTTTGTGTATTCACAAGCGACTTACCCACAAAGCGCACAAAGGGTTCTAGATCGCCTTTATCCGCTTTCGCAAGGGTGTCTAGATAAAGCCGGCGTTGCTCATTTCTGATAACCGCAGGCGGGATGCTTTTTTTATGAAAATCAGATTCATCAACAGCCGCGCGCCTCGGCCGTTGCCGTCATCAAAAGGATGAATTCTCGTCAGATTATAATGGGCAACCGCTCCGGTTATGAGTCCGTGTTTGTTGCCGATATGCCCATTGATCCATGCAACCAACTCTTCCATTTCTGTAGTTACGTGCAAAGGATCTGTATATTCATGAATAGTGCCGTCAAGCTGAATAACTGTATTGGGAGTTTTCTTGTACTGGCCGGGGTTGGCTTTCTTTCTCGTTCTTTTGCCGGTAGGATCAACCGCATCAGTATATTCAACCCCTTTCAATAGCAGGGCATTGATCTCCTTAATCAGACCTTCCGTAATCGGCCGTTGATCGCTTATCACGTCATAAAGAAAATCAATTGCTTCGGCATGATTACGCGCATCAACAAAATCCTTGAGCGGCTTTCCCTCTACCATTAAACCCTCGCGCAGAAAAAAAATAGTTTCACCCAGGGTCAACGTGCTGCCCTCAATAGCATTGGAGTCGTACGTCCACTCCATCTTCAGCTTTTCCGTAACCGCCTGCCAGCGCTCAGGATACACGGGGCGCTTT
>Ga0210015_1002937_pt1 | contig 15400 bp, 10 predicted proteins | sample CryGeymeta201522_FD_185471 | JGI IMG/M metagenome (GOLD analysis project Ga0210015, IMG submission 185471) | Groundwater microbial communities from Crystal Geyser aquifers in Utah, USA - Crystal Geyser metaG 2015-22 (SPAdes) (version 2) | ecosystem: Environmental > Aquatic > Deep subsurface >... | reverse complement strand
TCCAACAGCTTCTCGACGGAAGCCAAAACCTCAAGGTTTTTTTTCTGGGCGTCGATGTCGTCTGAGCCAATGCGCAAGTTCTTTAGTTTGCCAACCGTGTTGTACGGTGTCAGGCCCTCGGTGAAGGTCTTGAGCGCATCCAGGCGGGTGCGCCAAGTTTTAATTTCATCGTCCGTGAGCAGGGGCTTCCCCCAGAAGGTGAGCTTGCTTTGCAGGTCGGTGCCCGCTGCCAAAACGCGGCCGACCAGCTTGGACACGGCTTCAAGAAGCTGCTTGACAGGTTCCTCTGCGCCTTGCGTGGCCATTTGCGCCAAGCCGGGTGACAGGCCGAGCAGTTCGAACAACGACCGCAAAACGGCGACGTTGATCTCTTTCGGAGCTTCAACATGTTTGAACTGCTTGAGTTCTTCAAGGCCGCGTTCGGCAAGCAGCATGATCTTGCCAGAGTCGATCTTGTCGCCAGTGATGGCTAATACGATGTCGCCGGAATAGACGAGGCCACCTAGTACAGCTACCAGCAGGTCTGGCTCCAGGCGGAATTTCACCGGGTGGAAGTACTCCACGTCGGTTTGTCCGTTCAGCAGTTCGCAACGGTTAAGCACCTGGCCATGTCCCTTGGCCTTCAGGCGGGTCAGCACTTCTTGTGCGTAGCGTGAGCGGCCGGGCTCGATGCGGTCACCATCGAGCATCTCCAACGCGTCAAGCACGGCGTTAGCGTCTTTGGTGCGGGCGCCACCGGCCAGTGCCTTCAGCGCATTGCCCACCAACTGCTTTCGGTTGGCTTCGGTCACCAGCACCGGGAAGCTTGGGTATTCTGGTGAGTCTTCGGCAAAGCGCTGATTGAGCGCCAGGCCGGAGACAACGTTGACGATGTCGCGGAAGTTGGCGCGTTCGTCAGAGCCCAAGCGAAGCCTGTCCCGGATGTTGACTCCGGTGGCCCAGCCTTGCAGGGTTTTGGTCTTTCCCTGGTAGGTGACCTCAAAGGCGGTCATCTGCTTTTCCTGAAGCCACTTGCTCATGTCGCGCAGCGCGTCTTTGGCTTTGTCGAGATAGACGGCCTTGGCGCCGCCGCTGGCGGTAGAGGCAAGGTCCTGCGCCGCCGCATAAAACGCCAAATGGCGCTTGATGGCTTCGTCCAGCCCTTTTAGCCGGATGAATACCTCGTCCGACTTGTTTTCGTCGCGAAAACGGGGCGGCTCGAACGGCTGAATAAAGTAAACGTAAAAATCACGCTCGGGTTGGGCAGTGGGACGATCGTTTGGCGCACCAAAAAACAGGTAGCCATTGCGTTCAACTCGGTGGTCTTGCCACTCGATCTGGTACTGCCAGATTTGATGACCGGTGACGTAAGTGCTTTCGTCAGTACGCTCCATGAGCTGCTTGATGGCGCCGTAGTAAGCACGGTCAAGCGCATCGTCGGACAGGGCCTCTGCGCGCTTTTCGATCTGAGCGTCATAGTCGACATCCTTCTTGAGGTCGAGGTAATACTGCTCGGTGTCAGGCGCTTTGGAGATGAACTGGCCGTTGACTGTTTTGACGATCTCCCGCAGCGTAGTCTGCACAGCGGTGAGCAGATCGTCGGCAGGGTCGCCACCCATGTCCTCAATGCCGGGTTGGTACAGGCACAACGTGTCCCGCAGCTCGACAGCAGTTGGCCCGACTGGCACGTAGATGTCGCCGCCGGTGGTGAGTCGGTGCACTGACAGCCCAGCGATCACGCGTTGTGCCATGGCTTTATAGGGTGGGCGGGTGAACGCTTTGAGAACTCGCTCGGTCAACACCTCCGATACCTTCAAGACCGGACCGATGCTGGGGTCTGAGCGGAGCACTGAATTCGAAGTCACGGTCTCCCAAAATTTGTCGTAGCCGATAAGGCCTGGACGGTCATTGGGGACCTCGTCATTCAAAACAGCCTGTATCTGGTCGCGCAAGGTCACCAGCGCACCCCGTTTTTCGGTAAAGATCAGCCGCTCGAAAGTGCCAATGTACTCGGGGTGAACGGGGAACAGGCGAACGTACTCGTCCATGCGCTCGTTCATTGAGCTGTAGAACTTGGCGAACTTGGTGAGGTAGGTCCGAATCTTGTTCTGCTGGTCAGCGCTCTTTTTCAACAGACGTTCGGCGACCACAAAGCTGACATCTTGCCTGGCCAGCAATACTTGGGTGAACCGATCTTTGACGCGTCGCAGGCTGTCGGCGACGTGCTGGAAGCGGTTGCTGTCAAAGATGGCTTCCTGAACACCGGCCACAAAGCGAAAGCGCAGATGCTTGGTGACTTCGCCAATCTCGCGCAAAAAAGACAAATCCAGCACCAGATCGTGATCTTTGCGAGACCGCAGGTAATCCAGAAACTCGTCAACCACCAACAGCACGCCGTGGTTGGGGTGAACCTCGGTGAACGCGGCCATCATCTCCTCGAAAGCAGCCTTGTTGTTGACCACCTTGTCCGCAGCCGGGAACGAGTAGTTCACGCCTTGTTTTTCAAGGAAGCCTTCCAGTTCCTGGGTAATGATGTCCCGCAGTGACATCTGGCTGGAAATTTCGATGCGGTGGACTTTGAATTTGCCAGCGATCTTTTCGGCAGCAGCCGCAACCTTGGGGTGACGGATCATTGGCAAGTAAGCCGCGTCTTCAGCCACCAGTGACAAGACCGACATCAAGTGGGACTTACCCGTGCCGTAGTTGCCGACCACCAGGACACCCTTGTGGTCGACTGATTCGTCAAAGGAGAGCTGCGGAATCATCTGCGTGGCAATTCGCTCGGCCATGTCGTCTGACATGACATAGGTTGCCACCAGCTTTTTGGCTTCTTCTGGCCTATTGGCATCTAGCAGTTGAATGACAGATTCGATTGGTTCGAATTGGATGAGATCGCTGTAGCGCATATTCTTCTTTCTCCCTGTTACTAAATTTCAAAAGGTACCAGACCAGCGAGGCCGTAGTCCTGGTGTTCCGGATGCCCCATCTCAGCATAAGTTAGCCGTCCATCGCGAAGTTCACCAGGCCAAACAGCCACGACACGTTTGACATGTGCGTGTCGTTTCAGTAGGTCGAGTGGGTCGAGCTGAAGCGACTTGTCAAACAAGAGTTCGAGGTTGTCCAGTAATAGCAAATCACCAATGGCATGTTGATCGGCCAATTCACGCAGGATTGTCGTGGTCTGCAGATGGCGTTGTCTTTGTGGGATGGTCGCCAGACGACCGCCCAAATCAGCCCCGACATTCAGCGGCTTGACACCCTTGATTTTTGCGAGGGACTGCAGCAAGACCGTCTTTCCCGAACGAGGCGCACCAATGAGCAGAACGAGTTTGCTTTGCAGGGCGCCGACTTCGTCGACAAGATGCACCAATTTTTCGATCATCTGGGGCCTCCGTCAGTTCGTTTTCCGTCAGATCGGGGTTGATCTGGTGAGCGGTAGCCTGGGGCCAGAAGGGCATTCTTGACGCCATATAGGGCCAAGGGGTCTTTCAACCACAGACGATATTCAGGTCCGCTCAGGTTGTGATCAGGAGAGCAGTCCACGCTCCACTTGCGCAGCACATAACCAGCTGTGGCTGCACGCAGATTCATTTTGAGTACGCCCTCACGCATACCGTAATCCAGCATGGTGATTTCTGGTCGTAATTGATCTGGATGGGGAACCAGTTCCAGTTCCACGATTCGCGTCCACTGAATATCTTGATCCGCGCGTTCATTTGCGCTAACTGGAGCATCCTTCAAAACATCGGAGCCCTGAATCCGGGTCAAGACAAAGTCCCGGAACTCGCCCGTTTTGCGATCAAAAGCGCGGGTGTGCCAGCGCAAGCCAGTGTCCAGTAAGGCGAAAGGGACGATTTCTCGCTCGCTTTTGCCATTTTTGACTGATTGGTACTTGATACGCAGCGGGCACTTGTGGCTGATTGCCCTTGTGACGCTGGCCAAGACGCTGAGGTCAGGTTGACCAAGTTTGTTGGGGATATCGCAGGTGATGCCGGTGCGGGATCTGACGGGCTCTCCATCACCAAAGCCTTCAGACAACCAGGTTAAGACCCGCTCAGTCGGAAAGTCAAACATCGGCTTGAAAGCTCGCCCGATGATGTACATCTTGGAGCTGCCGTCGTATTCGATATTTGCTGGGGCTATCTCTTTATAGAGCCCCAGGTCACGCGTCGCAGCGGCAGTCTGGATTCCGAAACGCAACGCCAGATCTTGACGGCGGATTTCGCCCACGAACCAAAGTCTCAGTTCGATGTACGCCATCCGGTCACGCTGGGCATGCCCAAGGTCTTGCAAACGGTTAGTGCTCATCTTGTGATACTTATTTTCCAATGGGCAAATGTAGATCTTTGGAAGTATAAGGTGGCGATTGTCATGTGTCATTATGATCACATAAGTAAATTATTAGAATCAAATAGATTCTGATTGAAGTATGATTGTGCGGCAGGATATGACATCGTTGGTGTATCACCAACTCGGGTTCGCCGCATCGCTCGACTCCTGGCAAAAAACTAAGCGGCACGTTGAAACACTAAGGGGAAACTTATGAGCACCGCAGCGATCGTGATGGCAGCACAATTTGCAGCTGAAAAGCACAAAAATCAGCGTCGCAAGGACGTGGATGCCTCTCCTTACATCAACCACCCTTTGGCTTTGGCCAGCGTTCTCGCCGTTGAGGGCGGTGTTGAAAATAAGGATGTGATCTGTGCCGCCATGTTGCACGACACCATTGAGGACACAGATACGACGGCCAAAGAGTTGGCAGAAATTTTCGGTGACAGGGTCACGAGCATCGTGCTGGAAGTCACCGACGACAAAAGTCTGGCCAAGGCTGTTCGAAAAGAGGAACAGGTGCGGCACGCACCTCTGATCTCCCCAGAAGCAAAACTGGTCAAACTGGCTGACAAGATTTGCAACCTAAGAGACATCCTGGCATCGCCACCGTCTGATTGGACGGCCGAGCGAAAAAAAGCCTATTTTGCATGGGCGGCTCGGGTAGTGGCCGGGGTACGTGGCATTCACCCAGGACTGGAAGCCACCTTCGATGGTCTGTTTGTCCGACAGTCAGAACTGCTCTAGCGGAGACCCGTGATGAGAATCAAACAGCACATCGTTTCGGCTTGGGTCACACAGCTCTCGGGCCAGATCATGAAGGATGGCATCTATCGACATGAGGCACGGACTAGAATACACAAATAGTTACAAGACGTTGGATGCGGGCAGTACGCTTTGGTTCGAATTTGCTCGCAATTTACGCTAATCAGGAGGTCAAATGACGGTTGAACACAGCCAAAACGCCGCGCAATTGGAGAACTCTCTCATCGAGATCGCAGTTGAAAGTTGGCGTTTTGCAAAACTTTTCTCACGCGTAGTCAGCAAGCTCGATGCTGGTGAAGGTTCACGGTATGTGAACCAGTTGAGATATTTCCAAAAAAAACTCGAAGACAGTCTCGACGCGAGCGGTTTAAAGCTCGTTAACGTCGAGGGGCAGATGTTCGATCCAGGAATTGCCGCTTCAGCGCTCAATATTGGCGATTTTGGACCTGATGATTCATTGTTGATTGAACAAATGGTGGAGCCAATCATCATGGGGCCAGATGGATTAAAAAAACAGGGCACAGTGATGCTTAGGAAGTTGCACGAATGAACTACATCGGTATCGACCTCGGCACTACAAACAGTGCAATTTGTTCGTATGACGGTGAGACCTTGCGTCTCTACAAAAGCCCCGATCAAAACGACGTAACGCCATCAGCCATCTTTATTGACCGAAGGGGTAATAAGTATTTGGGCAAGCGTGCATACGACAGTGCTGCCAAAAATCCAGATAACGCTGCCACGAAATTTAAGCGAATGATGGGCACGAGCACACCTGTAAGGCTTGGCGCGGTGAACATCACTATGACACCTGAAGAGTGCTCCTCAGAGATTCTTAAGCTTTGTTTTGGGTATCTGCCAGAAGAAATACGCAACAGCAGCCAGACAGGTACCGTTATCACGGTTCCAGCAGCATTTAACCAAATGCAAAAGGATGCCACGTTGGCAGCCGCCGAAATGGCTGGTCTGGGCAATGTCGCTTTGATGCAAGAGCCAGTTGCTGCTGTGATGTGTGTAATGAAACAACGAAAAGGGGACGGTGTATTCCTTGTTTTTGACTTGGGTGGCGGAACCCTGGATATTGCACTTGCAGAAAGTATCACTGGCCGTGTCAGTTTATTGGCGCACGGCGGCGTCGCCATGTGCGGTGGTACGGACTTTGATCGTTCAATTCTGGACAACGTTGTCAAGCCGTGGTTGCTGTCAAACTTCGAGTTGCCAAATGATTTCAGCGTGAATGCGAAATACAAACCTTTGCTCAGAATGTGCCTTTGGGCATCTGAAAAAGCCAAGATCGATCTTTCCTCGAAGGACGAGTCCGTTATCAGCTTGACTGAGTCGGATTTGGGTGTCGCTGATGAGTCTGGTTCTGAGGTCTATGTCGATATACCTTTTACAAGAAAGCTGCTTGATGAACTGATGGCGAACAAAGTCGACGAGGCAATTCAATCTGCTCGCGATACTCTTGAAAAGGCGGGACTCAGCGCAAATGATGTCGAACGTGTTGTATTCGTCGGTGGACCAACTCAATACAAACCACTTCGTGACCGGGTGGCTTTTGAACTCGGCATAGCACCATCCACAGACGTCAATCCCATGACGGCTGTAGCAGAAGGTGCCGCTGTCTTTGCCGAGTCAATAGACTGGGCATCCCAGAGCCGCGGTCGCAAAAGTGCGAGAGGAGCGATCAGTGCGGGAGGCGCCTTGGAGCTCTCTTTCAACTACATTTCGAGAACGCCAGATTCAAAGGCAAAGATAGTTGCCAAATTGGGTGGCAACGCTGCAGTAGGTTCAGAGTTTCAGATTGACAGCCTTGACACTGGATGGTCGTCGGGTCGCATGGCATTAAAGGATGGGGCTAGTGTTGATCTAATTTTGACCAAGCCTGGCGAGAATTCATTCAAGGTCTTTGTTTTTGATTCGAAAGGCGGTCCTGTCTCTCTAAAGGAAGACAAGATTGTTATCGCCCGGACTGCAGCCAGCATTGATGCCATTCCAGCGTCCCATTCGATTGGCGTAGAGGCACGCGATAAGTTGGGTGGACGGTTGATCATGGATTTCTTGGTCAAGGAGGGTGACCAGTTGCCAAAGAAAGGTAAAAAGACGTTCAAGACAGAGGAATCTCTTAAGGCTGGAAGCGCCGGCTCTATCAAGTTCAAGCTATGGGAAGGCGAGATTAGTGATCCCATCAATAACAACCGCTTTATTGGGATGTTCGAGATCAAGGGTTCTGACTTTGACGACGGTGTGATTACAGCTGGTGCGGAGATGTTTTGCGAATACGAAATAATGGATTCAGGGAACATCACGATAGAGGTTTCAGTACCTTCAATTAGTGGATCCTTCCATAGTGGACGCAACTTCTATTCTCGGCAAGATGGTCAAATCGATTACACCCAAGCATCAAAGCTGGTCGCGGAACAGTCGGAACTTACCCTAAAGCGACTGGAGGACATGGAATCCAAGATAGATGACCCGAAATTGGCTCAGGCGCGTGAAAGGCTTGAGCAGGCGGACACCATCAAGTCAGGTGAGACAGATCCAGAAACTGCAAAACAGGCAATGGACAATGTTCAGGATGCCAAGCGACTACTGGCTCTTGCACGCAAAGAACACCTTAAAGAGATTCGTCAAATGGAGCTTGATACGGCTGTCGAATTTTTTGACAAGCTTGTTCGTGAGCACGCTCGTCAGACCGAGGCGAGCGCCTTTGACAACCTAGCAAAAACCGCTCAGCGTGCAATTGGAAGCAATAGCGGTGATTTTGAATCGCACCTTGATGATCTGCGCGGCAAGAACTTCATGATTCTTTGGCGACAGGACTGGTTCGTCATTGACCGATTCAAATGGCTTGCCGCTGACTCGTATCTATTCCCAGACGCTAGGGAGCACGCCCTTTTGGTAAGTACGGGCTCCGAAGCTCTCAAAGCTAACGACATCGAAAAATTGCGAGCCGTTGTTGCAAAGCTTGATTCTGTCCGTATTGGATCAGGGGGCGACGACGAAATGATGGCTGGCGCAAACATCGTTCGGAGTTAATACATGGCACTTGACGCTTGGTTACCGGTTGGCTACAAGTTGCCGGACGGGGCGAAGGCACGAGTCGCGTTGTTCGAAGGCTCCAATTGGCAGATTCTTGAAACTGACGGGAATGGACGGGCACTCCTTGCCGCTGATGAGCTTGCCCAAAGCTGGATTGCAGCAGGATTGATCGAACCAGGACTGTTTAGCCCTTTTGACTATGGTGAGCGGCGTATATGGTCGCTTTCTTGCAGTTCCAGCCAAGTTCTTTGCCCGGTTACCGACGGCAAGTCCCCTGACACAAAGGCAGAGGCACTGTCGTTCGCCTTGGCTTTAAGCGCTACGCGTTCAATCGATCCAGAGTCGCCGATCCAGGACGCTTTGTATGTTGAAAAGATCAGCCGCCTGTTGCCAACTTACAGCATAAGCTCGCGAATGGATGATGATGTAGTGCTTGGGTACTGGCTTACTGGTGGAGCCAGTGTTTCAGCCAAGTCGTTCCGTAGACTCCGACAAACAATGAGTTGGCTCGGTGCAAGCCACCTCAAAGATGTAGTCCAAGCGGGCGGCTTTGATGTTGCTGAACTGATTCCAGCTGAAAAACGGCGAATCGATCCAACGCCAAATCAAGCGGATGCTTTACCGGTGGTGGAGCACAAAGAGCAGCAAAAAGATCAGACCAGCGAACCAAAGTCCTCGAAGCCTTTCGAACTTGCGGGACGCGCAGAACTTGCCGATTTCTTCAACGAGCATGTTATTGATATTGTTCAAAACCGAGATAGGTACAAGGTGCTCGGTATCGACTTCCCGTCTGCGGTTGTACTGCACGGCCCACCTGGTTGCGGCAAAACGTTTGCAGTTGATCGTTTGATCGACTTCCTGGGGTGGCCGAGCTTTCAGATTGATGCCTCTAGTATCGCCAGCCCCTACATCCACGAGACCAGCAAAAAGGTCGCAGAGGTCTTCGACAAGGCTATACAGAGCGCACCTTCAGTGTTGGTGATTGACGAGATGGAAGCATTTCTTGCGGATCGCGAAATGGGATCTGGACATCATCGCGTGGAAGAAGTTGCAGAGTTCCTTCGTCGCATACCGGAGGCCACCAAGAACGATGTCCTGATCGTAGCGATGACCAACCGCGTTGACATGATAGATCCCGCCATCTTACGTCGGGGGCGGTTCGATCATGTCATCAAAGTCGACTACGCAAACGAGGTAGAAGTCTTGTCTTTGTTGGAAAAGCTGCTCTCAACGCTTCCAACGAGCGACGACGTAGATGCCAGGCCATTTGCTCAAGAAATGGCCGGTAGGCCTTTGTCTGACGTCGCGTTCATTGTCAGGGAAGGCGCGCGACTCGCTGCTAGATCCGGAAAGGACAAACTAGACCAAGAGAGCCTCAATAACGCGATGGACGCCGCACCTGCACGAGAGCGCGAAGGCGGCACGCAGAGGCGAATTGGCTTCATTTAATGGAGAGGATATGGCATCCGAAAATGAAAAACAACAGGGTGAAGGTAAAGGCTTTGCTGGCTTAGCTTCAATGGTGTCGGATGTTGACGCCGCGGTAGCCAGCGCTCCGACGAAAGCGCCAAGTGAGGTCTCGACTTCATCCACACAGCAGTCTTCTCAGGCCGGTCACCTGAACCACCAAGAACAGCCAAAACCAAGTCCACAGACTTATCAAGCACCTGAGCAGCCATCGGGATCCACTGGAAAGTGGTTGTTTGGAATTGCTGCGGTTTTAGGCGTCATATGGCTTGCCAACCAATCAGATTCCAACAGATCATCAAGCCCCGCGTATTCACCTGGATCTTCTTCAGCCTCCGCGGCTCCGGTTTTTCAGCCGCCAGTTGTACAGCCTCAGGCACTCAATGGACCAGCTGAAGAAAAACCATCAATAGGACGGAACAATGTGCTTTCAACTGTCCAGATTCATTACTGCCTTGCGGAGAAGATCAGGATTGATGCGGCAGAAGTTGTGATCAACAACTATGCCAATTTCGATGTGGATCAGTTCAATGAGATGGTCAACGATTACAACAGTCGTTGCGGTGAGTTCCGCTATCGAAAGGGCACACTTGAAAGTGCGAAGAGAGATGTTGAACAATACCGTGACCTGCTACAAGCGGAGGGACGAAGCAGATTTGTCCACAGTACACCTGAAGCACCAAGACCGTTGTCACCTACGCTAGACCTTAGTGCGCAAGGGAAAAGTGAAGAGAAATCTGCCCCAATGCCGATAACAACTTCCGCACTAGGCGGTAGTCAATCTACGACGCCAGATCATGCTTGGGTAAGTGGATCGAATTGGTACTGCAACGACGGCTACCGGAAAAACGGTGATAGGTGCGAGGCATTCAATGTTCCAGATCATGCTTGGGTAAGCGGATCAAATTGGTACTGCAATGACGGCTACCGGAAAAACGGTGATAGGTGCGAGGCACTCAATGTTCCAGATCACGCTTGGGTAAGCGGATCGAATTGGTACTGCAATGACGGCTATCGGAAAAACGGTGATCGGTGCGATGCACTCAATGTTCCAGCTCATGCTTGGGTCAGCGGATCGAATTGGTACTGCAATGACGGTTATCGGAAAAACGGTGATAGGTGCGATGCACTCAATGTTCCAGATCATGCTTGGGTGAGTGGATCGAATTGGTACTGCAATGACGGCTATAAAAAAAGCGGTGATAAGTGCGTTTCTATCTTTTGACACTGCTCAGTGCATTTTGAACTTACATGCAGTCCATCAGTGGAAATCGAATAGATGACGACTTATAGCTTCTTTCAGACTTTCCCGCTAGCCTATACGTTGCCACCTCATCAATAGATTCCAATTCGAAGACCACCGTGGGGCGCACGCCTAACAAAATCACAAAAGTATGAAACGATCTCTTCAAACCTCTCGTCTCCATAAGAGTCCATTTTCACTGCTTGGAGTGACTAGCAGGGATGATCGGAGACGGATCGTTGAAAAAGCCGAGGAGAAGTCGCTGGAACTAAATCACGACGATTGCCAGAAGGCACGCAGTGATCTGACGAATCCAAGAAATAGATTAGCTGCTGAAATTGCGTGGTTGCCGGGTGTTTCTCCCAGAAAAACTTCGCAATTACTAGACGGATTGTTGCGCGATGCGATGTCAATTCGAGGAGAGTCAGGCCTGCCAACTCTCGCACACTGCAACCTCATGGCCGCAGCATTTGAAGCGGTGAATGCCAATGACCCTGCTGTTGATGTGGCTGCATTTATTCAGGAAATGGCGCGCCTTGTCGACGAACTTGATGCCGATGAAGCTATGCGTGACATCAACGAAGATCGTTCTGTATCTGGGTTTCCAGAGATCAAGTCGATTGATCAAATCGAAACGGAGATTTCTGATCGAAAACGCTATTTCAGGACTGCCATCAAGGATGCACTGGATCGCCTCCCTCCCTCAACCTTGCTTGATACGATGACTTTTGCAGTTGATGGTGCTACCAATGGTGGAGACGATCATGCGCCTGAACTCATCGATGAAATCGTCGATAGTTATGCAGTCGAAGTTCAAGGCATTTTGGAAAAAGAGGCGGATAATGTACAGAAGCTGATTCGATCTGCACGTGATTCTGTCAAGTCGGGTGAAAATGCCGTCAAGCCATACATCGACAAGATAGAAAGAGTTGCACGAAATTGGGATAGAGTGGCTCAACCCATTCAGCTAAGCGCCAAGGCTCGCGGTATTGACCATGACCAAAGTAGTTCCTTGGCCTACTCTATTCGCAGCCTTGCAATTGATCTCTTCAACAACCATGACATGCTGGCATCGTCTCAGCGACTGACAGGCTTAATTAAAGAAATATTTGCTGAGTTGCCTGAAGTTGCTGAACGTGTCGAGCAAGATGCTGGTGCACTTTTAGAAATTCAATTCAAACGCAAGCAGTCCGAAGCCCAAGCGAAGCAACGCAAGGCAGAATGGGAACGTGAAATATTCTTCAGCGCAGATGTTGGTGTTCTATTCAAGGACACGCTCAGTATTTCTCCAGATGGTGTAATTTGGAAAAACACTAAATATTCACTCGATTCAATAACTGCAGTGCGATGGGGAAGTGTTAGTCACTCTGTAAATGGTATACCCACAGGTACAGATTATACAATTGCCTTTGCAACCAGGAGTGGCTCTACTCAAATCAACTTGAAAAAAGAGGCTACCAACACTGGTTTCGTTAATTCATTGTGGCGTGCCGTGTGCGTTCGATTAATGATCGAAATGAGTGAGGCGCTTAAAGAAGGCAGATCCCTGCATTTCGGAGACATGTTAATTGAAGATAGTTCTGTCACATTAGTGAAACACAAGTTATTGAGTTCTAATGAAAATATTCGATTGCCATGGAGCGATGTTACTGTCTGGAGCGCTAATGGTGAATTTTTTATCGGATCAAAAAGTGACAAAAAAACATATGGATCAGCATCCTACATGAATCATTGGAATACTCATTTACTAGATCACCTAATCAGATCTGGATTCAAAAAAGGTATTTCCAAACTAAGTGATTATTTCGACTAATAAAATATTATCAATATAATGTTAATTATGGATATATCGAGTAGGAAATATGAGTATATTCGACTTTATTAAGGGTTCAAAGCAGGAGCGGAAAGCTGACGACCTCTTTAGACAGATGAACGCATTGCTGTTTCCAAACGGTGAAATCGACTTCATACGAGACTGCGAACGAGTTGAATCGCTTGTTCACGGAAAGATCTCTGGGCCTGATTTGCGAGGATTTGTAGGAGGGTGTAAAACACGCCTGATGGACACATCTGGTGACACAGAGGAAGAGTTACTTGAAAGCATCTTGAGGCGAGCCAACGGTCGAATCAATGAAACAGAAGCTTATCAAGTTTATGCCTATTTTGAAGGGGAGGCTAAGGAACTTGATAAATTCTCTCGACATGCTCAGTCATTAGGTGGAAAACTTCCACCAGACTTGGCAAGTTATGTCGCGCAAATCCCAGTCATAAGGGCATCTGGGGTCACTACCGACGTGATTCCTAAAGGTACTGGTGAATACGGACTTGATGAGCGAAATCCTATTCCTACGATATCAATTGCAGGAAGTAATCGCTATCTCGACAATCTGAGGTTCTCTGGACAAGCAGTAAAAGCAGTCCGCTTGGGTTCAAAGATTTCCACTATATCCGATGGAAGCATCGATATCTATTCAATCACAGTCAACGGTGCTATGGTAGCCACTGTCTATATTACACCCTATCACAAGCGTAACTCAAGGCGTGCACCAAGTGGTTTCACTCTCATTGGTGGATTCACGGAGCCAAGCGCGTCGTCAGTCAGTTCAACGGTAGTCAATGGGGGTCCAAATATTGGATTTTCTGGACTTTCATCTCTCACAAGCGGAAGTCAACTTGATGAAGTTTTCGAAGACATGCCGACCACATCGCCTCCAAATTCTCCGGGCAAAGAGAGTTCGGTAGTCGATGCACCTAAAACAGGGACTGCCATGTCAGGTGTGAGTGGCTCGTCTAAATCTAGTCCAAGCAGGGATGTACCTGATGTAAATGAAACAGAGACTGCAATACCCAGTAAGACTCAGTCGAATTGGATGTGGATCGGCACTACATTGGTGGCTACTATTGCACTATATTTTTGGATTAATAATTCATCGGGTGAAAATGATAAAAAAACTTCGTTAAAGTCTCAAAATTCAACAATTGATATCTCCAAAGATCCATTAAAAAATACAACTATAAATTTATCCAAAAACAAGAATGGCAATCTAGAGCCAATTGCTCCTCCAAATTTTACGCATAAAACAATAATCTTAAAAGACGGTTTCACCTCCGGAGCGAAAATACATATGCTAGGCGGAAAAAATGTTAACAAACCCTACGTTGGATTTATCTTAAATATAAAAACAAAGATGGAGGATAGTCTAATATTGAGCGGAAATTACGTTTCAGCATTTCAGATATACAGACAACTAAGTGATGATGGTGATACAACAGCATCACATAATGTCGGATTAATGCTAATTCGTGGAATGGGCGTCAATAAAGATATTAAAAACGGGATGCTTTTCTTGGATAAGTCAATGGCTGATTTGTCAAATTATGCAACATCAGAAGTATACTACAAAAAAGCATCAAAAGAATTGATGTCAAATAAGTAAAGACTTCATAACACGAATTATGCATTACTTCCGGTTGCTCTAGCGCAAACATTAGTATAAGGTTGCAATTATGTTATTTTAATTTTGATACTCATAACTTGATATCATTTTAGTTTTTTCAAAAACAAACATCTTAAAAATTACACAATTATTTAAAGGAGAGGTAGTTATGTCAAAATTTCTCGTACTAATTTTCGGTCTGGTAATGTCGTTCTCGGCCAAAGCCTGTAATATCGATTTCAGCATTGAACTTCAAACGTTTGGAGAGAACGTGACTGTGGAGTTGAGAGCTGGCGAACCCGGCAGATCGCGTACCGTGACAAGCCAGCGATCCCAAGGGGGTCGTGTGAGCTTTGACAATTTGTGTCCAGGAAGTTATTTCCTCGCCATCGGTAACGAGGACTCGGTAAGCGTCACCCCTGTAAGGAAATTTGAAATCGATCATGAATACACGAGCAGAATCACTTTGCAGCGCGGGTCTGGAAACGTCTCCAAGCAGTCGCGTAAGTCGCTATGAAACTTGAAAGTGGCAGTCTATATGTGTGACAACCTGGCACGAGTGTTCACATGTCGCGCTTTCTCAATCATTTGTCGCTATTGTCCACCAGTTTCAACTTGCAAACATCCCTCACGGAAGCCATTTACTTCATTGAATATGTGCTCTCATAGGGGTAGATTCAGATTCAGATTTGGAACGCAGATAAGTCTTTCAACATCGTTGGAAAAGACGATAAGAGAATCAACGTCACTGTTTCCTACAGGTGATCCTTTCTCACCTTAGAGAAAGACAAATGGAATTTTTATTCAACTCATTTGGTGAAAGTAATGAAGACAAAGCGTTTTTATTTCGTCGAATAAAAAGTATCCGAGCGGGAGTCCGGATGGAGTAAGGCGTACATCGCTATCAGCAAGATTTCTGAGAAAAGTAAAATGAAGAATACGCTAGTTTTTTGGCTTATGGCCCTGACGTGCTTTCATGCAGTGCCAGCGTGGACTGACAACTACGAGGTCAATTTGACCCGAAAAGGCAGCAACGTCTACAAGGTGGATGGCAAGGACATCATCATCCAAACCCGCTACTGTTATGTCTATGCTTATTCTGAGGAAGCAATCTTTAAGACAGCGGGGTATGGCGGCG
>Ga0210015_1002931_pt1 | contig 15420 bp, 10 predicted proteins | sample CryGeymeta201522_FD_185471 | JGI IMG/M metagenome (GOLD analysis project Ga0210015, IMG submission 185471) | Groundwater microbial communities from Crystal Geyser aquifers in Utah, USA - Crystal Geyser metaG 2015-22 (SPAdes) (version 2) | ecosystem: Environmental > Aquatic > Deep subsurface >... | reverse complement strand
CCACTCCTGTTATCAAGTAAATTAAATTTTTTTTGCTCATCATATTTTTTTGTTTTTTAATGTTTGTGTTGTGATAAAATAACACATTGATTAGATTAATTATATATAAAAAAAATAAATTGCTTATGAGTTATTTTTTTTATTTTTTTCTTTCAAATTTATTATACCACATAATAATAATAATAATAGCAACCCCCCTGTGGATAACTTTTTTTATGGAAAAAAAGCGGACTGTTCGCTAGGTTAGTCCGATGGGTTAAAAAAAATAATAAAAACAAAAACCGATTGAAAAAGTCGGTTTTTGTTTTTATAAAATTTCTATTTTATTTTAAGTTATTTTTTCCCTCTATACCCGGTCCCGGCCGGAATCAATTTCCCAATAATCACATTTTCTTTTAATCCTCGCAAATTGTCTTCCTTTCCAGAAACAGCCGCATTTATAAGCACGCGAGCGGTTTCCTGAAAAGAGGCCGCCGATAAAAAGCTATCCGTGGAAAGAGCCACTTTTGTAATTCCCAAAAGCATTTTCTCGCCTTTGGCTAACAGTCCGCCTTGCTCTTCCATTTTGACATTAGCTTCGTCAAAAGCATTTTTTTCCAAAATATCTCCAGTAGAAAAACTAGTGTCTCCCGCGTCTAAAACCAAAACTCGGCTAAACATTTGACGAATTATAATTTCAATGTGTTTATCATTTATTCCTTCTCCTTGAGAAGCATAAACTTCTTGAATTTCCCGAATGATATACCGATAAACTTTTTCCCAACCCATCGTTTTATAAAGTTTTTTTAGGTCAATATGTCCTTCATTAAGCGGAGTTCCTTTGCCAATAAGTTCACCCTCGGAAATTTTCAAAGTGCTTCCGGCAGGAAGCTGATATTCTTTGATAGTTTTTTTCTTATCGCTTGTTTCAATCTTTACGGAGATAATTTTTTCCAAATTTTCAATCTTAATCACTTTTCCAGAAACTTCTGAAATAACCGACTCTCCTTTTGGCGGACGCGCTTCAAAAATTTCTTCCACCCGAGGAAGACCTTGCGTGATATCCGATCCGGCTATTCCTCCAATATGAAATGTCCGCATAGTAAGCTGAGTTCCCGGTTCTCCAATGGCTTGTGCCGCCACAATTCCCACCGCTTGTCCAATTTCCACCATTTTTCCTCTTCCCAAATCCATTCCATAACATTTCTGACATACTCCACGAACAGATTTACAGGTAACTGCTGTTCTGATTTTTATTTTTTCAATTCCAATCTTCTCTATTTTTTCCGCATTATCTTTGGAAATCATTTCACCCTTTTCAATAATGGTCTTTTTTGATTTAGGATCCAAAACACTTTCCACTACTACTCTTCCCGCCAAACGAGAAGCGAAGCTTTGTCCAATTCTATCAGAATCTTCTTTGTATATATAAGCTCCTTCGCTATCCTTACAATCGGATTCAGTAACAATTACATTTTGAGAAACATCCACCAATCTTCTAGTTAGATAACCGGCGGTGGCAGTTCTAAGCGCCGTATCCGCCATACCTTTTCTAGCTCCATGAGTAGAAATAAAATATTCCAAAACATTAAGACCTTCTTTAAAAGAACTTTTAATTGGCAATTCAATCGTTTCTCCTGTTGGTCCAGCCATAAGCCCTTTCATTCCAGACATCTGAACCACCACTGATTCGGATCCGCGCGCCTTAGAATAAACCATAGAATAAACCGGACCTTCTTTATCCATAGAATTTCGCACTTCCTCCGCAATTTTATTTTTGGCCTCACTCCAGACTTCAATCACTTTTCCTTTTCTTTCTTCTTCGGTAAGAAGACCCATATTATATTGATTTTTGATTATTGCCACTTCTTCTTCCGCCTGAGAGATTATTTTCTTTTTATTTTTTGGAACTGCTAAATCATCCATACCCCAACTTATTCCCGATTTGGTAACTGATTGAAAGCCTAAATTTTTTATCCTATCCACAAATTGAGCCGTTTCCTCTTGTCCGCAAACTTCCAAAATCCGCGCCACTAAAAATTTTAGTTCTTTCTTGGTCATCTCTTCATTTAAAAAACCAATCTCTGCCGGGATAATTTCATTAAGTCTAATTCTTCCAATAGAAGTCTCTAAAATTTTTCCCTTAAACAAAACTTTTACCAAAGCGCGCGTGTCAACATATCCCAATTCATTCGCCATAATCGCCTCTTCGGAATCAGAAAATATTTTCCCCTCTCCTTTGGCTCCTGAAACAATATGAGTTATATAATAACACCCTAAAACCATATCCAAAGTAGGAGTGATAATAGGTTCTCCACTCGCCGGTTTCAAAAGATTTCTGGAACTAAGCATCAAATTTTCACTTTCCCAGCGAGCTTTTTCCGTCAAAGGAACATGCACTGCCATTTGATCTCCATCAAAATCGGCATTAAAAGCGCTACAAACCATCGGATGAATTTGAATAGCTTTTCCTTCAATGAGCACCGGTTGAAAAGCTTGAATACTCAAACGATGCAAAGTCGGAGCACGATTCAACAAAACATAATGACTGGAAATTATTTGATCCAAAATATCATAAGCTTCTTCGGTTTCTCCTTCCACCATTTTTCCCGCTGATCTAACATTATAGGCCAATTCTTTTTCTATCAATTTGTTGATTATAAAAGGCTTGAAAAGTTCCAATGCCATTTTTTTAGGCAATCCGCATTGAAAAAGTTTCAATTTCGGTCCAACCACAATCACACTTCTGCCTGAATAATCAACTCTTTTACCCAAAAGATTTTGTCTAAACCGCCCCTGCTTTCCTTTTAACGCGTCCGCTAAAGAACGAAGAGGTCTTCTTTGTCCGGTAGATGCCGCCACAGAAACTTGATTGCGACGAGTGGAATTGTCAAAAAGAGCATCAACCGCTTCTTGCAACATTCTTTTTTCATTTCTAGTAATCACTTCCGGCGCCCCGATTTCCAACAATTTTTTGAGTCTATTATTTCTGTTGATAATTCTTCTATAAAGATCATTCAAATCGGAAGTGGCAAATCTTCCTCCATCTAAAGCCACTATTGGACGAAGATCAGGCGGGATAACCGGAATAATCGTCGGCAACATCCACTCCGGTTTTATTTTGGAATTTACAAAACCTTGAAACAATTTTATCTGTTTTAAAAGTTTTTTTCTGTCTTTAACTTCTTCATCTTCCAACACATTTTTCAATTTTTTCACTTCTTCTTCCGGATTCATTTTTTCCAAAACTTTTCTTATCGCTTCCGCTCCAATTCCAGCAGAAAAAACTTGCCCGTATTTAGTGGATAAATTGAAATAATCCATTTCAGAAATAACGCTTAACGGTTGGATGCTTTTCAATTCTTCTTTGGATTTTTTGAAAATATTTTTCAATTCCTCTTGCTTTTCAACCAAATGCTTGTCACCGGAAAAATTTTTATTGATTTCTTTTTGCTTATTGTTAAATTCTTGATCCACCTGTTTCAAAGCTTTTTCTTTTTCTTCTTCAAAAACTTCCAAAATGATATAGCTGGAAAAATAAATCACTCTTTCTATGCTTTGCACGCCCACCCCTAAAGCCAATCCGATTTTAGACGGCACTCCTCGCAAAAACCAAATATGCGAAACAGGCACTGCCAATTTAATATGCCCCATTCTTTCTCTTCTTACGATACTTCTAGTTACTTCCACTCCGCACTTGTCGCAAACTATTCCTTTGTAACGAATTCTCTTATATTTTCCGCAATAACATTCCCAATCTTTGGAAGGACCGAATATCTTTTCATCAAAAAGACCTTCTCGTTCATAACGCTGGGTGCGATAATTTATAGTTTCCGGTTTGGTAACTTCTCCATGCGACCACTCCAAAATATCTTCCGGACTGGCAATCCCCAATTTCACACTTTTAAAATCGCTTATTTTGGTGTTATTCATTGAATCCATAAATTTAATTTAATGTTATTTGAAAATAAATATATAATTTAAAATCTATTTTTTTCATCCTCATCCTCAATTTCTTCATTTTTGGCTCCCATCAATTTCACGCTTAAGCCCAAACCTTTCAACTCATTCACCAAAACATGAAAAGAAGCTGGAACATTCGGACTTTTGATTGGTTCTCCTTTAATAATAGATTCATAAGATTTGGATCTTCCCATAACATCATCGGATTTTATCGTCAACATTTCTTGAAGAGTATAAGCTGCGCCATAACCCTCCAACGCCCAAACTTCCATTTCCCCAAAACGTTGTCCTCCAAACTGAGCTTTTCCTCCTAAGGGTTGTTGCGTTATCAACGAATAAGGTCCAATAGATCGCATGTGAATTTTATCATCCACCAAGTGATGCAACTTCATAACATACATAATTCCCACCGTTGATTTTTGATCAAAATATTCTCCAGTTCGGCCGTTCACCAATTTTATTTTTCCATCTTCCGGAAGTCTGGCCTTTTTAAGCTCTCCCTTTATTTGTTCTTCGGTTACTCCTTCCAAAACCGGAGTAGCTGCTTTGTATCCCAAAGTGAAAGCCGCCCAACCTAAATGAATTTCCAAAATCTGACCAATATTCATTCGGCTCGCCACTCCTAACGGATTAAGAATCATATCTACCGGAGTTCCGTCTGGCAGATAAGGCATATCTTCCACCGGAGCAATTCTAGATATCACCCCTTTGTTTCCATGTCTTCCCGCTAGTTTATCTCCCACTGAAATTTTTTTCATTTGTGCCACACTTACTTGAATCTGTTGAATAACTCCGGTAGAAAGTTTATCTCCTTGTTCGCGAGAGAAAATCTTTATATCCACTACCTTGCCATATTCTCCATGAGGAAGATAAAGCGAACTGTCTTTGACATCGCGAGATTTTTCTCCAAAAATAGCTCTCAACAATCTTTCTTCCGAAGTCAAATCTCCTTCGCCTTTGGGAGAAATTTTTCCCACTAAAATATCGCCGGAAATCACTTCCGCACCTACTCGGATTATCCCGGTTTCGTCCAAATTTCTTAATCTTTCTTCTCCGATATTGGGGATATCTCTAGTAACCACTTCCGGTCCTAATTTAGTATCTCTGACATCCAAAGAAAAATCTTCAATATGAATGGAGCTATATCTATCATCTTGCACTAATTTTTCAGAAATAATAATAGCGTCTTCATAATTGGAACCTTCCCACGGAATAAAAGCAGTCATAACATTTTGCCCCAAAGCCAATTCACCCATTTCAGTGGACGCTCCATCCGCCAAAAGTTGTCCTTTTTCTATTATTTGACCTTTTTCCACTCTAGGAATTTGATTCATAGAAGTAAAAGCGTTGGATTTGGCAAAAGTTTGAAGATTATAAATTCTTTTCAGATAAGGTTTTTTAGCACCCGCCGGCAATTTTTCTTTAACAACTATATGATTGCTGTCAACTTCAACCACTTCTCCATCTATTTTGGCAATTACCACTTGACCGGAATCAGCAGCCGCTTTATCTTCAATGCCCGTTCCCACAATAGGTGCTTGCGGTTTTACGCAAGAAACCGCTTGTCGTTGCATATTTGATCCCATAAGCGCTCGGTTGGCATCATCGTGTTCCAAAAAAGGAATCAAAGAAGTTGCCACTGAAACGCATTGTTTGGCAGAAACATCCACATAATCAATTTTTTCCACTTCAATTTCGGTCGCTTGTCCACTCACTCTAGCCTCCACAATATCTTCCAAAACATTACCCTTTTCATCAGTTACAATTCCGGCATGAGCGATATTTTTCTTGTCTTCCTTGATAGCATTCACATATTCCACTTCTTGACTCACCCAAGCTTTGATGAGAATTGTTTTTTTCTTTTTGTCTTCGGCAATTTCTTGGGCTATCTCTTCCGTTATTTCTGTTCCGACATCAAACTTCCCGATTTTTTCTTTTAAAAATTTTCCTACTGTTTTTTCCGGTTTGTTTTCAATTTCGTGATAAACTTTAAGATAAGGAGTTTCTAAAAATCCATAAGAATTTATTTTGGCATAAGTCGCCAAATGTCCCACCAAACCGATATTGGGACCTTCCGGAGTTTCCACTGGACAAATTCTTCCATAGTGCGAAGTATGCACATCACGCACTTCAAATCCGGCTCTTTCTCGCGTAAGACCTCCCGGTCCCATAGCACTTATTCTTCTTTTATGCTCCAATTCAGCCAAAGGATTGACCTGATCCATAAATTGAGACAATTGGGAACTGGAAAAAAATTCTTTTATGGAAGCGGCAATCGGTCGCGAATTGACCAATTGACCGGGAACGACTGTCACAATATCACAAGTACTCATTCGGTCTTTTATGTTTCTAGCCGTTCTCGCAAGACCGATTCTCAATTTATTTTGAATCAATTCCCCCACAGAACGCACTCTTCTGTTTCCCAAATAATCTATATCATCCGGTTTTGCTTCTGGATCATTATTAAGTCGGATTATTTCTTTGATTATCACAATCAAATCTTCTCTAGTTAAAATTCTATGTTCTTCATCATCCGGCAATGAAACATCCAATCTTTGGTTGAGACGATATCGCCCCACTCCGCCAAAATCATATTTTTCAAAAGAAAAAAACATCGCGTCTATAACTTGCTTAGCATTAGACTCAGTCGCCAAATCACCCGGACGAATTCTTTTATAAACTTCTTTGTATCCTTCTCCTTGATTTTTAGCGATATCTTTTTCAATGGTTTCATGGATATAGCTTATTTCTCCATTATCAATATCTTTAAACAAATTTAAAAGTTCCTCATCAGAAGAATAACCGAAAGCACGCAAAAGAGAAGTAATGGCCACTTTTCTTTTGCGATCAATTTTGACAAAAATAGCTCCATCAAAATCTGTTTCCAATTCTATCCAAGCACCTCTGTTAGGAATCACTTTAGCGCCAAAAAGTTTCTTGCCTTTTATATAGTCAACAGTAAAAAAAACTCCCGGACTTCTTATTATCTGACTCACTACCACTCTTTCGACTCCATTGACTATGAATGTTCCTCGCTCGGTCATTATAGGAAAGTCTCCCAAATAAATTTCCTGCTCTTTGATTTCTCCGGTTTTTTTTATAAGAAGTTGAATTTTGCAACGAAGAGGAGCTTCATAAGAAATATTTTTTTCTTTGACGGTTATTTCGTCATACTTTGGCTCATCTAAATAATATCCCCCGAAAGACAATTCTAAATCCTTTTCGGTAAAATCTTCAATGGGACTGATTTCATCTAAAATTTCCCTCAATCCTTTTTCCAAAAACCAATCATAAGAATTTATTTGCGATTCAATAAGGTTTGGAAGGGAAACAAAAGACATTTTCTTGAAAAATTTTCTTTTTGCTAAAGAAGAACCGGCGCTGAAAGTTTCTTTTACCTTCAAACTTTTTTTAATTTTAGACATAAAAATAAAGCTCATTTTGTCTATTTCAAATAGAAATAGAAAACAAATGAGGTTAAAAAGGATTTAGTTGTCTAGATTTTTTTTCAGAATTTTGCGAACTCTTTCAAAAAAGAGTCCAATGAATACAAATTTATTTATCCAAAAAGCGAAATTTCCCTTTTCGCCAAATTCAACTTGACAAAATATACCAGTTTTTTCAAATTTAAAAAATCAACTAAAAAAACCTATTAAAAATATTCCACGAAAACAAAACAGTTGCAATTTATTTGCAGTTTTTTTCACCCGAAATATTTTTTATCCTTCAAAAAAGTTTTTCTTCAAAAATTCTTCGTTTTATCCGTTTTATCCGTTTTATCACCGTCTCACTTATCTCAACCTCATTATATAAACTTTTAAAAAAATGTCAAGTTTTTGTATAACTCCACCCTATTTTGCACTCCTGAGAAACCTGTCAAATATTTGGGATATCCAGAAAGTGTTATTACAAGTGGAGACTGCGAGATTTTGGAAAAACTGGTAACAAATACTATCCCGCTAAGAATCAGCCTAATCTGAAATTAACTTGGGAGGTTCGTAAGTTTATTGAACATCACAAATTGATTTCCAATTATGGACCATTGAAAATGAAATTATTAATTAATTGAAAAAGATCTGTCTTTGATCCTTTTACCTTAAAATATCATTTCACCGTGTTTTCTAGTTTGGGTTTGAGATTTTGTCAGTACAAAATGATAATGGTAGTGAGTTTCGAGGAGAATTTCATAATTGGTTAACCAAGAAAAATATTCCTCATTATTTCATTCCAAAGAAATCTCCTTGATGGAATGCTAATGTCGAGAGAGTACATAGAACAATTGATGAGGAATATTATCAGAATGTTAATCGAATTTGAAAGACTCCTTATGAATGGTTACATTATTATAATTTTCAAAGAATACATTTAACTCTTAACGGGCTTACACCTCAAGAAAAATTACTCCAAAGTGTTACCCTTGACTATTAACTATACAGTTTTTTGATATGGCTTATTTTAAGATATGTGATTCTGACAAATATCCGGTTATTTGCAATATTCCCCACAGTTCAACAATTATTCCCGAACAATTTCAAAAAGATTTTTTGATTGACGGCGATGTATTGCAGAAAGAAACATTGGAATTGGCAGATTTATATACCGAAGAATTATTTGAGCCATTGATCAAAAATTTCAGTAGAATTGTTTCAAAAATTAGCCACCTAGTCGTTGATACTGAACGATTTGATAATGATAATTTGGAAACAATGTCCAAAGTTGGAATGGGAGCTTTATATGAAAAATCCACTAAGGGAAAATTGATTTGAAAATTTAACCAAGCAAGAAAAAAACAACTTCTTGATTTAATTTATTATCCTTATCATCAAAATCTGGAGATGTTGGTTGAAAATTGCCTAAAAAAATTTGGGGAATGCTTAATTCTTGATTGCCATTCATTTCCGGGAAATACTCGGCCGTATGAACCGAACCAAAGCGAAAGAAATTATGATATTTGTTTGGGAACAAATTCTTTTCATACTCCCAAAATTATATTTGATATTTTCAAAAAAAAATTTGAAAAAGACGGCTTCAAAACAAAACAAAACATTCCTTTTTCCGGAACCATTGTTCCTGCTAAATATTTCAATAAAAACAAAAATGTTTTTTCCATAATAATAGAAGTCAACCGGAAATTATATATGAATGAAAATGATTTCTATCGAAAATCCAGCTTTAGTGGCATTTCTTCAAAAATATGCTATACTGTTAACAAGAGTGCTCTAGAATTTTTAAAACTAAAATCGTAACTAATTATTAAACAAAAAATATGTCAGAATCAATGCCGATAATAAAAAATGAAAAACAAGAACAAATAGTTGGCTTTCGCGAGCTTGTGCCAGAAGAATTTTGGGGCGGTTCAGTTTCTATAGAAGGAATTTCTCAAGAAGAATTCGCACAAAAAATAAAAGAAGCGGTCGAGGAAACCGGATTTACTTATTCGGGCTACACATCCGGGAAAGAATATCATTTTAGCCGTTATCCGCGTCGCGCTTTCGGACCGGTGGCACCTATTGAAAAACATCAGGTAGCTCTGAAAACATTAGCGGGAAAACTAGGCGTGGAAGAAAAAGAAGAACCAAAAACCGAAGAACCAAGATTTCGAGTACTTTTAGGGCTCGAGGAAGGCTACTCAGAAGGCAAGAAAAAAAGTATCATTAAAAAAATAGACAAAGGCGAATTGGTTGATATGAAAAGCACGAAAACTGAAATTGAAAAATTGATCGGTCAAGCCGTGAGAGAAAATAATATTGCGGACAAAATCAATGTGACCGAATCATTGGAAGAAATCAAAAATATCTTAAGCCAAACCAATTTGGGGAAAAATCACACCTTGGAAGAAGTTCAGGCGGAACTGGGCGAAGGTTTTGATTTAAGAAATGCCAGCATTTATTCAGCTGGATCATGGGGAAATTATCAGGAACCGGCTGTGGTAATTGAAGGAAACCAAGCCAATCTCTCCAAAGTTTACGCTTTAGCAGAAAAATTCAAACAAGCTCGTATCGCAGTGGAAAATTTGAAAGATGGAAAATCGCATATGGTAGAAACTAAGTATTGCGAGGATCCGGATAAAGAATAATCGAATATAAAATTTTTTGCAATTAGAAAAAGGCACCGAAGTAATATTCGAACGCCCTTGTTTTTTGTGGTAAATCTTTTGTTTTCTGCTTCATTGGAGAGAAAACTTATCCCGCCGATTTTCCGTCAGTTTCGACAACTGATTTTCTCCGCTCACGCTACTTGCTGGCCGTCTGTGCGATGGCGACTAGATCGAGCCATGGCTGGCAAGCGCCGGCAAGTAAGGCAGCAAATTCGCCAACCTTATTTGTCTGCTTCCAGCAGACGTCGATGGTCTGGTTGTCGTCCAACATCTCGACAACATCGGCCACATCCGCCAACCGCAGATCGTCCGGCGACACATGAAGGATCGGCATGGTCTCGATGACCATGACAGTCCAACCTTCTGCGTCGAACGGAACGCCCTGTTCCTTAAAGTTTGAAGCGGAAGCTGAAAATTCTTTTTAAAAGTTTTCTTCAAAAAAAGTTCAATTTTCGGAGTATAAAGACACAAAGAAAAAGCTATCAATTGTTTCGGTAGCTTTTTATTCGTACCGCGTATGGGATTCGAACCCATGATTTCCAGGATGAGAACCTGGCGTCCTAACCGAGCTAGACGAACGCGGCTTATGACTAGCAAATTTTTAGCTGAAATCATTGCGAGACATTTTTTTTGTCAGCGTTAATATACATTGATCCATTGTTTCATTATTCTTTTTTTCACCCGAAACCAAATCTTTCCAATCTCCAAGAAAAATGTCAAAACCAAAAAAATCGGCAAGTCGTCTTATCTTCTCAATAGAATGATAATATTTCAAGGTTTCTGCGCCTTCAAGATAACCGGCTTTGGAATCGCCTGACACTTTGAAAAATTTAACAGTAAAGCTATCCCCATCTCGCAAAATGCGAGTTTCATTGTTGGGAAATTGTTTACCGTTATATAAAAATCTGGCATTGGTGGAATAACTTTTCAGTTCCGAACTTGTGATTCCGATTGTGGCGATAAACTTTCCGCCCAACGCTAATTTTTCCCAAAGTAGAGAAAACAACATTTCAAGATTTTCAATATGATCAATTGTATATTTCATAATGGCAATGTCAAGTTTTCCTGGTTCAAGATTGCGAAGATATTCCAAAATGTCTTTTTTAATGAAAGTGATAACTTCCCTTCTTTTTTGATATTTTTCATCAGAAATATATTTTTTCGCTTCTTCAAGCATAAAAGGCGAAACATCAACCCAATCCATATGTCCGGTTTCTACAATCAATTTTTCAAAAAAATTGTCATATCTGTCAGGATGCGCTCCACCACCCAATTCGGCCGAATAAATTGGACCTTCTATATTCGCCGATTCTTGCATCAATACGGCATCAACTATTTTTGCAACTCTGAAATTTTTTTCATTTTGTTCCAATTCGGAAAATTTTTCGGCAATTTCCGGCGAAAAATACATTTCAAGCCCTTTGGGATTTTTATAGTTATTTTTTGACTCTATTTTAGAATTCATAAAAAAAATTAGATTTATTATTTTTTAAAAACATTTTGCTTTTATTTGGCAAACTTTCAAATTATGTTCGCTTCTAAAAATAGGACTTACGCATTTGACGAGAAAGCAATAATGATAATTTCTCTCAAGCGCTTCAATCTTAATCTAGTAAGAATTAACTTAATTTCGCACCTTATGCTTTAACAATTTTAACACAAACGCGTAAGTCCTAAAAAAAATGAAAAATGAAATAAGCCATCTTCGTATCTCCTCAAAAATTTTATTCTTTTTTGAAATACCAATTATAAACTTCTTCCGTTACTGGAACTGATGAAGAATGTCCTTCTCCCCCGCCTTCCACCAAAACCACCATAGCAATTTCAGGATTTTCATAAGGAGCAAAGGAAGTAAACCAAGCATGAGTTTTATCTTCGTTTCCATATTGTGCCGTTCCCGTTTTTCCCGCCACTTCCACTGGAACATTTTTCAAACTCTGCGCTGTTCCCGACTCAACTGTCATTTTCATTCCTTCTCGCAAAACATTCATGACCTCAGAACTGATGAAATTTTTTCTGATTATTTCCGGCTCTATTATTTTTTCCGTTTTCCCAAGTTTTATTCTATTGACTATTTTAGGAGAATAAAGGATGCCTCCATTGGCAATAGCCACTGTATAATTGGCCAATTGCAAAGGAGTTGCTGTTATAAAACCTTGACCGATAGCACAATGATAGCTGTCTCCAATATACCATTTTTCTCCAAACTTATCCTCTTTCCATTTTTCATCAGGAATAAACCCGCTGGCTTCTCCTGGAATATCAACCCCGCTAGAATTGCCGAATCCAAACATATTTTCATACTTTTTCATTCTATCCATCCCCAATCCCGAAATATTACCATATCCACCACCAATAGTATAAAAAAAGATATCGTTACTTTGAGCGATAGCTGAGCGAACATCGCTGGGACCATGCGCTTTCCAATCTCCAAAACTCCAAGCGCCAATTCGCAACACTCCGCCCAAACCATCAATAACAGTTGAAGGAGTGATTGTCTTCTCAGAAAGAGCCGCCGCCGCTACAACCGGTTTCAAGGTAGATCCGGGAGGATATTCTCCGGCAACGCAACGATTAAGAAGCGGTAAACCTTTGTTTTCAATGATTCCGTTGTATTCTTCTTGAGAAATTCCTTTAGCAAAAAGATTATTGTCAAAGCTGGGCAGACTTACCATTGCCAAAATTCCTCCATTTCTAGGATCAATCGCCACTGCGGCAGCAGTTTTTGTTTCAGTTTTTTCCAAAACAGCGCTCAAACTATCATATATTTTTTTTTGCAATTCTTCATCAATATTCAAAATCAAATCGCTTCCCGGTTGCGGATTGATTATTCCGACAACTTTTTTCACCTTTCCTTTGGCATCCACTTCCACCTGTGTAGCTCCATTTTCTCCTTTTAAATCTTTTTCATACTTTTTTTCCAGTCCGGTTTTTCCGATATAATCAGTCATTTGATATTGCGGATTTTTTTTAATTTCTTGAAAAGTTATTTTCCCTTCATAACCTAAAATATGAGAAAAAATAAGACTATTGGAATAATTTCTAATCGCGGTTTTCTCTAAAAAAATTCCAGGAAAATCCGCATTTTTTTCTACAATTATGAGCGCTTGATCGCGTGATATATTTTCTTTGAGCAAAATCGGCGCAAAAGATTGCCTATCTTGAGTCTGAAGCATAATTTCCGCATTGCCCGAATTTATTTCCAAAATTTCCGCCAATTTTTTCGCCATTCTTTTTTTCTCTTCCCCGGAACCCGGCAAATGAGCTGGAATAATAACGGCATCAATACTGGAGATATTTTTGGCTAAAATCTTTCCATGTCTGTCAAAAATGTTTCCTCTCGGTGCTTTTATGGTTACTGATCTTATTCTATTTCCTTGCGCTATTTGGCTATAATGTTCTCCTTGAAAAAAATCCAGATAAAAAACTCTTGCCGTTAAAAACAAAACGCTCAAAAGAATTATCCACCAAAAATAATTGACTCCTTTTCGCAAAAAAAGATCTTCCATTATGCCTTTATCTTCCCATGAAAAAGACATTAAAGAATCTTCAATTTCATATCCTTTCAAAGATATTTTTTGAGCGTTTTTTTTTCTCAACATTTATTTATCCAACACTCTTTTTCTAAAATGAAAAAAAGCATCTATTCTTTTAATCGGCCAATAAACTAAAATCAAAAAAATAAAATTATAAAATATTTTCAATCCTATTTTTTTTATCCCAATAAAATTGAATGTGTAAAGAAGATTTTTTTGCATTCCCCAAATTCCAATTTCTGCAATCAAACTGTTTAAAACAGTTCCTAAAATAACAAAAATAGATAAAACGAAAAATTCTGACAAGCTGTCGTTTTTTTGATTGGCAAAAAATCTCTCCGATAAAAAAGATACCATCAAAGTAATCATCAAAAAAGAAAAAATATTCAATCCTACCAATCCTCCGCTTAACATATCCAAAAAAAATCCCACCCAAACCATTCTAAACCATTTTTTTTGCAAATTTCTTTGCGAAAACCAAACAATCATTATAACCAAAATAATATCAGGAACGAAACTATCGGAAAAAAAATTCAGAAAAAAAGAATTTTGGAAAAAAGCTAACAAAAAAATTAGAAAAATTATAATTGATTCTCTGATCATTTTTTGTTATTTATTTTTTATGACAAAAACCACTTCCAATTGAGAATATTTTATTTGGGGAATTATAACGGCTTGCCAAAACAATCTGTCCGATGTTTCATAAACTTCCTGAATTTTTCCCACCAACAATCCTCGCGGAATTGATTCCCCCAACCCCGAGGTTACCACTTCATCTCCGACATTCAGAACTTCCGCGTGATCAACCAAATCCATAATTATTCCCAAATTGTATTCCCCTTTAAGAATACCTTTGGCTTTTGTTTGGATATTTTTGACATTTATAAGACTTCCCGCATCACTAAGAAGCAAAACGCTGGAACTGTTTTTATAAACATCCTTGACTGTCCCTATCAAAATTCCATCCGACACAATAACAGGCATACCCTTTTCTATTCCGTTTTTTTCTCCTTTGTCTATCATAATCCAATTTTCCAAACCGCGAGGATCTTTGCCGATAACAAACCCCGCTTCTAAATGGTACTCCTTTCTGGGAGCCAAATCCAATTGTTGACGCAAAAGGTCATTTTCTTTTTTTTGATCTAATAAAAAAGAATTTTGAACGGAAAGAGCTTGATTTTCTTTTAATAGTTTTTCATTTTCAATTTTTAGCTGAGAAATTGATTTCAAAAAAGATACTTCCCCTTCTATTTTTTGACCGGAAATATAAAAAATTTTTTGAAAAGGCAGGGCGATATTCCAAAAAAAATTTTCCACTGGTCGCAAAAATCTATTGAATGAAAGAAAAAAAATCAAACCTAAAAAAATTACAATAAAAGAAAATTTTTTTTTACTGAAAATTTTGTTTCTAGAAAACATAATTTTTAATATTTTCTTGTTTGAACTTCTCTTTAAATATCAGTTGCATTCGCGACTGAAAAATTTTTTGAACCTAAAAAAAACATCTTAAATTTTAATATTCGTCTTTTAGCAATTTTAAAATGCACGATTTTTGCTTTTAACGAATTCTCCCTCCATATTGATTATCCACCAAAACTTCTCTCAAAGATTCAATATCCTCCAAAACTATTCCCGTTCCCCTAACTACCGCCGTTAAAGGATCTTCCATCATTCTTACTGGCATCTCAGTTTGACTAGCTACCAATTTATCCAAACCCTTAATAAGACTTCCTCCCCCAGCCAAGATAATTCCTTTTTGCATTATATCAGAAACCAACTCCGGCGGAGTTTCTTCAATCGCGGTTTTTATGTTATTTATAATAATTCTTATAGAACGAGAAAGTG
>Ga0210015_1002916_pt1 | contig 15481 bp, 18 predicted proteins | sample CryGeymeta201522_FD_185471 | JGI IMG/M metagenome (GOLD analysis project Ga0210015, IMG submission 185471) | Groundwater microbial communities from Crystal Geyser aquifers in Utah, USA - Crystal Geyser metaG 2015-22 (SPAdes) (version 2) | ecosystem: Environmental > Aquatic > Deep subsurface >... | reverse complement strand
CAAAGAGTTAAAAGTGGCGATTGATAAGTGGGGATTGATAAAATAAAAATGTATTGCGGGGTCGTCTAATGGTAGGACTATGGATTCTGGATCCATGTATCTTGGTTCGAATCCAAGCCCCGCAGCAAATTAGTATAACTTAGGATAATGTCCAAGTCAATTTACTTAAAAGAATTTAAAACAGTAATCGAAAGAATTAAAAAAGCCAGACGAGACGCTGGTAAAAAATTACTTGATTATTTTGTAGAACAATATGGACCTAAAAACTCTAAAAAAGAAACTGGAGAAAATGAAACAAAGAGGCTTTGTTAAAACTCACAGAACTGGCGATACCGGTATTGGTAAAACATTAGAGGATTTGCTTGGTATTCAGGAAAATAACATTCCTTTACATGATATCTCTGATGTTGCAGAGCTAAAAGCATGCCGCAAAGATGCCACATCAATGCTTACTCTTTTTACGTTAGAGCCATTGCCAAAAGGCGGGGATCGCGACAGGTTATTACTTGATAATTTCGGTTATTCAAAAAGAGACAACCAAAGATCAAAAGAGCTACATAGCACTCTTTCTTGTAAAAGATATAATAATCAAGGGTTAAAATTTTCGGTTGAAAAAGATAAGATCAAAGTTCAAGGAAAAGGTAAAAGATTGAATATTTATTGGGCTATGGAGAGTGTTGAAAAGAAATTTCACGATAAGTTGCCTGCCCTAGTTTATGTCCTTGCTGATAGAAAAATAATAGATAATGCAGAATATTTTCATTTTAACGAAGCTTATTTGCTTACCGATTTTGATTTTGAATTATTCAAAAAGATGGTAAAAAAAGATGAAATCGTGGTTGATTTTAGAATGTATTATAGACCCAATGGAAGCGTTAGAAATCACGGTACTGGTTTTAGGGTTAAAATTAATAAACTCTATCGCGCTTTTAAAAACAAAAAAAAGTTAATTTAATTTTTCCTGAGTATTACTACGCTCTCTTTTGTCATCGTTTCTTCTAACTCGCCAACAACATTTGTAGGCGATGTTTTGATAGGCATTCTTTTACCGGTAATGTTTCTAATAAATATATCTTCACAAGTAAATCCAATTTGTTGAGCCAGTTCAGCAATAATAAGATCAGTTGGTATTCTAACTTGCTTTACGAGGCGATTACCTATAACAATACAGAGATATTTTTTTGCCTTAAGCATTTTATAAGCTCGTATTAAACAATCATTTAGTCCTATAAAAAAACTCAAAACATCTTTTGCTCGTTTCTCATCTTTTTTTACGATTTTTTTTAAAGATTCTGAAAGATACCCCGAAGAAAGAGAGTGGACAAGATTTTTTACCGCTTTACCACCTAATAATTCATTATCAACCCCAGAAGCATTATCCGGATTATCAAAAATATCTATCCACTGTGCAGAAAGTCTAGAAAATTGGCCGTAAGCAACCGTTGTTCTACTGTCGCCATAAGGAGGAGAAGTGATAATGCAATCTATAGTATTTTCTTTAATACCATTATCTTTTGAAGAATCGCCGAATATAATTTTAGTCCAAGTATTTTTATCAATATCTCGATAAAATTCTTCCATTCCTTTTATATTTGACCTTATCTTTTGCTTAAAAATTTCTAACACATTTGGATTATATTTTTCTAATTTTTCTTTTTTAATCCTCACTAGTTTAAATTCACCATTTTTTGTATTTGATGATTTTCTAACGGTTTCGCTAAAAGCGACCGCAAAGAAATCTTGAATTTTTTTGTTTTTTATTTCTTTAATTGCTTTCTTAATTTTGGCCAATTCTATAATTACTTTATCTTTAAACCAAAATTCAATATTTTTAAATTGTGGTTTTTCTATTTCTGTATTTTTGATTTTATTAACTCTGGTTAAAAATTTGATATATTCTTTTGAAATTAGTTGCGGATTTATTGGCGTTGTTTTAACTCTTGCTAAAAAGGTAGCCAACGGATTTAAATCTATCCCATAAGAATTGCGACTCAATAATCTGCTTTCAACTAAAGCAGTACCCGAACCGCAAAATATATCGCAAACAGTATCTTTTTTTTTGCTGTAGGTTAAAAGCAGCCTTCGTGCTACTTGAGGAATAAACATTGCCGGATAAGTATGGAAGCCGTGAGTATAGGGTTTTGTTTTGGCCCCATCAAAATCCCAAGAGTAATCAATTCTTCTTTGAAGTTTATGATCCGATGCTTTTTCTCTTTCAGTTTGTTTTTCAAAATTTCTGATAATTTTGACAACAATACCTCTTATTTCTACTTCTTTTGTATAAATCGGAAAGAGAGCAGGATTGGCAGGCTGTAATCTAAATCGATCTTTCTCACGATAGATTTTTTTGAGCGTTGTCTCATTATCGTTGATAATTGCCACAACAGTTTGGCCGTTGTCCGCAGTGTTCTGTTGTCTAATAACCACAATATCGCCATCATAAATCCCGTCATCTATCATACTATTGCCTTCAACGTACAAAGCATAATGATTGCCGAATTTACCAATATCGTCTTTTGCCACAGTAATCGTTTCCGGGATTTCTATTGCTTCTATTGGCGCCCCGGCGGCGATGGTGCCGAGCAGAGGAATTTCTACTAAACCAGATTTTTTATTATCATTGATTAATTCAATATTTCGATGTCCACGTGACGATTTATCAAGATAGCCCTTAGATCTTAACGCTTCTATATGTTGGTGAATCGTAGAAACTGACGATAAATTAAAATGCTCCTTTGTTTCTTCAAGCGAAGGAGCGTATTCATTTTTTTGAATGAATTTTTCAATATAATTAAGAATTTGTTTTTGTCTCTTGGTAAGCATAAACGATATTTTTACTTTTTCTACAATTCTATTATATCAGAATTCTAGATATTTACCTGTGGATAACTTTCGGTTTTTTTTCGGTATTTATGCTATAATATAGAATATTATCCAACCAAACTAAAGGTAGGGAATGATTTAAAATTTGATGTATTTTTTATTTTTAATAAAATTTTAATAATCAAAGCGCCCCGCTACGGCAGAGTGGAAATATAAAAGTCGAAGAATCAGTTAAATTAATTAGTAATTTGAGAAATAAAGAAATATGGAAAGAAAAAGAAAATCTTTTTGCTATCTTACTACCAAAGTTTATCAAGGAGAAAAAACATTGGGAATAAGATTTGAGCCTAAACAGTGATAAAAATGGTGTCAACTCTATTTTTTAGTCAATTTTGACCAAAACAAAAAGTCGAAAAATTAGTTGAGAAATAGAAATTATGAAAGATAAAATTTATCACAATAAATTCGCTGGCTTCTACGATTATTTCCAGCATGGTGTGAAAGGCGATGTTAATTTTTATCTCAATTATTTTAAGAATTTTAAAGGTAAAATTTTAGAAATTGGAGCGGGCACAGGCAGAATAACTATTCCCTTATTAAAGAAGGGCTTAGATGTAACCGCTTTAGACATTTCCTCTCGGATGCTTGCTATTTTAAAGGAAGAAGCAAAGAAAGAAAGATTGTCGCCGAAGTTAGTTCTTGCCGATATGCGGACTTTCCATTTGAAACAAAAATTTGAGGCGATTATCGTAACCTTTAGAGCTTTTCAACATCTTTATTCAGTTGATGACCAATTAAAGGCATTAAAGTGTTTTAAAAAACATCTTAAACCAAATGGTATTTTAATTTTTGATATTTACACTCCGAACTTGAAATATATTCAGAAAGGGGACTGGCAATGGCATAAAGATCAAGATATTAATTTACCAAGCGTGAAGGGAAAAGTCAGGATTGATTATCGTAATCGTTATGATATGGCCCGACAAATGATGAATCAGGAATATCGTTTTAGTTATCCCGGTGGCAGAAAAGAGGCGGTACCGCTTCGAATGCGTTTTTTCTTTCGTTTTGAGATTAAGCATTTACTAAGATTGGCAGGGTTTAAAGTCAAAAATCTTTATGGTGATTTTAGTAAAAGTAAGTTTAAAAGTGGCTCTCCAGAAATGATTTGGATAGTATCGCCCGAAAGAAAATAAACATGGTTCAGTAAAAAATAAATTAGACTTAGAAAAAAATGGTAGAAAATGGGGTCAACTCTATTTTTAACAAAAAGCCAAAAAATTAATTGAGGAATAAAATTTGAACTAGGCTATTTGAAAAAAATGGTTGGTAAAAACTTGACCTCACAACTACGAAAAACAAATTAGATAAAATAAAAAATAGTAAATTGATATTTTAATGAAACAATTTTCACATTCAAAACTAGAAACTTATGAAAGATGTCCATTGCAGTATAAGTTTCAATGTCTGACTAATCTGAAACCAGAGAGAGAATCTACTATTGAGGCTTTTATGGGCAGTCGGGTTCATGATACTTTGGAGTTACTTTATAGGGACCTACTAAAAACAAAATTAAACTCTCTTGAGGATTTACTTAAGTTCTACGATGAAACATGGAGAGTGGAATGGAAAGATGACATTGTAATAAATAATGAAAGATATAATCAAAAACATTATTTTGATTTGGGGAAAAAGTGCATTGAAAATTATTATCAAAAATATCAGCCATTTGATCAAGACCAAACTATTGGAATTGAGAAGGAAATTGATCTGAAATGGGGAGAATATAGCGTTACTGGCTATATTGATCGTTTGGCCCGGGAGAAGGAAGGCGTTTATGTTGTTCACGATTATAAGACCAGCTCTTCAATTATGGAACAGCAGTATGCGGACAAAAATCGCCAGCTTGCGCTTTATTCTATCGCCGTGAAGCAGAGTTTCAAAGAGGCGAAAGAAGTGAAGTTGGTTTGGCATTATGTGGCTTTTGGTGAGGATGTAATTTCTAAGAGAACAGATAAAGAGCTTAAAGAATTAAAGAATGATATTTTAGCTCTGATTAAAAAAATAAATATCGCCGAAAAGGAGAATAATTTTCCGGCAGTTGAAACGAATTGCGATTGGTGCGGTTTTTGGCAGCATTGTCCCAAGAAAAAACATTTATATAAGGTTAAAAAACTTCCTGAAAATGAGTATTTAAAAGATGACGGAGTAAAGTTGGCTAAAAAGTATATTGAATTAGTTGATAAACGAAGCACGATAAATCGCCAAGCGCGTACCGAAGCGACCTTAATTGAAGCAGAGATGATAAAAGCCGAAGAAGCCATCCTTAAGTATAGCGAACAACATGAAGTAGATACTCTTGATAGCGGTGAGCAACTCGTGGTTATTAATAAGACACTTGATTATGCAATCCCCACCAAGTCTGGCGACAGTGAAAGGTACAATCAACTTGAAACATTACTTAAAAATACTTCTTATTGGTCAAAAATTTCTTCAATCAATCCTGCCAAGCTGTCTCAATTATTGGAAGAAGATGCGTTGGATAAAAAATTAAAGAATAAAATTATTGAATTAGCACCTTTGGAAAAAAAGACTAATATATCAGTTAAAAAGAAATAAAAATAAGGCCATATGAAAAAAGTAGCTATTTTTGATATTGACGGGACAGTTTTTCGATCTAGTTTACTGATAGAATTAACCAATGCGCTTGTCCAAGAGGGTATTTTCAATCTAAAAGTGAGCAAATTATATGCTAGGAACTATAAAAATTGGTTGAATAGAAAAGGTCCATATGAAGAATATGTTAAGGCGGTTATCAAGGCATTTGAGCAAAATATCAGAGGCGTTCGACAAAACGAATTTTCAAGAATCGCTAAAAAAGTTGTTGATTTTTATGGAAATCGAATTTATCGATACTCTCGAGACATTGTAAAAAATTTGAAAAAGAAAAACTATTATCTTCTAGCAATTTCTCGCTCTCCCCAAAAAGTCGTTAAAGAATTTTGTAAGAAGAAAAATGGTGTCAACTCTATTTTTCTTTAAGTTCAAATTAATTTTTGACATTGAAACAATCGGAGAGAGTTTTGATGAACTGGATAAAACAACCCAATTGGAATTTATGTTATGACACAAAAACAAGCGCTGGAAATTTTAAAGATGGGGTACAATGTGTTTTTAACTGGTTCCGCCGGAAGCGGAAAAACTTTTGTATTGAATCAATACATCAATTATCTAAAAAAGAAAAAAGTTAATATCGGCATCACCGCTTCCACTGGCATTGCCGCCACGCATATGAACGGCATTACTATTCATTCCTGGTCCGGTATGGGGATTAAAGACAAATTATCCGACAAAGATATACAGAAACTTTTAAAAAGAAAACGGCTTAAAAGAAATTTTGATAGAACAAAAGTTTTGGTGATTGACGAAATATCAATGCTTCATCATTTTCAGCTAGACTTGGTTAATAGAATTTGTAGGGCTTTCAGACAAAATGATGAGCCGTTTGGTGGCATGCAGGCGATATTATGCGGAGATTTTTTCCAACTGCCTCCGATTAGCAAGGAAGATAATAAAGTTTGTTTTGTGAACGAATCGGATATTTGGTCTAAGATGAATTTGAAAGTTTGTTATTTGGACGAACAACATCGGCACAGCGACGCTAAATTAACAAAAGTATTAAACGATATCAGGACAGATAACGTGGGAGAAGATACTTTAGAGCTGTTGAGGAGAAGATATAAAAATAGTAATGTTGGCTTCCCGAATTTAACAAAACTTTATACTCACAATATTGATGTGGACGCGATAAACAGCAGAGAACTTGAAAAATTGGAAGGAGAACCCTCTGTTTATATGATGACCTCCAAGGGCAACCGTCAGTTAGTGGAAGTCTTAAAGAGAAATTGTTTAGCGCCAGAAGAGCTTATTTTAAAGAAAGGCGCTTTGGTGATGTTTATAAAAAATAATTTTGAAGAAGGCTACGTTAATGGTACTCTTGGAATAGTCGTTGATTTTAACGATGAAGGATTGCCAGTAGTGAAAACTAACAGAAACAGAATAATCCATGTGACCTATAAAAGTTGGGTTATTGAAGACGATGGGAAAATTATAGCAGAAATTACACAACTGCCATTGCGTCTTGCCTGGGCCATTACGGTTCATAAAAGCCAGGGCATGACTCTTGATGCCGCCGAAATTGACCTTTCAAAATCATTTGTTGAAGGAATGGGTTATGTCGCGCTTTCAAGGCTGTGTTCGCTGAGTGGATTAAAGTTAATGGGGTTAAACAATATGGCGTTGAGGATAAATAAAACCGTACTGGAGATGGACAAAGAATTTATAAAAATGTCCGCGGATGTATGTTTGGATTTAAACAAACTGTCTGTTCGGGAAAAAGAAAAAAGACAAAAAGAATTTTTGAATTCTATTCCGGCTGCTTACAAAAAATGGACAAAAGATGAAGAGAAAGAATTGGTTTATTTTTAACTCCAGTAATTGAAAAATAAAAATATCAGGAATATCGTTTTAGTTATCCCGGTGGCAGAAAAGAGGTGATACCGCTTCGAATGCGTTTTTTCTTTCGTTTTGAGATTAAGCATTTACTAAGATTGGTTCAGTAAAAAATAAATTAGACTTAGAAAAGAATGGCAGAAAAGGTTTTAAAAGTTGTTTCTCATATTCCCGAAGGAAAAGTTTTAAGTTATAAGAAAGTAGCGGAACTAGCTGGTCGACCTCGCGCTTTTCGAGCGGTCGGGAATATCTTAAGCAAAAATTATGACCCGAAGATTCCTTGTTATCGGGTGATTAGAGCAAATGGAGAAATAGGCGGGCATAACAGGGGAAGAGATAAAAAAAGATTCTTATTAAAGAAAGAAGGGGCGATTTAAAAATCGAGCTTATTAAAAGTACTTGACAGGTTGTTTCTGTTGGTATACAATAAAGTATATTATGAGAAACAATATCAAAACAAAAATTGGGAAGATAATGGCCTTAGTAGAAGAGCTGCCTTATTTTACTTTGGATGATTTGTCGTCAATTGAAAGAAACAAGAATTATCTCAAAATTCTATTTTCTCGTCAGGAAAAATTCGGCAAAATTATTCGTCTTAAAAAAGGAGTTTATGTCTGTGAACGTTTTCTCCTTGCTCATCTTAGCCGTTCAGAAATGGACTTTTACTATGAGTTTTTAGCTAACATTCTTTATCAGCCTTCTTATTTAAGCTTGGATTATATTTTATACGAGAATAATCTTTTGACCGAGATCCCTAGAAATTTTACCTCTATCACTAAAAACAAAACGGCCAATTTTTCTAATAAGTTTGGCAATTTTTTTTATCACAAAATAAAAGATGAACTTTTTTGCGGTTTTGAGATTGTGGAAAAGGGTGATTTTACAATTTGGCGCGCTAGCAAAGCCAAGGCGCTTTTTGATTTTCTTTATTTTAGAAAGAATTCTTTAATTAACAAAAAAATATTCGAGGAATTAAGAATAAATCTGGAAAATTTGACAAAAAGCGACTTAAGAGAAATAGAAAAATACGTAAAAATTGAGGGTTCAAAGAGGATGAGAGAAATTTTTAATTATTTGGTAAAATAATATGGAAGCAACAAAAACCTTTCTTAAAGATTTAATTAAAAAATCAATCTCTAAAAATAAAGTCTTTAAAAGAAATATTTTAAAAGAATATTTACAGATTCTGGTTTTGGATTTTTTTTATTCGCACAAGGATTATAGTCAGCTGATTTTTTATGGCGGTTCATGTCTTTCGCATTGTTATGGTCTTCCGCGTCTTTCTGAAGATTTAGATTTTGTTGATATAAAGAAAAAAATTGAACTTAAAAAACTGGCTAAAGATTTAGAAAATTATTTCAAGAAAAATACTGATTTGGTTGTCAAGGCAACGGAGCAAAAATTTCGCGTCTATTTAAAATTTTCTTTACTTCACGAATTGGAACTATCAGGGAAGAATGAGTCAGACCTGCTTTTTCTAAAAGTAGAAATTTTTAAAGGTTTTGATTTTTGCAAGGGTTATAAAACAGAAATCATTCCCTTGTTTAAATTTAACAAAACAATTTTGGTTAAAACATTTGATTTGCCTACTTTAATGGCAACAAAAATCAGAGCGATTTTACATCGGAAATGGGAGAAAACTGATAAAAAAGGAAAGATAATCGCTAAAGTAAAGGGTCGAGATTATTTTGATTTGATGTGGTATTTAGAAAAAGGAATAAGGCCAAATTTTACTTGCCTTGAAAAAATTAAAAATTGCAAAGTGCTTAAAGAAAAATTATTAGAAGCAGTTAAAAAAGTGGATGAAAGAAGTATTCGTTTTGATCTTGAGCCCCTCATTGACAATCCGCTGCTGGTGGGGAAATTAAGCAAAAATTTAAAGGATATCCTGAACAGAGAAATTAAAAAAATAAGAAATGATTAGTTTAATCAAAACAATTTATCGCTAAAGGATTTTATATTACTTCGTTGGGCAGCATTTCAGAAATTATTTAAAAAGATGATTAAAAATCAGGTAAAAGATAATACAGAAAAAATTAATAAAATAAATTTATGAAACCTCGAGAGGTATCGCCATATAAACTTAATTTATTTCTTCAATGCGCTAGACAATATTATTTTGAATATTTAGATCCCCAGATCAGTCCAATTAAAAGAGAAATCAAGAAAAAAAGACCCGAGCTTGAAATGGGCAATTGTGTTCACGACTCTTTGACATTATTTTTCAAAAAGCCTCTTGAAGAGAGAACCCGTCAAACAATGTCTACAGTTTTTAAAAATGTTTGGGAGGGACCTAAAGGAGAATTATGGGGGTTTAATTCAATTGAGAAAGAGAGACAATGTTATAGGGAAGCGTTGGTAATGCTCAAACGGTTTTTAAAAAATGAAAATCTAAATCCGTCTATTTTTGCTTTACCGGTTTCGCCACCAGGTAAATCTTTCGATGATTATAAAAAAATACCTTTTACTGAAGATTTAGAATTAGGCGGGAAAATTGACAGGGTTGATATTACGCCAGAGGGTAGTTTAGAGATTATTGATTACAAGACTGGTAAAGAGAAAGATGGTACGCTCCAGCTTATGGTCTATGTTTTTCTTGCCGAAGGTTTATTCAACAAACCGGTGAGCAAGGCAAGTTATCTATACTTAAAATCTGGCGGGTGGAAATCTATTATTCCGGAGAAAATCCTTCATGAAAAGGCGAGAAAGGAGATATTAGAAATTGTAGATAAAATTACTATCGAAGCCGAGTGGAGTCCTAATATCTCTAAACTTTGCGCTTACTGTGATTATATTGATTTTTGTCCGGCGAAAGAGGAAGCTAAAGAATTCATCAAATAAAGAAGGTTGAAAAATTACTTATAAAATATAATTTAAAAATGCAGAAAGATAGCTCAAAAAGGAAGAATTGGTCTCGGTATGTGAAAGGTCATAGTTTTGCGCTTCAATTAGAAGAAGGAGTTTTTACCTGGAATGATCCCAAAAAGATTGCCAAGTCATTAAAGAAATCAGCCGAGGAAAGTTTAAATCGTAAAGGCACGCCGTTTCAATCAGCGATGTCAATGCTTAATTTTTACATCAACCGCGCCGGAAAAAATTTAAAAACGGCCAGAAAACGAATTTTGGAGCAAACAAAAACAGAACTCCGTAAGCTATTTAATAAATAAAACATTCCAAAGTGATAGAGAAAGAAACAAGAAACTGCCAGGAGGCAGTTTCTTGTTTTTGTTTTATTCAAACCTCAATTAGGGCTGAGCGTCTGCGCCTTCTGAGGTATAATCATCAGAAGCAGCGGTTGATCCGCAAGCTCGAAGGTCAAGTTTAAATTGTTTCCAAGCGCTCGATTTTGCTTTACGCCAAGTTATGGTTGCAGTTTTTTTAGTTTTTGTAAAATTAGTCCAAGCGGTTTTAAGGGCGCTTCTTCTTTCTTTCCTGTCAGTGATACTCCAAGCAGTTTTCAAAGCTGATTTGCGATTCTCAAGTGATGCCTTGACCGTGGTATAATAGGCGTCAGAAGCAGTAATGATGGCTGAGTCTCTTTTTTCCACAGCATTTTGCATGCAAACAGGATCTAAGATTAACTTATTTCCTGTTCTAACCGCATTAGTTGAGGTCGCTGATTTTGCCGCGGTCAGCTTATTTACTGTTCCAGTGACAGAAAGGGCCGTAAGAGGAGAGACCGAGATCACCATGAAGGTCAATAAAACGAGGATAAAGACGAATTTTTTCAGCATATTTTTAAAAAATTGGTTTACCTAAATCATCGACCTTTATTTTTAATAATACAATCAAACAGGTTGATTGTCAATCTTCTTCATTAGTCGCTCCGCCAAAAAAGCGGGGTTGATTTTTTCTATCACTTTGTTAAAATAAACCTGTATGGAGTGTAAAAAAGAACAAAATTTGAAGCGCTGTCCTTGCAGTTACCCTAATTGTCCAAGAAAGGGGATTTGTTGCGAATGCCTAAACACGCATTTGGTCAAAGGAGAATTGCCGGCTTGCTGTTTTTCAAAAGAAGCAGAAAAAAGTTATGATCGGTCGATTGAAAATTTCATTAGAGAACAAAGAGGGCTGTAATTTTATAACATCAGAGCATACTATTTGGCCAGGGGCATAGAAAGGTCGGGTTATTTAACTTAAAATTTAAAAACAAATTTATGGCGCAATCAATACAACAAGCAACTCTATTTCTGAATCAAAACGCTTGGGCTCTTTATTTAGTCGTTGTTTGGACGATAATTTGGAAGGGTTTAGTACTTTGGAAATCGGCTCGATCAAAAGATCTTTGGTGGTTTATCGCCCTTTTAGTGATTAATACTTTGGGCATCTTAGAAATTCTTTATTTCTTCATTTTTAGCAAAAGAAAATCATTACAGATAAAAATATAAATATGCAGCAGGAAAAGAAAAAGGCCTGGGTGGTGACGGTTGATATGGGCTACGGCCATCAGAGAACCGCTTATCCTTTAAGGGACTTAACGCCTGAGGGCAAAGTAATCAATGCCAATAATTATGAAGGAATCCCGCCAGAAGACAGAAGGGTCTGGGAAACAACTCGGGGTTTTTATGAGTTTATTTCAGATTTCAAAAGAATTCCTTTAATTGGCGATTTTTGTTTTGGTCTTTTTGATCAGTTTCAAAAAATCGCCGCTTTTTATCCAAAAAGAGACCTATCCAGACCAAATCTTTCTCTAAAACAAATTTTTTCCATGATCAAAAAAGGGTGGGGGAAACATTTAATTGAAAAATTAAAGGCTGAAAGCGGAGGGAAGCCGATACCCTTAATTGCTACTTTCTTCACTCCGGCTTTTATGGCTGAACATTTTAATTATCCAGGAGAAATTTATTGTGTGATTTGCGATGCAGATGTGGCTAGAACTTGGGCTCCTTTAAATCCCCAAAAAAGCAGGATAAAATATTTTACTCCAAATCATCGCACCGCCAAGCGGTTAGAGCTTTATGGGGTGAAAAAAGAAAATATTTTTTTAACCGGCTATCCAATGCCTAAAGAGGACATTGGCACAGAAGAAATGGAAGTTCTAAGACAGGACCTAGAAAGTCGTCTTTTGAACCTTGATCCGAAAAGATTATATTTCAGCCGCTACAGTGGTTTGATTAGAAAATATTTAGGTTATTTGCCTTCAAAAAGTAATCATCCGCTGACTTTGATGTTTGCGATTGGCGGAGCAGGCGCGCAGAAAGAAATAGCGATTAGTGTTATAAAAAGTCTGAAGAAAAAAATAAGAGGAGGGGAAATAAAAATTATTTTAGTGGCTGGAATAAAGAGCTTTGTCAGAGATTATTTTTTAGAAAAAATTGAATTCTTAGGATTAAAAAACTCTAAAAACATTGAAATTCTTTATGCGGAAAAGATAAACGATTATTTTGAAAAATTCAACCAGGCCTTGCGGACAACCGATGTTCTTTGGACAAAGCCAAGCGAGCTTTCTTTCTATGTCTCTTTGGGCATCCCGATTATTATTGCTCCTTCTATCGGCTCGCAGGAAGATTTTAATCGCGAATGGCTGCTGTGGCATCACGCCGGCAGAACACAGGATAATCCGAATTATACTGATGAGTGGTTTTTCGAATTTTTAGAAAGAGGCGAATTTGCCGACATGGCGATGCACGGCTTCATTGAAGCAGAAAAATTAGGAACCTTTAAAATTGGAAAGATAATTAGTAAAAATTTATGATCTGGTTAATCATCAGTCTGGTTGGTTATTTTTTACTGGCCATTGCCGGCTTGACTGATAAAATTTTGCTTAAAAAATCCATTCCCGAGCCAGTGGTCTATGCTTTTTATATTTCTCTTTTAAGCTTAATCGCTTTATTACTTATCCCTTTTGGCTTTGAGTTTCCCGGCTTTCATCTTTTGTTGATAAGTTTCGCCGCTGCTTTTATCTTCACTTTAGCTCTTTTACTTTTTTTCTCTCTTTTAAAAAAAGAAGAAGCTTCAAGGGTTATTCCTCTGGTCAGCGGACTGAGTCCGGTTTTTGTCTTTATCCTTTCCCGAAATTTTTTAGGCGAGAGTTTGTCTTTAAAGCAAATCTTAGCTTTTATTATTATTCTTATAGGAGGACTTTTGATCTCTTTGGAAAAGGGAAAGAAGAAGGAATCTCTATTTCAAAAAACATTTTTTTTAGGCCTGATTGCTTCTTTTCTCTTCGCTGTTTTTTATGTTTTATCTAAATATGTTTATTTGCATCATTCTTTTATCAGCGGTTTTATTTGGATAAAAATAGGCGGTGGATTATCAGCTTTAATTTTATTTTTGATTCCCACACTCAGGAAAAAAATATTACAAAAAACAGGAAAACCAGATCTTCAAACTGGAAAAGTCTTTATTTTTGGCCAGAGCTGCGGCGCTTTAAGTAATCTTTTAATTAATTATGCCGTGGCAATCGGCCCTCTTTCTTTGATCAACGCTCTTCAGGGCGTTCAATACGGTTTCTTATTTTTAATGATTCTTGTTTTTTCTCGAAAATTTCCCAATCTTTTGGAAGAAAAAACGACACCTTTGATTGTTCTGCAAAAAACATTAAGTATTATTTTGATTAGTTCTGGAATCTTGCTATTATTTTTAAAAATATGAAAAGAAAATTTATGATTCTTTTAATTCTTATTTTTCTTTTCCTTCTTTATTTGCTTAGCTGGACTTTTGATTTTAGCAAGGGCAAGAAACCGGATTGGGGCTTGACCTTCAGTCAGTATTACGCCGAAAAAGAATTGGGGCTTGATTTTAAAAAAGTTTATCAGGACCTGTTAAATGATTTTAAGGTTAAAAATCTGCGTTTAATCGCTTATTGGGATTATTTAGAACCAGAAAAAGGGAAATTTAATTTTGAAGATTTAGATTGGCAAGTAAAAGAAGCGGAAAAACATGGCAAAGAAATAATTTTAGTCATCGGCTTGCGGGTGCCGCGCTGGCCTGAATGCCATTTTTCTTCCTGGGCAAAAGATTTGCCTCGGGAAGAATTAGAAGAAAATCTTTTAGATTATTTAAAGGAAGTGGTTAATCATTACAAGGATTTCTCTTCTATTACCACCTGGCAGGTTGAAAACGAGCCTTTGTTTGGCCTTTTTGGCAATTGTCCCAATCCGTCAAAAAATTTGTTAAAAAAAGAGATTAATTTGGTAAAATCAATAGATAAAAAAAGACCAATTATGATTACTGACAGCGGCGAGCTCAGTCTCTGGCTTAATTCAGCTGGTCTTTCAGAAATCTTCGGCACCACTTGCTATCGGATTGTTTGGAACGAATTTTTTGGTTCTTATAAACATTTTTGGCCGCCTGTTTTTTATACCTTCCGCGCTTTTTTGGTTGAAAAATTCACCAAAAGTAAAGAAGTGATTATCGCCGAATTTCAAGCCGAGCCTTGGGCGACCAGAGAAAGATCAATTGTTAATATCCCTTTAAAAGAGCAGACAAGATATTTTAAGCTTAAAGATTTAAAAGATAATCTTGAATTTGCTAAAAAAACCGGTATCAAACAAATTTATCTGTGGGGCGCTGAATGGTGGTATTGGCGGAAGACAAAGGGTGATGACAGTTTTTGGCAATTAGCTAAAAGCACCTTTTAATTTTAAATAATGAAAAAGAAAATATTAATTTTCCTTAGTTTTTCTTTTCTTTTATTAGGCGGAATAGTTTCCGGGCCGCAAGTTAAGGCCGCTTCTTTAGATTCTGCTGGGGAAAAAATTACTGATTTTAAGGTTAAAATTACGATCAATCAGGACAGCTCTTTGATAGTTGAAGAAAAAATCCTTTATGATTTTGGAGGGCATGAACAACACGGGATTTATCGCGATTTTAAAAAAGATAAACTGAAAGTTAAGGTTTTAGAAGTTTCTCAAGATGACCAATTTGTTTCTTATGAAACTTCAAAGAGCGGGAATTATCTAGGAATAAGAATTGGAGATCCTGATAAGTTGATTACAGGTGTTCATCTTTATAAAATTGTCTATCAGATAAAAAACGCAATCGGATTTTTTGAAGATCACGACGAACTTTACTTCAATGTCACCGGCAATGAATGGGCAATGCCGATAGAAAAAGCAAGCGCCGAGGTGATTCTACCGCAGGAGATTGAACAGGATAAATTAAAATTAACCGCTTATACCGGTTCTTACGGGGCAACGGGCGC
>Ga0210015_1002914_pt1 | contig 15487 bp, 14 predicted proteins | sample CryGeymeta201522_FD_185471 | JGI IMG/M metagenome (GOLD analysis project Ga0210015, IMG submission 185471) | Groundwater microbial communities from Crystal Geyser aquifers in Utah, USA - Crystal Geyser metaG 2015-22 (SPAdes) (version 2) | ecosystem: Environmental > Aquatic > Deep subsurface >... | reverse complement strand
GAAAATCCAATTGATCAATTATTAACTCTGGGTTCTCCACTCCACGGAATTCCTTCAATGTATTATCCTTGGGAAGGTGGCGATTTAAGCAAATCACTTCCCGGTTGGCAAAGAATTGGGGCTAGTTTTTTACTCCATTTAAGAAAACCGGGATTTTCTACCAATATGGAGGCTATAAGGACAGTCATCCCCACCTTAAAAGATTTATTACCGACATTCAATTATTTAAAAGAAAACTCTCAAGAAAAACCTTTAAACCAGATGTCGCAAAAAAATGATTGGCTCATTGGGCTTAATAGTTCTTTACCAAATCATCTTATTTCTATTACTAACAATTTAGTCGGTCTTTCCCCCAGCAGCACCTTAAGATGGATTAATGTCACTTCTCCCAATTGGCTGGATAAAATTTTAGGTCTTTGGGTTGATGGTAAGCCGCAAACTGACGAATTTGATAATGGCGATTATACTGTTTTGGCCGAAAGTGCTGTTCTGAATGAGGCAAATGTTGTCAACTTAGAAAATATAGGCCATCAAGAATTAGTCACTTCCAATGAAGGCCAACAAAAAATTATGGAAGTCTTTAATTTAACACCAAGCTCTATTTCTAGCATCTCTGGTAATCTTAATTATGATTCTTCTTTAGTTTTTCAAATTGCTTCGCCGGCGACGATAAACATCATTGACCCTAATGGAAATCTGGCTGGTGATGGTGACGGTAAACTCATGGTAGTTAGTAACGCCTTACCAGGTGAATACCAAATAAATCTTACCGGGACAGCTTCTGGTTCTTATAAATTATACATTGGTCAAATTCTTGAAGATAAAGATTTTTGGACAACTATTTCTGGATTAATTGATGAAGGAAGCAATCTTGTTTATAAAATTAATTTCAATCCCTCTTCTCCTTTGGAAAACCCAATTGTTGACCAATCAGGAGAAACTTATATAAAAACTGTTCAAAATCAAATTGATGATTTAAAAAATGAAATTAACCAACAAAGTTTTCATCCTTGGACGAAAAGATTAATCCTTATCCAATTAAATCATATTGAATCTCTTTTGAATAAAAATAAAATTGAAAAGGGTATTGTTTCTCTTTATCAACTCCGACTCACTCTCGGTTTTTGGCAAAATATGGGCAAATTAGAGGAAAATAAATCTACCTATTTAAAAAATAACGTCCAGAAAATTATTGAGAATTTAGAGGAAGCTTATATTATCTCTGAAACCAATAAAGGCAAAACTTATAATCAGCGCCGCTTAAAAACAGAAATCTTATTAGCCCAGAAAACTTTTGAAAAAATGGAAAACCGGCTTAAGAAACTTGCTAATCAGGGTAAAGTTAATCCAAATTATGGCACCCTGTATCTTCTGGCCCAGGAGAAATTAAATGAAGCTAAAGATTCAACTTCTTATCGTTCCCATATAAATGCTCTCGGTACCCAATTTCTTTCTCAAGAAATTCTTTTCTTTAAGTAAATTTTAGCCAAAGAAAAAGCGCCTAGGGGGTTGTTAGTCAGAGTGACCAACTTAGGCGCTTTTTAAACGTAATTTGCGGAACCTAATTTTAATCAGGTAATTTTTTTAATCCGTACGCTCTCCGGTCTACTTCTTAAGAGATCGAGCGACTGCTCGTTTTATTATTTCCTTAAGTTTCAACCGTTTGGGGTTGACACAACGCTCTGGATCTAATTTGGTCTCAATCTTTTGCGCTTCAGCAATCGGTTGAGCTAAAACCGCGAAATTAGGTGACGGCAAAGAAGCAGGGTAGTCAGGGAAATCAGCTGGGTCTTTTAGACAATCCGTATCATTGAGCATATCCAAAAATAAGATTGGGTATTCTCGGCCAAAAACCACAGAAGGAACGGTAAGTGATCGAACAACCGCAACATATGGTTTCTGTTTGATCACTAGCGAGGAAATGAAGCCAACGCGTTTGCTCTCTCGGAGTATGTAGTAGATGTTTGCGTAAGCTTCTACGGCGGCCGGTTTCGGGAAAACATAGAGCCGGCGGCCAAATCCCACTGCTTCAATCGCTGGATCGTCAGCCTGAATGAGTTCGGCGGTTACTCTTTTAGTCGGTTCAAATTTCAAGGTCTCCAGCTCAGCCTCTGGAACTTCAATAACACCTGTTTCAGTCTCAATGCCTCGCCCAACCTCATCAGTCTTAATAGGTCGCTTGCATTTTGGGCAGAAAAGTTGTTCGCGAACTTGAACAGCTTGAACAGACGGTTTTTTGCCAAGGTTCAAAAATTTCTTTCCCTCATCTTTTTCTTTTTCTTTGGTTGGAATTTCTTCGCCTAGATCCGTATGACATTTGGTGTGAACCAGCTTGATTGGGAAAGGTCTGGCTCTGCCAAAAGCAGAGAAAAGCCGACAATCAAGATTGTATGCACCCACAACGATAACTCCAGTCCATTCAGCATTTGCAACCATTTTTATCCTCCTTTATGATTTTAAAATTTACAGACTTCCGTCTGGCTTCCAAATGGATAGCGCTTTGGATACTAAATTAATACCCAAGGTGCTATCCACTTGTTAAAGGAGGAATTTCTTTTCCGCAAATTATTAATGTACAAAAGAAAAACAAATTGCTTTTAACTTGTTTTTCAATAGGAAAATTCTAACAAAAATAAATCCAAAAGTCAATTATAGGACAAACAAATTTGTCCCGATTTCTAATTAGGATATAAATATCCTGATTTTCAATTGGGATAATTAAAGAATTATTAAGCCATCAAAAAAGCCGGCTTTAGACCGACTCTCTTGAGAAAAAAAAGGCAAGAAATAATTTTTTAGTTTAGTTAAATTTTAAATCCAATTACATATATTTTATGCAAAGTATCATAAGGCTTAAAAAATTCCTCTTTTTCTGCCACCCTTTGGGGAGTAGTCACAACATATAAAATATCAAAACCGAGGTAGGCAAAAAGCACAAAATAGTCACCATTAACATGACAAAGAACATTGCCGATTTCAAAAACAGGAATAACCACTTTTACCCTGCCTCCGATTAGGTTTAAGCGATTTTGAACTTCAATTTTGTTTTTTTCCAAAATATCTTTTGCCAGCTTTTTTTCTTTTAAACTTTTTGCTTCCCTTCCCAAAGGACCAAACTTACTTACCGGAAAACCGACTTTTTTAAAAGCTTTATTAATTTGACTACTCCCACCGACACAAATAACCACTGAATAATTTTTACTTAATTTTTTAATCCACAGAAGAATTTTCTCGTTAATCATGTCACCGGAGATCTTGATCAAACAGTTTCTTTTAGCCATCTTAGGTGATTGACGGTGGGCTTATCAGGATTCGGACCTGAGGCCTTTGCAATGTGAATGCAACGCTCTAACCAGCTGAGCTATAAGCCCAAAAGCAGTGGCCGCTAGAGGATTCGAACCTCTGGCCTTTACTATGTCAAAGTAACGCTCTAACCAGCTGAGCTAAGCGACCTTTTGTCTTTATATTTTAACAAATTTCCCTCTTGAAAGCTAATTCTATTTTAAGCATAATCAATTTATGAGCTTTTTTCGCCGGCTTGGCAATATTTTCCTCGATGTTATTGAAACCGTCGTCATCGCCTTGGCGATTTTTGTCATTATCTACCTTTTTCTTTTCCAACCACACCAGGTCCGCGGCAATTCCATGTACCCCAACTTCCATGACGCTGATTATCTTTTAACCGATAAAATTTCCTATCGTTTGGGGGTTCCCAAAAGAGATGACATTGTCATTTTTGTCGCCCCTAAAAATGAAGACTATGACTATATTAAACGGATTATTGGTTTGCCTGGTGAAAAAGTTAGCCTTAATGAAAACAGTCAGGTTTTAATTGATAATCAAATTTTAACAGAACCTTATCTGCCTGAGGGAACAAGAACTTACGCCGGGGCTTTCCTGAAAATTGGCGAAACAATAACTGTCCCGGAAGGCCAATATTTTGTTTTGGGTGATAACCGCAGCCACAGTTCTGACTCGCGTGACTGGGGCTTTGTCCCCAAAGAAAACATTGTTGGTAAAGCCTGGCTTCGTTATTGGCCGTTAAATCGAATGGGTTCGGTAACAGTCACAAAAGATTAATTAAGAAGTTAGTTTCTTGTAGATTTTTTGCAGTTTTTCTTCAGTCTCTTCAATTTTTCCCTTAATAACAATCAAAAGTCTTGTTTCGGCTCTGGAACGGGTCAGTTTGACAATTGTTTTATTATCACCGCCCAAAGACTGATGAAGACGCTCACGAATCTGATCAGTTTCATCAGAAATGACATAAGGTGGACGGATTAAACCCTTGACAACCTGGCCAGCCTTTTTCTTTGCTCGTCGAGCCACATCTTCAGCCCGCCTGACCGAGCCGGATTCCCTTAAAATGACTTTGTAAGCTTCAACCATTAACTTCGTGTCTTCAATGCTGGCCAGGGCTCGAGCGTGACCTTCGGTAATTAAACCGGACAAAAGACCGTCTTTAAGGGCGTCCGGAAGACTTAAGAGTTTAATCGAGTTGGAAATGTAGGCGGGACTCTTACCAATCCTCTGAGCAATTTCTTTATTAGTTAAAGCGAACTCTTTCATTAAACGGATAAAAGCCTGAGCCCGCTCAATCGCGTTTAAATCTTCCCGCTGGACATTTTCCACTAAAGCCATCTCCAACATTCCTTGTGGTGTCGTTTCTTTAATAAGGACCGGTACTGTTTTTAAGCCGATTAATTTGGCGGCTCGCCACCGACGCTCACCAGCGATAATCTGATAACCAGCCGGCGTTTTAGCCACCACCAAAGGCTCTAAAACACCATGTTCCTTGAGAGATTCCGCCAAATCACTTAAAGATTCCGGAGTAATTAAACCTCGAGGCTGTAAAGGGTTAGCTTGAAGCAGAGTAATGTCAATATCAACAATTTGTTTTTGGTCCATATTTTAGTTAACAACGACAAAATTGTCGCCCTTATGTCTTTTAAATTCAACTAGACCGTCTTTTAAAGCAAACAAAGTATGGTCGTGGCCCAACCCAACTCCCTTACCGGGATGGAATTTGGTACCTCTTTGACGAACAATAATTTGTCCCAATTTGACTTTTTGCCCACCAAAAATTTTTAAACCTAAACGTTTACCAACACGGGGAGTTTGTTGTCTGGTTTTACCACCGGCTTTAGTATGCGCCATAATTTTACCTTTTCATCACTATAAAAAAAATTTTCACAGATGTCAAGCAACGGTAATTTTTTCAATCTTGATTTTAGTTAGCAACGGCCTGAAACCTTTAACTCGGCGTTGGCGGGATTTTGCCTTATAAGTGGCCACGCGGATTTTTTTACCCTTAAACTGCTCGAGAACTTTGGCTCTAATTTTGCTTCCAACCACTAAGGGTTGACCGATTTTTACCTTGCCATCTTCAACAATTAACAAAACTTCTTCAAAAGTGATGTCCTTATCCTTTTCAACGTCAATTTTATTGACTTCAAGTTCATCACCTTCGGCAACTTTGTATTGAAAACCGGCAATTTTAACCACGGCGTATTTTTTCATGATGAAGTTTATTATAGCTTTTTTTCTACCTAATCTCAACCGTCTGTTTTTCTTCTCTTTCTTTGCCAAGACCGACAATAATCCCCAAAACTATCATGGTTGAAAGCAAGGAACTGCCCCCGTAAGAAACCAGGGGTAAGGTAATTCCCGTCACTGGCAAGAGGCCTAAATTCATCCCCAAATTAACAAAAATTTGGCTAAAAAGAAGAGTAAAAACGCCAATATAAATCAAAAAGGCCAACTGGTCACGACTGTTCCGGGCTAAGTTTAAAATCCGCCAAAGTAAGAGGAAAAACAGCCCGACTAAAAGAAAACTGCCGATAAAACCTAATTCTTCAGCCAGGGAAGAAAAAATAAAGTCAGTGTGACGTTCAGGCAAAAAACTTAAATGAGATTGAGTCCCCCGACCTAAGCCGCGGCCAAAAAATTGGCCCGAACCAACGGCAATCATTGATTGAAGAACATTAAAACCGGAACCCAGAGGATCAGACTGTGGATTAAGAAAAGTAAAAAGTCGTTGTTTTTGATAATCTTTTAAGAAAAACCAAAACAAGGGCAGAATGAAAAAGAAAAGACTAAAAGACAAAGCCAACCATTTGCTTTTCATTCCCTTGGCTAGAATAATTCCCAACCAAAAAAACAAGACCACCAAGCTATTGCCTAAATCAGGCTGAAAGAAAATCATTAAAAAAGGCGGTAATAATAAACCAAAGCCAGTTAAAATTTTCTTAAGATTCATCTCTTCTCCTGAGGCAAAGAAACTGGCAAAAAACAAAATCAAAAAAGGCTTAACCAGTTCTGACGGCTGGAGACCCAAACCCCCGATTTCCAGCCAACGGGTTGAACCGCGGATAACTCGTCCGAAGATAAAGGTCAGCAGAAGAAAGAAGATGGAACCAAAGTAAAAAATCCAGGCAAAACGAGGATAACGCTGATAATCAATCTGCGAGAAAATGAAAAAGAAAAATAAACCTAGGACCAACCAGATTATCTGTTGAGTGATTAAAGAAGGCGCAATGCTTTTTAAAACCACTAAACCCAACAAAGCGATGATTAACGCCAAAAAAAAGATCAACCAATCAAAATGACGAAAAAATCTCAACATTTATATTTATTTGCTAATTTTCAGCTCATGACCTGACAAGAGCTCGGTGGCTAGAGTTTCTTTTTTAATGTAATTTTGAAGATTTTTGTCTTTTGGCCAATTGGGGCCGGCAACTTTAATTTTTTCATCCAAACGGCAACCAGCTTTCTTTCTTAAATCCTGGATTTGCCGAACCAGTTCTCTAGCCTCCCCTTCTGCTTTTAATTCCGGAGTAATTTGAGTGTCTAAACTAACCTTTAATTCTCCCTTACCTTCTTTCACCACGGTCTTTTTAACATTGAGCTCATCTTTAATAAGTTGTTTTAAATCCTCACTAATTTTTATTCCACCATTGGTAATGGTTAGTTCACTTAGAGGCTGGCGGACTTTAATTTTCGTCTCTTTTCTAACGGCATGAGCCAACTCGCAGATTTTTCTCACTTCTTCCATCTGTTTCTCTAAATTTTCATCGATTAGTTTTGTCTCAAACTCCGGCCATTCTTCCAGATGAACCGATTCCCTGTCAGTCAGGTTCTTAAATATCTCTTCGGCCAGAAAGGGAGTAAACGGGGCCAAAAGCTTCGCTAGCGTCACTAAAACATGATAGAAAGTCGCATAACAATCTTCTTTTCTGTCTCGAGAACGACGAACATACCAGGTCGAGAAATCATTAACAAACTTCTCAATCTTAATCGTGGCTGAAAAAGCGTCAAAATTTTCCAAAGAGGTTGTCGTTTGTTTAATTAAATTATGCAGGCGGGAAAACAACCAACGGTCTAAAATATTCTGGCTAGTCTTTTTACTTTCCTTTGGTTGCCATTGGCTGATGAGGGCGTTGCTGATAAAAAAGTTATAAATATTCCAAAGCAGCAGATGGAAACGGCGTCGAACTTCATCGGCTGTTTTGTAGCCAAACAAAAGATTTTCCGCCGGATTATGACTGATAAACAGCCAGCGCATGACATCAACCCCCATCTTTTCTGCCCCTTCATTGAAATCAATGGCATTGCCCATTGATTTGTGCATCGCCTGTCCGTCTTCGCCTAAAACTGTCCCATGTCCTAAAACCGTTTTAAAAGAATTGGTATTCTCCAAAACCGTACTCATGGCAATTAAAGAATAAAACCAGTTTTTGAACTGGCCAGCTAAGGACTCAGTAATAAAGTCAGCCGGAAACCATTCTAGCCAAAACTTTTTATCCGTTTGATATTTTAAGGTCGAAAAGGGAATGATGCCGGCATCCAGCCAAGGATTGCCGACATCTTTAATACGAGAAGCAATTTTGCCACATTTGGGACATTTGATTTTAATTTCATCAATCCAAGGCCGATGCGGTGAATGGCCGGCAAATTTGTCCCAGCCTTCAACGGCTTTTTCTTTTAATTCTTCATCACTGCCAATGACTTCAAAATGACCGCAAGCACATTCCCAAATCGGCAAAGCTAAACCCCAATAGCGTTTTTTAGAAATCAGCCAGTCCTCCATGTTTTTCAGCCAATCCAATTCCCTTTCTTTCCCCCAAGAAGGCAGCCAGTTTATCTTCTTAGTCACCGCCATCATCTTTGGTCTTAATTCGTCCATGGCAATGTACCACTCTTCAACCAAACGCCAAACCAACTCGGTTTTACAACGCCAACAAACCGGATAACGATGTTTATATTTCTCAATCTTAAAAAGAAAGAAACCATTACTTTTTTCCTTAAGATAATTAATGATTATTTCTGGATGGTTTTTGGCATTTTGGCCGGAGAACTGGCCAAAACCATCTAAATAATTAGCCTCTTCGTCAATCGCTTCCACCAAATCTAAATTTTCTTTTTTAGCCAAACGGAAATCTTCTTGACCAGCGCCAGGAGCAATATGAACAATGCCTGTTCCTTCTTCAGCCGTCACTAAGTCTTTATCTAAAACTACTTTATGAACAACGCCTTTTAATCTCGGCAAATCATCAAAAGGCCCTTGGTATTGCCAGTCTTTTAATTCTTGACCTTTAAAAGTCTTAATCTCCTGCCAGTCTTGGCCGAGAATTTTTTCTTTTAAGTCTTTTAAAAGAATCAAAGTTTCTTTTCCTTTTTGATAAAGACCATACTTAAAATCAGGGTTAATTGCCAAAGCAACGTTAGCCGGAATGGTCCAAGGAGTGGTTGTCCAAACTAAGAAAAAAGTATTCTTTTTATCTCTAACCGGCAGCTTTAAATAAACAGAATCGTGAGTTAGCTCTTGGTATTCTTCAGTTAGAATTTCATGCTGGGAAATGGCGGTGCCGCAGCGAGGGCACCAAGGGACTGAATCTTTTCCCTTGTAAAGCCAACCTTGTTGATGGCATTTTTTTAAGAAAGACCAAATCATGTAATTATTCTCGTCACTCATCGTGTAATAGCTGTTCTCCCAGTCCATGAAGTAACCTAAGCGCTTTGATTGCTCAGTTTGGACCTTGGCAAATTTAAGAGTTCGTTCTTTACATTTATTGACAAATTTCTCAATACCATATTTTTCAATGTCTTTTTTATCTTTAAAACCTAAATCTTTTTCTACCTCTACTTCTACCCACAAACCTTGATTGTCAAAACCGTTTTGGAAACGCTGGCGACAGCCTTTCATATTGAAAAAACGCTGCCATAAATCTTTGTAAGTCCGACCCCAAGCATGATGAACACCCATGGGATTGTTAGCGGTAATCGGCCCGTCTAAAAAGGAAAACTTTATTTTGGAGTTGTTGTTTTTTTGAAGATACTTCTTTAAAATTCCTGATTTTCCCCAGCATTCAAGAATCTTTTTCTCAACCTCAACAAAATCAACTTTAGGAGTTACCGGTTTAAACATACTTCTATTCTACAAAAAAACACCCTTCTTTTAAAGAGTGAAGCTCAGGGTACTAAAAAAAGGGCTATTATTTTTTGTCTATACCAATCTTCAGTGATTGGTATGCTTCTGTAAGAATATCTAGTAACAGATCATCATGACGATTCTTTAAATTAAAATTCTTTTTCTTCCCCCTATAATCAGCAATTTCTACATCAGGCTCATCTCCTCTTTTAAAAGCAGTGATGATAACCCTTATTTCAGGATCATTACCTTTTAAACAATCATTTTCACTACCAAAAACAGTTAGGGTCAATAAATTTAATTTAGGATCTTCAAAATAAGAAAGCTCCATTACGGCTGAGTCAGATGAAGAAATTAGAGCAATTGCTCTCTTTTCTTTTTTATTTTTTTTATTGGTAATTGTCTCTATTTGAACACCCTCATCAGAAGTATGGTTTTCGAAAATAGAAATTAGAGTCTTCCCACTACGAACTTTCTTCTCTATTTCTTCAAAAAGGGCTTCTTTTTCTCGACTCTCTAAAACTTTTTCTTTATCACCCATTTTTCATTTCTTTTCCTTATTTTCCTTGTCTTAAAAAGGTAGGGATGTCAAATTCTTCGCCGAATTCATCTTCTGGCAACTCTTCTCTTCTTTCTTCTTGTTTTGCTTCCTCTTTTTCTTCAGGTGTTTTTTCTTCTAAATCTATTTTGTCGATTTTTTTCTCCGGTAATTCCGAAACAATGCCTTCTGGTATTGGGGTTTTCTGTTTGGACATCATCTTTGCCAGTCTTAATCTGTCTTCATCAAAACCCGTGGCAATGACAATGATTTTAATCTGGTCGGTCATGGTTTCATCAATCGTGGCGCCAAAGATAATGTTGGCATCAGCGTCAGCTGATTCGGAGATAAGCCTGGCGGCTTCTTCCACCTCAAACATGGTTAAATCCGGTCCGCCGGTAATGTTGAACAAAATACCTTTAGCCCCTTCAATGGAAATATCCAACAAAGGCGAATAAATAGCGGCTTTGGCGGCAATTTGGGCCCGGTTTTCGCCAACACCAGTCCCAATTCCCAACAAAGAAGAACCAGCGTCCTTCATAATCGCTTTGACATCGGCAAAGTCAACGTTAATCAAGCCCGGGACGGTGATAATTTCGGAAATCCCCTGGACGCCCTGGTTCAAAACGCTGTCAACAATTTTGAAGGCTTCCAGCAAAGTCATCTTGCGGTCAACGACTTCCATAATCTTTTGGTTGGGGATAACAATTAAGGTATCAACTTTGTCTTTTAAATTTTCAATGCCTTCTTCGGCAATGACTCTTCTTTTCGTCCCTTCAAAAGCAAAGGGGCGAGTGGTCACGGCAATCGTTAAAGCGCCGACTTCTCTGGCCACTTCGGCAATAATCGGCGCCCCGCCGGTAAAAGTGCCGCCGCCCATGCCGCCAGCCAGAAAAACCATATCGGTCTCAGCTAAATATTCTCTGATTATGTCCCGTGATTCTTCAGCGGCTTGACGACCGATTTCCGGATTACCCCCAGAACCCAGCCCGCGGGTTAAATCTTTGCCGATTTGAATTTTGGTTGAAGCCTGGTTGGCCAGAAGAGCCTGGCAGTCGGTGTTAATGGCGATAAACTCAACCCCTTTGATTTTGTTGCCCTCAATCATGCTGTTGAGAACATTGCCGCCGCCGCCACCAATACCTAAAACTTTAATTTTGGCAAAACTCGCAGCGTCGGGTTTAATCAAAGCCATCTTTGTTTATTTTTTTCTGGGCAGGAGAATTTAGTAAGTCGACTTATTATACTACGTCTAAAAGACTTGTATAATTTTTAATTATATTACGGCAGGAAAGATTTAATCAAGTCGATAAATTTATTAGCCAGGCCTTTACCAGGAATTTTTTGCAAACCTTTACCAATCCTGCCTAAAGGAAAGAGAGTTGGACTCGTCTTTTCTTCACGACCCCGGTAAATAACCAGACCTGAGGCAACGGCATATTCAGGCGCCTCGATTTCATCAATTAAACCAGTCAAACCCTTGGGAATCCCAACTCTGACCGGCATGGCCAGAATTCTTTTGGCTGATTCAACCGCTCCGACTGTTTGGGCTCCACCGCCGCAAAGAACAATGCCCGAAGGAGTTAAACCAGTGGCGCCGCTCTTTTTAATCTCCAAACCAACCATGGTAAAAATTTCATTCAATCTAGGCTTGATAATCCCTTCAATTAGAGTCTTTTTGGAAATGCTTTTTGTTTCCTCCATAATACCTAAATCAGCCAATTTAATTTCGTCGTCATTTTTCTTCTCTTTTTCTTCTTCCTCTTCGTCATCGCTTTTTTTCTTGGGTTTTTCTGAAAGGGCAATTTTGATTTTCTCGGCTGCTTCTAAAGAAAGGCGCAAACCAATGGCCAAATCATTGGTCACGTTTTTGGCGCCAATCGGTAAAACAGTCGTGTAAAAAGGCGAACCTTCAACGTAAACAACAATATCGGTCACGCCGCCGCCGATGTCAACCAAAACCACCCCTAATTCCTTTTCTGTTTCGGTGAGAACACTCTCCGCCGCCGCTAAGCCAGCCGTGACTAAACTTTGAGCTTCAACGCCAATCTCGGCCACCGAGCGAGTTAAATTTTTAATGGCCGTGCTCGAGCCGGAGATAATATGAGTCTCAACTTCCAACCTCACTCCGCTCATCCCGACCGGATCTTTAATTCCTTCCTGACCATCAGCGGTGAAATAACGAGGAATAACATGAATAATTTCCCTTGAAGAAGGCATCGAAAGAGCCTGAGCCGCCTCAATCACCCGTTTAATATCTTCCTTGGTAATTTCATTCTCTGGTTCAGCCACGGCGACCACGCCTCGGGAATTACAAGAAGCAATATTCGGGCCGCTGATGGAAATCAGAGCTCGATTGAGATTATAACCGGCCATGCGCTCAGCCGCTTCAACGCAATCCAGTAGGCTTCCGGTGGTTTCTTCAATATTAACAATCTGGCCCTTGCGGATGCCCTTGGAAGGGACGCTGGCCACGCCCAAAACGCGAATCTTTTCCTCATCCTCTTCGGGCAAAGAAGAAGCAATAATCGTCGCTATTTTTGAAGAGCCGATGTCAATACCGGCGATAATTTGTGGTCTAGCCATAAATGATTGATTAAAAAATTACCGGCTTATCAAATCTTAAGTCGATTTTTTTAATCGTTTTCCCTTCTATTTTAGCCCGAGATAAAATTAATTGTAAAGAGTCAAGTTGGACGCCAACGTCTTTTTCGCCATTGAAAAGTATCAACACTTCATCCTCCAGCCAAACCTCAATTTCTCGAGGAGAAACCAAACGAAGAGTCTTGCTCTCCACCAAATGCATTTTTAAACCTATGACTAGAGACATTAGGGCTTGACTATTCCCGTATTCAAAAGCCTGGCCAACCTCTAAAACTGGATCGTTCTTAATCAAAATTAAAGGCAAGCCATTGTTTTTATCAGTTTTAGCCAAAACAATCCCCTCTTCATCCAGCCAATAAAAGAGACTGCCTGGCGGCTCTACGGACAAAGCCGCCACCGGTTTTTTGGAATGAAGCTCAAAAGAAAGAGTGAAGATTCCTTTTTTTATTTTTAAATCACCGGCCTGAGGAAAACTTACCCTGATTTCTTTTTCCAGCTTTTGCGAAGGAAAGAAAATGAGATTTTTTTGCAAGGAAAAAACAGCTAATTTATTCCATAAATCAGCCGGGCAGTCCTGATCATCCAACTGACAATTGATTTTTTTAACCGCCCAGAAATCGCTCCTCAACCAGAAAGAAAGGAGAACCACTAAAGTTAAAAAGGCAAAAAGCTTAACCCATTTTTTCCAACGCATCAACAATCTTCCTAGCAGCCTGGCGATTAATTAAATTAGGTGTTTGCTGATATACTTTTATTTTTTTCATCATCATCTCTATTTTTTTTAATAAACTTTCCGGGTTTAGATTATCCTGAGACAAAATCTCCCCCAAACCCATTTTCTTAACCATTTGGGCATTTTTTGTTTGTTCATCGCCTGGCAACCAGGGAATAGGAACCAACAGCTGTGGCTTGCCTAAGGCCAACAATTCACTAAGGGTGTTGATACCAGCTCGGGAAACAACCAAATCAGCCTTTTTAAGAACAGTTCCCCATTCTTCAATAAGATATTCTTTAAGCAGATAGCGGTTTTTTAAATTAGCCGACAGTTCTTTTTTCTTTTCAGACAAACGGCTAAAATCATTAAAAACCTGTAAATGACCCGTCAGATGACAAAGATTGTATTTGACCAGGATCTTTTCTAAAATCCCTTCAACCGCCAGATTAAGCCGGTGAGAACCCTGATTGCCACCAGTCACCAAAATCAACGGTAGGTCTTTATCAAATTTAAAAGAATCCCAAATTTTCTGATTAAAGTGAAAAACATCCTGACGCAGAGGATTGCCGGTTAAAACTGCTTTTTCTTTAGACAAGTGTTTGAGGGTTATTGGCCAGGAGACAAAGATTTTCTTAGCCCAGAAAGAAGTCATTTTGTTAGCCAAGCCAAAAACAGTCGTTTGTTCATGAATAGCCACTGGAATAACTGAAAGCCAAGCAGCTAAGGAAACAGTCGCCCCAACATAACTGCCAAAGGATAAAACTAAATCTGGCTTTAAGCGAAGAAGATGATAAAAAGTCAGAATAAAACCCCAGGGAATCCGCAAGAAAGCCAATAAAGTATAACGGGTAAATTTATGTTGAATCCTGCCGAAGTTGATGGGAATAAATTTAAGGCCTTTTTCTTGAACAATCTTTGATTCTAAAGAAGGGGTTTTGTCGCCTTCCGTGGAATAAGGGCGGCCAAAATAAAAAATCTCCCAATCATTTCTTTTTTGTAATTCTTCAATCACGGCCAAGGCCGGAGTTAAATGACCGCCACTGATGACGATTTTCTTTTTTTTCATACCTGGCTAATTATAACATGTCTAAATTCTTCCACCTCTAAGGTGGAACGCTATTGACACCTCTGGTAATTTTAATTATATTGGATATAAAGACTATGCCAGGAAGAGAAATCCCGTTAGTGAATAATGAAATTTACCATATTTTAAATAAAGGTATTTCATCTCAACCCATATTTTTAACAAAAAGAGATTACAATCGTGCCCTGCAGACAATATTCTATTACCAAAATCAACAACTCCTCCTAAAATATTCAAGGTTTTTATCTTTATCAAATAAACAAAGATTACTAATATTAGAAAAATTAAAAAAGGAGAGATTAATTTTAGTTGAAATCATTGCTTTTTGTTTAATGCCAAATCACTTTCATCTTCTTCTAAAACAAGTTATTGGGGGAGGAATTCCAAAATTTATTGGCAATTTTACCAATAGTTATACTCGTTATTTCAATACCAAAAACAAAAGAGAAGGGGCGCTTTTTAAGGGAAAATTTAAGGCAGTAAGAATTGAAAGCGATGAACAGCTTCTTCATGTATCCCGCTATATCCATCTTAATCCCTACAGTTCTTATGTAATTAAAACTTTAGGAGAACTTGAAAATTATCCTTATTCCTCTTTACCGGAGTATCTTCAAAAACTACCGAATAATTTTTGCCAAAAAGAGATTATCCTTGGCCAGTTTAAAAATATTAACTCCTACAAAAATTTTGTTTTTGATCAAGCTGATTATCAGAGAGAGTTAGAAAATATTAAGCATTTAATATTGGAAGAATAACTGTTTTACCAAAGGTGGCATACCTATCCCACCTCTAAGGTGGAACACTATTGACACCTTGGGGAGATTTCCCTTTATGCTAAAATTATTTATGATGGAAAGAAAATATTTAAATCTTATCTTTACTAATCACGCTATCAATCGTCTTTACAACCGCGGTATTAGCCAGGAAAAAGCTTACGAGACTTTTAAGAACCCTGACGGGCAACTGCCTGGAAAAATACCCGGCTCGGTAAAGTTTTATAAAAGCTACGGCCCGCCTGCCGGCGAGGCAGGCGAACAAAGAATTGAAATCGTCGCTAAGAAAAATGAAAAAGGCGAATGGGTTGTTTTTTCCTGTTGGTCTAAATTCAAAGAAAAATCA
>Ga0210015_1002911_pt1 | contig 15489 bp, 10 predicted proteins | sample CryGeymeta201522_FD_185471 | JGI IMG/M metagenome (GOLD analysis project Ga0210015, IMG submission 185471) | Groundwater microbial communities from Crystal Geyser aquifers in Utah, USA - Crystal Geyser metaG 2015-22 (SPAdes) (version 2) | ecosystem: Environmental > Aquatic > Deep subsurface >... | reverse complement strand
ACTTTCATTTTACGGTATCGGCGGCGATGAAATGAAAAGTGAAGGGATGCAGCTTCTTTACCACATCAACAAAATGGCGTTTCTTGGTTTTGTTGAAGTGATAAAACATCTACCGTTTATTAAAAAAGTCCAGACCGATGTATTGAAACTTGTTGAAGAAAAAAATATTCAAACTTGTGTGTTGATAGATTATCCCGGTTTCAATCTCAGCATCGCAAAAAAGTTAAATGTTATGGAGAGAAAGATTATTTATTACATCTCTCCGCAAATATGGGCTTGGGGAAAACACCGCATTCACAAAATAAAAAAACTTGTGAATAAAATGCTTGTTCTTTTTCCGTTTGAAGAAACATTTTATAAAAAAGCCGGAGTGGATGCAACGTTTGTCGGGCATCCGTTGATAGAGCGGATCAACAATTATTCGTTTGTTGAGAGAAATGAATTTTTCTCTCAAAACAATCTTGATGTGCAGAAAGAAATTTTACTCGTTCTGCCGGGAAGCAGGATTCAAGAAGTTGCAAAAATATTTCCTTCTGTAATTGAAGGAGCGGTTGCGGTTGCAAAGAAATTCAATTTGCAAGTTGTGGTTGGCTGTTCTTCAAACATTGATGAAAAAACTTTTAAGAAGTTAAGCAGAGAAAAAGATTACCTGGTTATTAAAAATAAATCGTATGAACTTTTTAAGTATGCGAAACTTGGCATTATTAAATCGGGAACTTCAACGCTTGAGGCGGCGCTGTTCGGTTTGCCGATGGTGATCGTTTATAGAACAAATGCGTTGACGTATTTCATCGGCAAAAAATTGGTTACGTTACGCAGCATCGGATTAGCCAACATTATCGCAGGTGAAACGGTTGTGCCGGAATTAATTCAGAATGCAGTGAACACAAAAAATATTTTAAATGAATGCAGCAATTTTTTAAGCGATGTTTCTTTCTACAAGTCTGTTTCAGAAAAATTAAAAAGTCTGAAAGATGTTCTTGGAAACAAACATGCCTCCAAAACTGCCGCAGAAATAATTATCGCATCAATAAATGAAGTTTAGAAAACAGTATCAAAATTTTCTCCGGTTCATTGGAACTTATGTTCTTTACATGTTGAGTCAAACGCTCTGCAAAACGTTGCGGATTTACTCGACGGGAAGTGATTCCATTAAATCGCTTTTAACAGAAAAGAAAAAATTTGTGCTTGCATTCTGGCACGGAACGATGGTGATTCCGTGGTTTGCTCATCGAGACCTAAACTTACTTGCCATAATCAGTAAAAGTAAAGACGGCGATTTACTGGCAAAAATTTTGCGTAAATGGAATTACACAGTCGTACGCGGTTCAAGTTCTACAGGCGGAAATGTAGCGCTGCAAATTATGATTGACCATGCGAAGCACGAATGCCCGGTTGCCATTACTCCCGATGGACCGCTCGGACCAAATTTCAAAATGAAAGCGGGAGCGGTTATCACGGCAAAGAAAAGCGAAGTTCCGTTAGTGCTTGTCGGCGTTGGTTGTAAATCGAAAAGAAAATTACACAGCTGGGATAATTTTGAAGTTCCGTTCCCATTTTCAAAAGTGCAATTGGTTTATTCTGAGCCAATACTGATTGATAAGAATTTAAGTTACGATGAAACGTCAAAAATGATTTTACAGTGCGAAGAAAAATTAAACGAATTGCAAAAGAAAGCTCAAGAATTTTCAGATTAAGTAAATGAAGGTAGACAAACGAAAAATAGTAGATGGTTTGCGATTAGCTGCTTTGCCGCTGGTTCCGATCTATGCGCTGATCACAGCAATCAGAAATTTTTTGTTTGACGCGAAAATATTCCCTTCAACTAAAGTTGACGCAACCGTTATCAGCGTTGGTAATTTAACCGTCGGCGGCAGCGGGAAAACTCCGTTAGTGGTTTATCTGACGAATTTAATGAAGCAAAGCGATAAAAAAGTTGCAGTCTTAAGCCGTGGCTATGGAAGAAAATCAACCGGATTTCTCTTTGTCTCCGACGGCAACCAACTGATAACCACTGTTGAAGAATGCGGTGACGAAATCTATCAAACCGTGCTTGAATGTTCTGTTCCCGCCGCTGTGTGTGAAAGCCGTGTTGAAGGCGCTAAACAATTGCTTGCCAAGGCGGGAGTCGACACCATCATTTTGGATGACGCTTTCCAGCATAGATGGTTATTTCGAGATTTAGACATCCTGATTTTTGAACAGCGGTTTTTACTGGAAGCGAGTTCGTTGCGGCGTACATTTTTACCGACCGGAATGCTACGCGAAGATTTTTCTTCAATTAGACGCGCAGACATTATTGTGTTGAACAGAAAATTTTCCGGGCGGAAAGAGATTCCCGGACGTCTTCAAAAATATTTTGAGACGAAAAAAGTTTTCACCGCGCACTATTCGGCAAAAGGATTTTTCGACATCAAAAAGAAAACGTTTTATGAATCGAAAGAATTTGAAGGTCAAAACAGTTTAGTAATAAGCGGAATTGCAAATCCGCATTCGTTCTTTAATGCGCTTGAACAATTACATGTTGATTCCGGCAACCGAATGGTTTTTCGTGACCACAAATTTTATACCCGGGAAGATATTCAGATAATCCGGAAACAATTTTATGCCACAAACGTTCATTCTGTAATTACCACGCAGAAAGACGCGGTAAAGTTGATGCAATTCACTAAAGAACTTGATGACATTGATATCTATTATCTAAAAATAGAATTACAATTTGATAACGAAAAAGATTTTATAAAAGAAATATTCAAAAAACTTAGTGAACCCAAAACGAAATAATCAATGGATACTTCCAGGTTCAAGGTATCTAAAAAAAAACAAATAAACTTAAGGAGATTACTCACTTATGGCTAAATCAAAAAAAAACCAGTATGTCTATTTTTTCGGCGGGAAAAAAGCCGACGGAAAAGCTGACATGAAAGCGCTGCTTGGCGGGAAAGGCGCAAACCTTGCCGAAATGGTAAACATCGGATTGCCGGTTCCCGCAGGCTTTACCATCACTACTGAAGTCTGCACTCAATATTTTGAGAATAAAAATTCTTATCCAAAACAATTGAGCGAGCAAGTAAAAAAAGCTCTTGCTAAAGTTGAACAAGAGATGAAAGCAAAATTTGGCTCTTCAACAAACCCGCTGCTTGTTTCCGTTCGTTCCGGCGCGCGTGCTTCTATGCCGGGAATGATGGATACTATTCTCAACCTTGGCTTAAACGATATTACCGTTGAAGCCGTAATTAAGAAAACGAACAATCCCCGCTTCGCTTATGATTCTTACAGAAGATTCGTGCAAATGTACGGCGATGTTGTCCTTGGATTAAAACCTATTGACAAACACGAACACGATCCGTTTGAAGTGCTGCTTGATGCAAAGAAAGAAAAGCGCGGCGTTAAGCTTGATACAGAATTAACTGCCGATGATTTAAAAGAATTGGTATCTGAATTTAAAGCTGAAATCAAAAAGAAAACCGGACACACGTTTCCGGAAAATCCCGAAGAACAACTTTGGGGCGCAGTTGGCGCGGTCTTCAGCTCATGGATGAACGAAAGAGCAATTGTTTATAGAAAATTAAACGATATCCCCGAATCATGGGGAACGGCGGTAAACGTTCAATCAATGGTGTTTGGAAATATGGGCGAAGATTCCGGCACAGGCGTTGCATTTACCCGTGACCCTGCCGCCGGCACAAATCTTTTCTACGGTGAATATCTTTTCAACGCACAAGGCGAAGATGTTGTTGCCGGAATCAGAACCCCGCTTCCGATTGCAGAACTGAAAAAAGATAACGCAAAAATTTACCGCGAACTTGACGACATTAGATTGAAACTTGAAAAACATTATAAAGATATGATGGATATTGAATTCACCATTCAGCAAGGTACATTGTGGATGCTTCAGTGCCGTGTTGGAAAAAGAACAGGCTTTGCAGCTATCAAAATGGCGGTTGATATGGTGAAAGAAAAATTAATTGACAAAGAAGAGGCTATTCTCCGTATCGAACCAAATCAATTAAACCAATTGCTCAGACCAATTTTCGATTTAAGCGAAAAGAAAAAAGCAATTGACGCCGGAAGACTTTTAGCAAAAGGCTTGAATGCCGGTCCCGGCGCCGCTTCAGGTAAAGTTGCGTTAAGCGCGCAGGACGCTGAAGAAATGGCTGCGAAAGGAGATAAAGTAATTCTCGTTCGCATCGAAACTTCGCCCGAGGACATTAAAGGAATGAACGCTGCCGAAGGTATTTTAACTGCCCGCGGTGGAATGACTTCACACGCAGCGCTCGTTGCGCGTCAAATGGGAAAAGTCTGCGTTGCAGGCTGCGGCACTTTAAAAATTGATTACAAAGAAAGAACTATCCGTGTAGAAAATAAAGACATCGTTGTTAAAGAAGGAGAATATCTTTCCATTGACGGCTCAACCGGAGAAGTTATTGAAGGTAAACTTGAAACAAAACCTTCGGAAGTTATCCAGGTTCTTCTTACCAAAACGCTTACCGCTAAAGAATCTCCAACATTCCAAACGTATAACAGTTTGATGACCTGGGCGGATTCTTTTAGAAGATTAGGCATCAGAACAAACGCCGATCAACCCGATCAAGCGGCAAATGCAATTGCATTCGGCGCTGAAGGTATTGGTCTTTGCCGTACCGAGCACATGTTCTTCGGCGAAAACAAAATTCTTTCAATGAGAAAAATGATCCTTTCCGATTCGCTTGAAGCAAGAAAAGCTGCGCTGGCAGAACTTCTTCCATATCAAAGAGAAGACTTTAAAGGAATCTTTAAAGCGATGAAAGGTTCCCCGGTAACCGTTAGAACTCTCGATCCGCCGTTACATGAATTTTTACCTCACACAGACGCTGAAATTTCAGAGCTTTCTAAAGAATTGAAAGTAAGCGTAAAAAAAATTCAAGAAAAGATGGCGAGTTTGCACGAGTTCAACCCTATGCTTGGCTTTAGAGGATGCCGTCTCGGAATTCTTTATCCTGAAATTACCGAAATGCAAGCGCGAGCAATATTTGAAGCCGCTGCCGAAGTAAAGAAAGAAGGATTCAAAGTTAAGCCCGAAATCATGATTCCATTAGTGAGCACAGCCACTGAATTCAAACTTCAAGAAGAAATTGTCCGAAGAGTTGCTTCGGAAGTTATGGCAGAAAAGAAAGTGAAGATCAACTACTTAGTAGGAACGATGATCGAATTGCCCCGCGCTGCTTTAGTTGCCGATAAAATAGCCGAACGTGCCGAGTTTTTCAGTTTCGGAACAAATGACTTAACCCAAACAACATTCGGGTTATCACGTGACGATGCAGGAAAATTCTTGCCGATGTATGTTGATAAAGAAATTCTGCCGGTTGATCCTTTTGAAGCTCTCGACCAGGAAGGGGTCGGTCAATTGTTAGAGATTGGAACACAAAGAGGAAGAAGCACCCGTCCGGATCTAAAAGTTGGTATTTGCGGCGAACACGGCGGCGAACCTTCATCGGTGGAGTTTTGCCACAGAACAGGATTAAACTACGTTAGTTGTTCACCGTTCCGCGTGCCGATCGCCCGTTTGGCTGCTGCACGAGCGGTTATCAACGAACTGCACAGCAAAAAGAAAAAAGATCATAAGAAAAAAGATCACAAGAAAAAATAATCCGCCAAAGGCGGACTTAATGAGAGCAAGAGTGCTTATGATTCATAAGTGCTCTTCCTCTGTTGTTTCAAATTAACAAGGTGAAAGAAAATGAAGTTATCTGAGTTTAGTTATAATTTACCAAAGACACATATTGCAAAATACCCAATGCATCCGCGGGATAAATCCAAAATGATGGTCTTGAATCGCGAGACACAAACTATTGAAAACAAAACCTTTTCGCATATAGTTGACTATATGGAAGAAGGCGATGTTCTTGTGTTAAACGATACGCGTGTTATTCAAGCCCGATTGTATGGAAAAAAAGAAAAGACGAACGCCAAAATTGAAGTCTTCCTTCTCCGCGAACTCAATACGCGCGAGTGGATATGGGACGTCATCGTTGATCCGGCGCGCAAAGTAAGGATCGGAAATAAAATTTATTTTGATGACGATCTGTTCTGCGAAGTTATTGATAATACCACTTCCCGCGGAAGAACGGTTCGGTTTAATAGACCCGATGTGTTTACCTCTATTGAAAAAATTGGGCATACACCTCTTCCTCCTTACATCAAACGCGAACCGGAAAAGGCTGATAAAGAAAATTATCAAACGGTTTATGCAAAAACGGATGGTTCGGTTGCAGCACCGACAGCCGGTCTCCATTTTACAACCAAGCTCTTGGAAAAAATAAATAAGAAGGGCGTTGAGATTGTTCCCGTGTTACTTCATATCGGATTAGGAACGTTCCAACCAGTTGAAGTTGAGGATTTAACCAAGCACCGGATGCATTCTGAATATTTCGATGTTCCGGCATCAACAGCTGAAATCATTAATAAAGCGAAGAAGAACGGTAAAAATGTTTTCGTTGTTGGAACAAGCGCTGTTCGTGCTTTGGAAAGTAGTGTTACGGCGGACGGTTATGTTCGCGGGAATAAAGGTTGGACGGACAAATTCATTTATCCTCCTTACGAGTTTCAAATTGGAACTAAGTTGATCACGAATTTCCATTATCCGGAATCAACTTTGATGATGCTGGTTGCCGCTTTTGGAGAAATTGAATTTGTCTTAAAGGCATATAAGAAAGCATTAAAAGAACAATACCGTTTCCTCAGCTACGGTGATGCAATGTTGATCATCTAAGTGAAGAGAATTTTAAGATAAAATCCAAACATCAAAACACAAATTACAATTGGAATTTGTGTTTTGTGTTTTGGAATTTCCAAACAATAATATAATAATATCTATGTCGCTTCTTCCATCAACTATCAACCATCAACCATCAACCATGCCCCGAATCGTTGCCATCATTCCCGCAGCAGGTATTGGAAAAAGATTCGGAGGAGCTACTCCGAAGCAATTTCTGAAAATAAACGGGAAAGAAATTCTCGCTTACACGCTTGAAGTTTTTCAAAAAACAAAAAAGATTGATGAAATTATTGTTGCGGCAAGTAGGGAAGAATTTCCGCGAATAATAAAACTTCAGAAAAAACATCATCTAACTAAACTGCAGACAATTGTTGAAGGAGGAAAAGAGAGGCAAGACTCAGTTTATAACGCGCTTATTATGGCAGATTTAAATAAAGGTGATCTTGTAATTGTACATGATGCCGCGCGCCCACTACTGCCGGAAAAGGTTTTAGCTGATGCGATCCGTTGTGCGGAAAAAAACGGCAATGCGCTTGTCTGTTTGCAGGCAAAAGATACTCTCTTGAAAAAGACAAACAGAGAACACACCTACCTTACCCGCTCACAAATTTACTACGTTCAAACTCCGCAGATCTTCCGTTATGCCCAGTTGCTTTCCGCTTTTAAAAAAGCGAAGAAAGAAAAGTTTGTTGGAACCGATGAATCAATGTTAGTTCGGAGAAACGGGAAGAAAATTCATCTTTCCGAAGGTTCTCCGTTCAATTTCAAAATTACCGCCAAAGAAGATTTTGAAATGTTGAAAAGAATTATGAAATGAATCTGCCGAAAAGTTGGCGATCGGATCAAAATAGAGATGGATTTGCAGGGAAAACATACCTGCCTTCTTAAGAATAACGAATAACAAACATGGAATAACAAAGGATAAAGTCTGGCTGGGTTTTTAATGGGCAAAAAACCTAAAAACGAATAAAAATCGAGATTTTAAGCGTACATTATCTTTACTTCATCTATTTTTTCAGTTCCACGAATACCTATCCGAAAAATCTTTTTTAGTGATTGTTTTGCAAGTCATTACCTTTTATATTTGCAGAAAAAAAATGAGAAGTTTGAACAGAACCAAATCAAAACCGAATTATAAATTTTCAAGAGTATAGCCGCTCCGCAAGGGTGGCTTTTTTTTTATAAATAAAGTTTGTCTCATTATTTCTATCTTAATCTTAATCTTTTTTAAGATGAAAAGATGCAGACCGAGATTAAGATTAAGAATTACGATTAAGACCTAAAAGAAAAAATATGACTAAACAAAAAGCAAAACTGATTTTAGAAGATGGCTCGAAGTTTTCCGGTTACGGATTCGGCTCCGATAAAAACGTTACCGGCGAAGTTGTTTTTAACACGGGAATGGTTGGCTACCCGGAAACGATGACAGACCCTTCCTACTGCGGACAAATTCTCACATTCACGTTTCCGCTCATCGGAAATTACGGCGTTCCCGGTAAAGAAAGAGAAAACGGGCTGCTGAAAAATTTCGAGTCGGAAAAAATTCATTTGCGCGGAATTATTGTCTCGGACTATTCTTTTGAATATTCTCACTGGAACGCAAAACAATCTCTGCACGAATGGATGGTTGATGAAAACATTCCCGGCATTTACGGAATTGATACTCGAATGCTTACGCGCAAACTTCGCGAAAAAGGAACGATGCTCGGCAAAATTGTTTTTGAAAATACTGCCGATGAATTAAGTTTTGAAGACCCGAATAAAACAAATCTCATCAGTGAAGTTTCAATTAAAGAACCGGTTGCATACCAAAAAGGGAAAAAGAAATTGGTCTTTGTTGATTGCGGAACGAAGAACAATATTGTTCAAGCGTTTTTACGGCGCGATATTACAGTCATCCGCGTTCCGTATAATTATGATTTCCTTTCAATTGAAGCTGATGGAATTGTTTTATCAAATGGTCCCGGCGATCCTAAGATGAATCCCATAACGATTGAAAACACAAGACGAGCGATGGCAAAAGGAATTCCGATGCTTGGTATTTGTCTCGGCTGCCAGATAATGGGTTTAGCCGCAGATGCCAATACTTATAAATTGAAATACGGACACCGAAGCCACAATCAACCGGCAAATGAATCGGGAACGAAACGGTGTTACATCACTTCACAGAATCACGGGTACGCAATTGATTCTGCAACTCTTTCCGAAGATTGGCGCGAGTGGTTTCAGAACGATAACGACGGAACGAACGAAGGGATCATCCATATTTCAAAACCATTATTCGGCGCGCAGTTTCACCCGGAAGCTTCTCCCGGTCCCGACGACACGGAATTTATTTTCGATTTATTTGTGAGAGCAATATCATAGAAAATCACAAAAAACAAATTACAAAAGACAAAAAAGAACAAACAATATTTTTATAATCTAGGATTAAAAAATTATGAGTGAGGACAGTTCAAAAAAAGTTTATGATTTGGAAGAGCGTTGTTTTCAATTTGCAAAAGGTATTGCATTCTTTTGTAAGAAATTGCCGATGGATATTGTTAATCGAGAATATATTAAACAGCTTATTCGGTCTTCAGGTTCTGTTTGAGCCAATTATATTGAAGCAAATGAATGTTTAGGAGAAAAAGACTTTTTAATGAGATTAAGAATTTCTCGGAAAGAAGCAAAAGAAACGTCCTTCTGGTTGCGTCTGATAACGGAAACAAACAATGAAACTTTCAAAGAAGAAGGAATACGATTTAATAACGAATCGAATGAATTAAAGAAAATATTTTCATCAATTATATATAAGAAAACAAAAAGCGACACTGCAAAAGAATTATGAAATTAATTTTGGAACTTGTTTTTTGTTTTTTGGAATTTAATAGAGCATGATAAAAAAAGGTAAACCTAAAAAAGTATTAATCCTCGGAAGCGGTGCGCTGCAAATCGGGCAAGCCGGTGAGTTTGATTATTCCGGTTCGCAGGCAATCAAAGCGCTGAAAGAAGACGGCATCGAGACCGTTCTCATCAATCCGAATATCGCAACCATTCAAACCTCCGAAGAATTTGCCGACAAAGTTTATTTCCTTCCAATCAAAACCGAGTTTGTTGAAAAGGTAATTGAAAAAGACAAACCTGATGCAATCCTGCTGGGCTTCGGAGGACAAACGGCGCTTAATGTCGGCGTTGAATTATTCGACAGAGGAATTTTAGAAAAGTATAACGTTAAAGTTCTCGGCACTTCGGTTGAAGCGATTAAAGATACCGAAGATAGATTTCTTTTTGCAAAACGCGTAAACGAAGTCGGATTAAAAGTAGCGCGAAGCAAAACCGTTGCAAACATTGATGAAGCCATCGCTGCAGGAAACGAAATCGGCTATCCGCTGATGGTGCGTATTGCGTATGCACTCGGCGGACTCGGTTCCGGCATCGTAAACAACAAAGAAGAATTAATTGATAAAGCCAAGCGCGCCTTCTCATTTACAAAGCAAATTTTACTTGAAGAATCTCTTTACGGCTGGAAAGAAGTTGAATACGAAATTGTCCGCGACCGTTACAACAACTGCATCACTATTTGTAATATGGAAAACGTTGATCCGATGGGAATACACACCGGCGACAGCGTTGTAGTTGCGCCGGTGCAAACGCTTTCTTCGCACGAAAATTTTAAACTCCGATCAATCGGAATAAAACTCATCCGTCATCTCGGCATTATCGGCGAATGTAATATTCAATATGCGCTCGATCCTCATTCCGACGATTACAGAATTATCGAAGTGAACGCCCGTCTCAGTCGAAGTTCAGCGCTCGCATCAAAAGCGACCGGTTATCCGCTTGCGTTTGTTGCTACAAAACTTTCACTCGGTTACAATTTAAATGAAATTGAAAACAGCATTACAAAAGAAACATCTTCTTGCTTTGAACCCGCGCTTGATTATGTCGTGCTAAAATATCCGCGTTGGGATCTGCAAAAATTTAAAGCGGTTTCAACGCAGCTTGGTACCGAAATGAAATCGGTGGGAGAAGTAATGGCAATCGGCAGAACATTTGAAGAAGTTCTCCAAAAAGCAATGCGGATGCTCGATGTTGGTTACAACGGATTTGTTACTAACGATTTTGATACAAAAATTACCGATGACTTGCTCGCAAAACCAACCGACAAACGCATTTCGCTTCTCGCAAAAGCAATTGAAGAAGGTTACACCGTTGATCGCCTGCACGAGTTAACAAAAATTGACCTCTGGTTTTTATTCAAAATGAGGAACATCGTTGAGCTTCAAAATAAATTAAGAAAGCCGAAACTTGAAAAGGTAAATTCAGAATTATTACTTGAAGCAAAACAAAAAGGATTTTCTGACAAACAAATTGCACTGCTAACAAACTCTGGTGAGTTTGAGGTTCGCGAAAAAAGAAAAGCGTTAAACATCACTCCTTTTGTAAAACAGATTGATACGCTTGCGGCAGAATATCCGGCGCAAACAAATTATCTTTATATGACCTACAACGGAAATGAAGATGACATTCCGGTTTCCCTGACCGCAGGGCAGGCGAAAGAAAAAAATCAGGTTGTCGTTCTTGGCGGTGGCGCATACCGTATCGGCTCTTCGGTAGAGTTTGACTGGTGCTGTGTTAATTCGGTTTTAACGCTGAACAAATTGAATTACAAAACCATAATGATCAACTACAACCCCGAAACCGTTAGCACCGACCACGACATTTGCGACAAATTATATTTTGAAGAAATGAGTCTTGAGCGGGTGCTTGACATTTATGAAAAAGAAAATCCGCTTGGCGTTATCGTTTCGATGGGAGGACAAATTCCGAACAATCTCGCAGTAAAATTATTTAACAACGGTGTGAACATTCTTGGAACGTCCCCTGCAAAAATTGATAACGCAGAAAACCGCCACAAGTTTTCGCAAATATTAGATCAACTTGATATTGACCAGCCGGAATGGAACGAACTTACCAATTTAGAAGAAGCGAAAAAATTTGCTGACAATGTTGGCTACCCTGTCTTAATCCGCCCAAGTTATGTTTTAAGCGGTGCCGCAATGAGCATAGTGCTAACGGAAAATGAACTTGAAGAATATTTACAAAAAGCTTCGGAGATCAGTCAGGAACATCCGGTAGTTATCAGCAAGTTTATAACCGATGCAAGAGAAATTGAAGTTGACGCCGTAGGCGATAACGGCGAGCTTTATTGTTACGCCATTTCGGAACACGTTGAAAATGCCGGTGTGCACAGCGGAGATGCAACGATTGTCCTTCCACCTCAACGAACATACCTGGAAACCATGCGGCGAGTAAAAATTATTACAAAAGAAATTGCCCGCGAATTGGAAATTACCGGACCCTTTAATATGCAGTTTATCGCTAAAGACAACGATGTAAAAGTGATTGAATGTAACCTCCGCGCTTCGCGAAGTTTTCCGTTTGTATCAAAAGTTTTGAAGATCAATTTCATTGATATTGCGACAAAACTAATTATAGGGCAGAAACTTCCAAAGATTGATAAATCATCTTTTGATCTGGACTACGTCGGCGTTAAAGCTTCGCAATTTTCTTTTACAAGATTAAAAGGAAGTGACCCGGTGGTTGGAGTGGAAATGTCTTCAACTGGAGAAGTTGCTTGTCTTGGTGATGATTTTAATGAAGCATTTTTGAAAAGTATGTTATCGGTCGGTTTTAAGATTCCGCAGAAAGCAGTGCTTCTTTCAACAGGCACTTTAAAAGAGAAGGCAGAATTTCTGGAAGAATTAAAAACACTTCGTAAAATGGGATTAAAATTTTACGGCACAAAAGGAACGGCGGATTTCTACGGTGATAACGGAATTGAAGTTGAAACGCTCCACCGCCCTTTCGATAACCAAGAGCCCGGAATCCTTTCGTATTTGCAAGACGGCAAAATTGATCTCGTAATCAACATCCCTAAAACTTCCGAAAAGGAAGAACTTGACAGCGATTACCTTGTTCGCCGCCGTTCCATTGATTTGAATATTCCGCTCATCACCAATCTTCAATTTGCAAAGCGGTTTGTGAAATCGCTACGTAAATTTACCGCGGATGAACTGCACGTAAAAAGCTGGGATGAGTACTTGTAACAGTTAAAAGCGGAAATATTCCAGCTTGCACGCTTTGAACATCTTCAGTTTGCGAACCTAACGAAAGAACTCGCCCATTCGTTTCTAAAAAAAACCAGGAAAAATAAGAAACGCCAATTGTGTGTTATAAACGCAGTACCTTAACACTAAAATTCGTGTACTATTTGGCAGAATAGTAATAACTCACGTTACGCAAAAGTGAGAAATTATATTGTAAATCGAAGCGAAGCTTCGATAAAATGCTTGTTTTTTACGAAGCTACCGCTTCGTATTACAAATTCTGCGTAAGGTGACTTAATAAGACAAATAAGGCGAAGAATGGCTGAATGGAAATGAATGGATCACTGTTTTTCATTCAATCATACATACATTCACGCAAAATTATTTAGTATTTGCTTTTTGTGATTTCCGGTTTACCCCGCTTATTGCGTGGATTATCCGGTTGGGCTATAAAGAAACTAAAGTCAAGTTAAAGACATTACTCTTGCAGTTACCGCACTTTAATATAGAAAGCGAGTGCAGAATAATTTTACAATTATTCTGCACTCATCATTCGAAATTCTTTAAGCAAAGTTCTGAAGGAACGGTACAGATTTCATTAAGACAAACACAAGAAGGCTCCAAACAATCCACGCACCAAAAATGAAGTAATAATATTTTTTCGAATCACCCGCGTTAAAGAGTTTTGTCATTCCAAGTGCAATAACAAAGTACATCCAAATTGAAAAGACGTCTAATTTTGCAAGAAGAAAACCGACAAATGTTTTCGTATCTACAGAGAATAAAGTTGCCACGGAAACATCACGCGCCATTTTTCCGGTGACTAATGCAAAAATAGTTACAAGCACCATGCTGATGATACCGATATAACTTGTTAATCCGGTTGTTACCAGCACATGCTGGAATGTTCCATCTGCTTTAAAGATAAATTTGATGATGAGAAAGTAAAATCCGGCAATAACTAAATAAGCAAGGAAACCAAAAACCAGAATACTAATAGCAGTAAAAACTTTGCCGATAGTACCACTCATTTTATCCATTTGATCTTCAGCCGTTTGCAGTTGTTCATCAGCTTGCTCTTTTGTCATTGTTCCTTTGTCAACAGCTTCTTGAAACCTCTTTTCAATTGCGTCAATCTGTTTTTGTTTCATCTCGGCTTTTATCTGCGGATTGCCCATCATGATAATTTGAGAAATGATAACGACAACTAACATCGCCAAAACTGGAAGGACCCAGTCAATTGTTCTAATTGGAAATTTAGCAATGCTTTCAAACGTTTTCCCCGGTTCGGAAAAGATACCGACAAGTTTATCGGAATGACTTAATTCCGGTTCTTGTTCTTCAACAGGAACTTGCTCGCTTTGTGGTTGATGCTCAAATTCGCTCATGTTTTCTCTTTCCTTTATGTTTATAAAATAATTACACAGTAATATTACGAAAAAAACAGAATTGATGCCTTAATCGTAATCTTAATCTGCATTAGCTGTTTGAAATCGAGTAAGATTACGATTAAGATGAGTTTCCATCAGAACCGGATCACCATGAGTTACACAGTAACAGAACCTGAATTCAAATTGATGGTATATGTTTTACCATTAAATGTTAAAGTGGCTGTCTGATTTCCAATAAAAGTAATCGTTCCCGTATAATTAACTTCCTTCCCGGATTTTAGCATAGCTTTTATTGCAACGGTAACCGTACCGCCGGAAATTTGATAGGTTGATTTTGGAACTTTCAAAGCTGAAAACGTCATGATAGTTGCAAGTGTATAAGTTTTACTTGTAGCTGTAACCGTGAAGGTGCTGCGATAAATTGCTGTTCCGCTAAAAGTGATCGTATCAGATGAGGGCAAAATGCCTGATAAATATGCGTTACTCAGATCGGTAGAATCGTTGTACGAATATCTTCCCGTTTTTGCTGTAACATTTCCATAAGCTTTTATCGTAACTTTTGCTGTATCGCAAGTGGGTAGATAAATTTGATATTCTTTACCGTTTTTTAAGAAAGCAATGTTCAAAGATAAGTAGTAGTCGTAGGTGGTGTACGTTGTGTTACCTGTTTTGTGAAAAACGGAATCGATATTCGGAGCACTAAGACGATTGGGTTGAAGCGTTAGAACAGTTCCGTTTGATTTTTCCCCGGAAATATTAACGACTCCGGTTAGTCCGCAACCGCTTTCTCCAGAGACTAAAGACTTAGCAACAGCGTCTGCCACTTCATCGTCGGAAAGAGTTTCTGTCGTTGTTCCCGGATCGGTTACATCATCCGATTTCTTGCATCCGCTAAGAAAGAGAAAGAAAAGAAAAGTAACCACAAAAAGATGAGCATAGAATTTCATATAAATCCCTTTCAATTATAATTCAATAAATTATTTTTTGATTAACTAAACATTGCAGAACAATTCATTTCATTGCCCTGCAATATTACTAAATTTGAATAAAATAGTAAAATAAATTTAGATAAAACTTCAGGTTAGGGAATAACACCTTCGTGTTATTTTCCCGGCGTGGTATTGCTAATCACATCACGTGAAAACATGCTGTGTCGTTATGCAATTTAATCGCCTTTTTAGCTGGTGAACAATTTGGCGCTCAAAATCAATTGAAGTAGTTTACTTATAATATTTTAAAAATTTAGCAA
>Ga0210015_1002889_pt1 | contig 15556 bp, 15 predicted proteins | sample CryGeymeta201522_FD_185471 | JGI IMG/M metagenome (GOLD analysis project Ga0210015, IMG submission 185471) | Groundwater microbial communities from Crystal Geyser aquifers in Utah, USA - Crystal Geyser metaG 2015-22 (SPAdes) (version 2) | ecosystem: Environmental > Aquatic > Deep subsurface >... | reverse complement strand
CGGATATTGCTCAGCCAGCAGCTTGCCGCCATCGGCGACCACCGCCAGGCGGGTGCGCAGCGTGTGATCCACGCCGCCTTGCTGATAGCCGATCAGCGCATGGTCGGCTTCACCGGCAAGGCGGGTGACGCTTGCGCCATAAATGCGGGCAACGGTTCCGCATTGCAGTGCGTCGGTCAGCGCATCCTGCAAGGCCGGATAAGGCAGCACATAGCCCAGTTCCGGCACGTTCATTTCCCCGGCGCGCAACAGTGCTCTGCCAAAACTCTGTTTTTGCGAGATATGGATAGTGCGTATCGCCGACACGTCCCTGATCTTGTCCCAGACCCCCAGCCGTTCCAGCAGCAAGCGGCTACCGTAAGACAAGGCCAGCGCCCGCGCATCGGTGCTGGCAGCATTCGCCGCGCGCGCCTCCAGCACGCAGATTTTAAGCGGGCTGCCGCCTAACGCCAGCGCCAGCGCTGCCCCCACCGGCCCGCCGCCGATGATGGCAATGTCGCAAAGCTCCGTGTTGTTTGATGTCGCGTCCATATTCGCACCTGTTTACTGATTAAGAAATTTGTTGAATCGAAGTTGCTGGACTCAGGGTCAATCTGCCCGATCGTCGGCAAGCCGGTTATTCACGCTTATTTTTGCCCCCATTTTTGCTTGCCTGGCATCAGATAATTCTCGCCACTTACTCCCCTCTTGGCTGTTTTATTTGCCAGATCCAAGCGCGCTTTTTTAGCGATGCGGCCACCAGCAAGCGTAGGATGCGATGCCAACCGCATCGTGGCGATGGGTCGTGGGGGTAGGATGCGGTTTGTCCCTCACCGCATCCTACGCGCTCTTCCTGATGCCAAGTGCGGTGGATAGCGGTTTCCTGGAACACGGCGAGGGGGTTCGCCGCATCGCGGCTTTGAACAATTTGACTCATGGTGTTCTCCTTTAAGGAAACTCTGATTTATTCGTCATTCCGGCGAAGCCTGCCCCGTACCGCGATATGGGGGCGGAATCCAGAACCTTGATTAAAAAGGACTTTCGCTTTTGCGAAAACGACAAAATCGAATAAATCAGCCTCTCCTTAAGTGTCGCCGCATGTCGGTTTGCAGGGATAAATCAACTTGCCCGTGGTGGGAATTTTATCCTTCAGCAGTTGATTGCCTAACGTGTCCCAATGCAGTACATCCATTTTGAACACCAAAGGCAACACATCCAGCGCGTTCCATAATTGAGTAAAGCGTGCCGCACTCATCGTCGGCGCAAGCACCGCCAGATCAATATCCGAGCCATCTTTGAATGTCCCGTTTGCGCGTGAACCGAAAATTAGCACCTGTTCAATTTCGGGATACGCCGCAAACACCCGACGCAAATCGTCGAGAATGGAATCCGATAAACCCGTATTTAGTGCGACCATGACGCAACCAAATTTGCCAGTTGTTGAAACAGCGGCAAGCCCTGTTGCAACACATAGCCATAAACTTCATCCGCCAGTTTTTCGTCGTAAGTGTGGCTGGTTAAATTGCGCTTCTTCTGTGCTTCAGACCAGGCATTTCCATCCGCAATCAAGGCCACTTGCAATGCCTGCTGCCAAGTTTCGCGCGGCGTATTCACCATGATGCCCTCAGCTTCCAGCTTCAGGCGCAAAGTTTTCCAAGCCAACTCCCAGCAAAACTCGAAACGCTGGATAACAGAATCACGAATGAAACTGGAAAACGGCTGAGCACAAGCCTCCTCCAGCCGTTGCACAGCGGTGATTAGCTCGTGCCTGCGTTCGTCGAAACGTTCGGTGTTCATCTCTGTCCCCTAAAATAAATGACAAATAGCGTTGAATGATGGCCTGTTTTTTGGCGGGTGGGCAGTTAATGCAACAGGCTGTTCATATTTTTCGCTCATCTGCTGGCTTCTTCAACAACAGAGGAATTTGCCGCGAGAAACGTCATCGCCGCCGCTTCATCCTGCTCAATCGCCATTCCCACGGCGCGAGGGCGATTGCTGGCTCATGTAGGTTGCATACATGCCTCGATCTCCGCTACCGATTTCGGGGCGGCGGCGGTGAGGACTTCATTGCCGGTTTCAGTGATGACCACGTCATCCTCGATGCGGATGCCGATGTTCCACAAGGCTTGAGGGACGTTGTCGGCGGGGCGGAGGTAGCAGCCGGGTTCGACGGTCAGCACCATGCCGGCTTGCAGCGCGCGCCATTCCCCGCCCGTCTTGTAATCTCCCACGTCGTGGACATCCAGCCCCATCCAGTGGCCGGTGCGGTGCATGTAAAACGGCTTGTAGCTGCCGCTTTCCAGCACGCCGTCCACCGTGCCGTGGCACAGTTTCAGGTCTATGAAGCCTTGCGCCAATACTTTCAGGGCGGCGTTGTGCGGTGCTTCCCAGTCGTTGCCGGGCAGGGCTTTGGCAATGGCGGCGGCTTGCGCGGCCAGCACGATTTCATACACGTCCTTTTGCGCGCCGATAAAGCGGCCATTGACCGGATAAGTGCGGGTGATGTCGGAGGCGTAGCCTGCCACTTCGCAGCCCGCGTCTATCAGCAGCAGGTCGCCGTCTTTGAGTACAGCATTGTTGGCGATGTAGTGCAGCACGCAGGCGTTCGCGCCGCCTGCGACGATGGAAGTGTAGGCGGGGTCGCGCGCACCAGAGCGGCAAAATTCGTGCAGCAGCTCGGCTTCGACTTCATATTCAAATTGGCCGGGGCGGGTGAACTGCATCGCGCGGCGATGTGCGGAAGTGGAGATGGCAGCGGCGCGGCGCAGGAGGGTCATCTCGTGTAAGTCCTTGAATAATCTCATTTCATTGAGCAGGCCGCGCACATCGTGCAGCGCGTTTGGGGCGCTGATGCCGCTGCGCGCTCGGGCTTCTACGGCACCGCGCAATTTGAGGATGCGCTGATCCCAGCCCGCATCCGCGCCCAGCGGATAGAACAGCGTGGGCTGGTTGCCCAGCAGTTCGGCCAGCTTTTCGTCCAGTTGCGCGACGGGGTAGGCGGCATCGAAACCGAATGCTTCGCGCGCCGCCTCGGGGCCGTAGCGGTAGCCGTCCCAGATTTCGCGTTCCAGATTTTTTTCGCGGCAGAACAGGATGGACTGCGGCGGCTGGTCGGCTTGCCCTGCGACCAGCACCAGCACCGCTTCCGGTTCGCTAAAGCCGCTCAGGTAATAAAAGCTGCTGTCGAAACGGTAGGGGTAATCGGCATCGCCGTTGCGGCGCTGTTCGGGCGCGGTGGGAATAACCGCAATGCCGCGCTGCATCAGGGCTTGCAGGCGGTCGCGGCGTTGGGCGTAAACAGAAATTTCAGTCATGGAGATGGGCGCGTAATTGTGAGTCGAGTTCGTGCAGGCGTTGCGGTGTGCCGACATCTATCCAGCGTCCCGCGTGGTGTTCGCCGCTGACGCGACCTTGCGCGATTTGTTCGCGTAGCAGCGGGGCGAGCGGGGCGATGCTGCCGCGCGGGATAGGGGCAAACAGGTCGGAATGGTAGAGGCCGATGCCGGAAAAAGTCAAAACCTCAACCCCCCTCTCCCCCCTTGCCAAGGGGGAATTCAGCGCCTCTCCGGACAAGGGGATGTTGGGAGAGGTTTGAGGCTTAACGCGACCCTCCAACAGAGCGAAATCGCCCTGGGGGTGGTGGGCGGGGTTATCCACCAGCACCAGGTGCGCCCTGTCGCCGTTGGTTTTCAAGGTAGCGGCGTGGTGGTGCAGGCGAGCAAAGTCGTAGTCGCAGAAGATGTCGCCGTTGATGACGGCGAAAACTTCACCAGGGTTTTTTGCGCTTTCCCACTCGTCTATGGAAGAGGAGGAAAGCAAGGGCAGGGCATTGGCGATGCCGCCGGCGGTTTCCAGCGCGTGGGTTTCGGGTGAATAGCGTATTCGCGCACCGAACTGGCTGCCGTCGCCCAGCGCGGCTTCAATCTGCGCGCCCAGATGAGCGTGGTTGATGACCAGTTCGGTGATCCCTGCCGCCACCAGCCTTTCGATATGCCAGACGATCAGCGCACGGCCACCGACTTCGAGCAAGGGCTTGGGAGTATGGTCGGTCAGCGGCCTCATGCGTTCCCCTCGCCCCGCCGCCAATATCATCGCCATCATGGGTTTTGTGCCTTTCACGTTCGTCCCCTCCCCTTCAGGGGGAGGGTTAGGGTGGGGGTGGGGGCGCGCAGCATCATGGGTTTTGTGCCTTTCGCGTTCGTCCCCTCCCCTTCACGACAGTGCGAGCAGATGCGCTGCCGTACTCGTCGGGGATGCCCCTTGCGGGTAACAGGGGGTGGGTTAGGGTGGGGGCGCGCAGCATCACGGTTTTTGTGCCTTGTGATTAACAAATTCCCGCGCCAGTGGGGCAGCGCATTGGTATTGTCCGCTGCTGTTTGTTTTGACTGGATTCCGGCCTGCGCCGGAATGACGGACTACTGGATTCCGGCCTGCGCCGGAATGACGGACTGATGGGGGGTTGATGCCGTTCACTTTAAAACCCGTACCCCGTTGGTGCATCATAGGGCGGAGCCAACTCGTTGAGCAGGTTGAGCAGGGGCTTGAGGTCAAGGTAGCGGGCGGCAGCTTCGCGCAGGTAGTGCACAACCTGCGGCATGTCGTTCAGGTAGCCGTCCTTGCCGTCGCGGTGATAGAGGCGGGCAAAGATGCCCAGCACCTTGAGGTGGCGCTGCACGCCCATCATCTCGTAATCGCGGTAAAACGTGCCGAAATCCTCATTGACCGGCAAACCTGCCTTGCGCGCCTTTTGCCAGTAGCGGATCAGCCAGTCCATCACGTCCGCCTCCTCCCATTTGATGTAGGCATCCTTGAACAGCGAAGCCAAATCGTAGGTAATCGGACCATACACGGCATCCTGAAAGTCTATGACACCCGGTGAGGGGGGGGTAAGCATCAGGTTGCGCGAGTGGTAGTCGCGGTGTACATAAACGCACGGCTGAGCCAGGTTGTTGGCGATGATACGGTCAAATACTTGCTCCAGTTTGGCCTGTTGCTGGTCGGTCAGGGTGATGCCCAGATGCTTGTTGATGTACCACTCCGGGAAGAGTTCGAGTTCGCGGCGCAGCAAGGCGGCATCGTAGGGCGGCAATTCGTCTGCGCGTGAGGCGAGCTGGATGTTGATCAGCGCATCGGTCGCCGCGCCGTACAGATGGGCGGCATTTTCGCCAGTCAGGGCTTGCAGATAAGTGGTGTTGCCGAGATCAGACAACAGCAAAAATCCTTGCGTCAAATCCTCGGCATAGACATGGGGGACATGCGTGCCTGCCGCCTCGAACAGGCGCGCGACGTGCAGAAACGGGCGGCAGTCTTCGTGTTCGGGCGGGGCATCCATGACGATGCGTGACGAGCCGTCGGCGAAGGTGGCGCGGAAGTAACGGCGGAAGCTGGCATCGGCGGACGCGGGGGTGAGGCTGAAATTTTGCTCGGGAAATTGGCTGTGCAGCCAGTGGGTGAGTTGTTGTTGGCGTTGCATAATGTCGGCTTTAGCGTGGGTCTTGGTGTAAACTTGCGCAAGTTTACCATCATGCCAAGATTATGCGTTTCCGTATCAAATCTGTCGTTCTCACTTTGTTGTGTGTTTTTAGCCATGCTGCCTGGGCGGAAGGGGCGCGCACGCCACCCGACGCGCAGCCTGCAACACCCGCAGCACTGCCCACAACGCCGGCAACACAACAAGAGCCCGTGTTCGTCGAGGCGGATAAGCTGTCGGGCGACAAGGAGAATCAAGTAGAAGCCACGGGCGACGCGATTTTGCTGAATAACAACCAGACTGTGCGCGCGAACCGCCTGTTATATGACCAGCAGACGGGCGATGTAGATGGGCAGGGCTCGGTCGTGGTCGAGCAGGCGGGCAGTACGATCAGCGGGCCACATCTCAAGTTAAATCTGGATAGCAATGCCGGATTTATGGAACAACCAACCTTTTATTTGAAAGAAAATGAGGGGCGAGGTAGCGGGGATATGTTGCATATTCAGGATAAACAGCACTACACCCTGGATAACGCAACTTACACGACTTGTCCTGCCGGCAACAATGACTGGCTGATGAAAATGTCCAGTCTGGAAATAGACCGGGAAGAACAGGTAGGCACGGCCTATAACACGCGCGTGGAATTTATGAGTGTGCCTATCCTGTATACGCCGTGGCTGGATTTTCCCTTGAATGGGCAGCGCAAGTCGGGTTTTCTTTCGCCTACCATAGGCGGGACGAACAAGGGGGGTACCGAGCTGACGATGCCTTATTACTGGAACATCGCGCCGAATCGCGATGCGACCATCGCGCCGCGCCTCATAGCCCGACGCGGGCTGATGCTGAATAATGAATTCCGCTATCTGGAAGGAAGTTATGGCGGTGAGTTGCATCTGGATGCGTTGCCCAATGATGCGCTGGCAAAACGTGATCGCGGTCGTTTTGGATTGAGGCATGGGCAATCGTTTGGCGGCGGCTTGAGTGGTCAGATCAATTTCAACCGCGTCTCGGATAATGCTTATTACCGGGATTTGTCCGATTCCATGACGACCACCTCGCAGGTCAACCTGTTGCAGGATGCGTCCCTGAGCTACGCTGGGGGTTGGTGGGGCAGCACTGCACGCGTACAGCAATACCAGACTTTGCAGGATCCGCTAATACCCATAGCCGTACCCTACGCGCGTTTGCCGCAGCTGACCTTGAATGCGGCACAAAATTACGCCGCTGCCAATCTGGTTTTTGCGGGCGAATATGTGAGCTTCAGTCATCCCACGGCATTGAATGGTCAGCGGCTAGTGCTTAATCCCAGCGTCAGTTATCCGCTGATTAACGCGCCTGCGTATTACCTTACGCCCAAAGTTTCCCTGCATAGCACCAGCTATGTGATGGGTGCGAACAATGCCACGGCAGTGCAAAATGCTTTACGCACCCTGCCGCTATTTAGTCTGGATGGCGGTGCGGTGTTTGAGCGTGATGTCAGGCTGTTCGGTAACAAATATCTGAATACACTGGAGCCGCGTGCCTACTATGTGTATGTGCCCTACAAAAAACAGGATATGTTGCCTGTCTTTGACACCGCTCAGGCACCTTTCAGCTACGCACAAATGTTCACCGAGAATCGTTTTTACGGGAACGACCGGATCGGCGATGCCAATCAGGTTACGCTGGCCGTCATCTCGCGTTTTCTGGATGAGGAGGACGGTGCCGAACACTTGAAGTTGATGGTCGCCGAACGTTTCAGTTTGAAAACGCCACAAGTCAATCTGGTTGCCCCGACCACGACGACCAACAAGTCGGATATTCTGCTCGGCGCATCAGGCCGGGTCAGTCAGGCATGGTCGTTCGACAGTGAGCTGCAATACAGCCCCAGTCTGTCGAGGATTCAGCATTACAACGTCACGGCACGTTATCGCCCGGAAGCGGGTAAGGTGCTTAATCTGGGCTACCGTTTCATCGGTGATTCGCTCGGCAGTTTGATTCCGGGTGTCGTTTTGCCTACCGGTAACATTCTTATCAATGGCATCAATTATCCGACTTTCGGTGGCGTGCCTTACACCACGATAGGCGGCAACAACTACTCGGTCATTTCACCCGGCTTGCGCCAAATCAATATTTCTGGACAATGGCCTCTTTCCCGCCGTTGGAGTGCAGTGGGTCAGTGGAGTTATTCCTACCTGGATAACCGCCTGTTGAGCGGTATTGCAGGGCTTGAGTACAATCAGGATTGCTGGACGCTACGGCTGGTGGCTCACAGCTTTAAGGTGGGCACACAGCAAACCAGCACCGGATTATTCATGCAGATTGAATTGAATGAATTGTTGAAAGTAGGTTCGGATCCTCTGACTTTGCTCAAACAGAGTGTACCCGGCTATACCAAGATGAACGATAAACCAGCAAGTAAACCGAGTGCGGTCTTGCGATAAGCAAGCCGAATAGATGACTATGCCAAAAATCAAATTTCCTGTTTTTCTAAGCGTAGCCCTGTTGGCTGCCACCCCTGTTTTTGCGGTGGAACCCCAGGCTATAGATCCGCAACATCAGGTGGCGACCCTGGATTCAGTCGTAGCCGTGGTCAACGATGATGTCATTACTCGACATGAGCTGGATGAAAAAATGTTGTCGGTAGTCGCACAGTTGCGCAAACAGGGTATCCCGCTGCCGGAGCAGGCTGTACTGGAAAAGCAGATACTCGAACGCATGATCACCGACATGCTGCAAGCGCAGTTTGCCAGGGAAAATGGCGTACGCGTGGACGATACGCAGTTGGATATGGCCATGACACGGATCGCGCAGCAAAACAACTTCCCGTCGCTTGCCGAGTTTGTCGCCAGGCTTGGAAAAGAGGGTGTGGATGTTAAAAAATTCCGCGAAGAAATGCGCGTTGAACTGTTGTCTACACAATTGCGTAAACGAGAGGTCGAAAGCAAGTTGGTTATCAGCGATATTGAAGTTGATAATTATCTTGTCAATAGAGAAAAAATGGGTTCTGGAACGACGGAGTATCACCTTGCACACATTCTGGTGGTCGTGCCTGAACAGGCCAGTGCCGACAGAATTGGCGTAGCGCGGGAGCGAGCCGATCAAGCGTTGGCAAAATTGCTGGGTGGGGCGGATTTTTCACAAGTCGCGGCAGGCTTTTCAGATGCGAAAGATGCGCTGAATGGCGGTGACCTCGGCTGGCGTCCCGGCGAACGTATCCCGCCCTTGTTCATGAATGAATTGCAACAACTGCAAAGTGGCCAGCATACGGCGGTGTTGCGTAGCCCGAGCGGTTTTCACATTCTCAAGCTGATAGAAAAACGCAGCGGTAATAGCGTGCCTGTGGTTATTGTGGAGACCCATGCGCGGCACATCCTGATTAAAACCAGTGAAATCGTTTCGGCAGACGAAGCCAAAAAACAAATTCTGGAGATCAAACAGCGTATTGAAGGTGGGGCGGATTTTGCCGAGCAAGCCAAACGTTATTCGCAGGATGGTAGCGCGCAGCAGGGCGGTAATTTGGACTGGATGTCGCCGGGGCAAACTGTGCCCGAATTTGAAGAGATGATGAACAGCTTGGCAGTCGGTGCAATCGGTATGGTACAAACCCAGTTTGGCTGGCATCTGGTGCAAGTGCTGGAGCGTCGCAATACCGATGTTAGCGAACAGCAGAAGCGCCAGCAGGCGCGCATTTCCATCGGCTCATTCAAGTCTGAAGAGATGTATCAGGACTGGTTGCGCCAATTGCGAGATAGGGCGTTTGTCGAATATCACCTCGAAGAAGAAGAGTAAGGTGGCGTTGACGGCACAGCCGCTGGTTATCACATCGGGAGAGCCGGCAGGCATAGGCCCGGAGTTGTGTGTCCAACTCGCCGCGAGCAATCCCGAGATGCCGCTGGTCGTAATAGCCGACAAGTCTCTGTTGCAGCAGCGCGCCCAACAACTCGGCATCGCCTTGGACATCAGGGAGTGGGGAGTAGTGAGGAGTGAGTGGCAGCAGCGCGAATCACCACTGACCACCGACCACTCACCACTTGCCACTACCCTATCTGTCATCCATATTCCCCTTCCCGCCCCATCGCAAGCGGGCGTGTTGAACTCGGCCAACAGCGACTATGTGCTGGCGATGCTGCGCCGTGCGGTACAGGGCTGTCAGTCGGGCGAGTTCGCCGGCATGGTGACCGCACCCGTACACAAGGGCATCATCAACGATGCGGGCATTCCCTTTACCGGGCACACCGAATTTCTTGCCGAACTGACGAAAACTAAACAAGTGGTGATGATGTTGGTCGGCGGCGGAATGCGCGTTGCGCTGGTGACGACGCATCTGGCGTTGCGCGAAGTGCCGGACGCGATTACGCAGGAACTGCTGGAAAGCGTCGTGCGCATCACCCATCACGACTTGCAATGCCGTTTTGGTGTGGCAGAGCCGCGCATCCGGGTGGCGGGGTTGAACCCCCATGCGGGGGAAGGCGGGCATATCGGGCGCGAGGAAATCGAGGTGATGATCCCCGTGCTGGACAAGCTGCGCGCGGAAGGGATGCAGGTCAGTGCGCCGCTGCCCGCCGATACCCTGTTTACCCCGGACAAGCTCGCCAGCTGCGATTGCGTGTTGACCCTGTATCACGATCAAGGCTTGCCCGTGCTCAAGCACGCCAGTTTCGGACAAGGCGTGAATATCACGCTGGGTCTGCCCATCATTCGCACTTCGGTGGATCACGGCACGGCGCTGGATATTGCAGGCACAGGCCTGGCCGATGTCGGTAGCCTGTTGCAGGCGATCAAGGTTGCCGCACAGATGGCGCAATGCGAACGGCAATTTTCCGGTATCCCGCATGAGTGCGCATAAAGCCAAGAAGAAATTCGGTCAGAATTTTCTGGTGGATCAAGCCATTATCGCTGAAATCATCAGCGTGATCGGTCCCGCAGAGGATGATAATCTAGTGGAAATCGGCCCCGGTCTGGGCGCGTTGACGCGCCCGCTGCTCAAGCGGCTCAAGCAACTGCATGTGGTGGAAATTGACCGCGACATCATCGCGCGTCTGGAAAGCGACTACCCGCAGCCGCATCCCCGTCTGGTCATCCACGCGGGAGATGCGCTACAGTTTGATTTCGCCACGCTGGGTGCGCCTTTACGCATCGTCGGCAATCTGCCCTATAACATCTCCTCGCCGTTGCTGTTTCACTTTGCGGGCTATGCAGAACGTATCAAGGACATGCACTTCATGCTGCAAAACGAAGTGGTGGAACGCATGGTGGCCGAGCCCTCGAGTGCTGCTTACGGGCGCTTGTCGGTGATGTTGCAATGCCGTTTTTACATGGAAAAGCTGCTGGATGTGCCGCCGGAATCGTTTCGCCCCGCGCCCAAGGTGGATTCCGCCATCGTGAGGATGATCCCGTTACCCGCCGATCAACTCATTGTGCGCAACGAAAAACGCTTTGCCGCCATCGTGCGCACCGCCTTCGGCCAGCGCCGCAAGACGCTGCGCAACACTTTGCGCGGCTATCTGGACGAAGCCGGGTTCGCACAACTGGGTATAGACCCTCAGGCGCGCGCCGAAAACCTGTCGGTGGCGGAGTTTGCCAGGATAGCGGAGTATCTGGATCACAAGGCTAGGAGTCTGTCGGACTTAAAGGAAATCTACTGCAAATTCACCTGAACGGCGCATATTTCACCGTTTTCTTGGTCAATAGAATAACTATTGACCTGCGAAACCAGCAAAATCTGCCCTCGCCCAGCCAAATTTTCGCTACGATTCTTCAAGTCCGACAGACTCCTAGCGCGTGCGATGGCTTGTCCGCCAAATAGCCTATTGCCAATAAGCCATTACGATCAGTCTATCAAAAAGGCGGTTTTTTTCTGTATCAGCTCGATTTTGTAGCCATCCGGGTCTTCGACAAACGCGAGTACGGTCGTGCCGTGTTGCATCGGTCCTGCTTCACAAACCACTTTGCCGCCGCGCTGTCTGATTGTTTCGCAGGCTTGATAGGCATCTTCCACTTCGATGGCGAGGTGGCCGAAGGCGTTGCCCAGCGCATAGCTTTCGACACCCCAGTTATAGGTTAACTCGATCACCGCACCAAGCTGTTCGTCGGTGTAGCCGACAAAGGCCAGGGTGAATTTCCCGTCCGGGTAGTCGGCGCGGCGCAGCAGTTTCATACCGAGCACATCGGTATAGAAGGCGAGTGATTTTTCCAGATTTCCCACGCGTAGCATGGTGTGTAGTAGGCGCATTGGATTCTCAATAAGCAAGTAGCGGTATTTGTATCGGTAAGCGCGGTCATATAGGGTAAAATGCGCGACTTAACGCGAATATTACCCTCTTCAACGCCATGTCCGAATCTTTCCCTTTAGTAATGAGTTTTGCTGCGACTGACCCCAGTGGGGGGGCAGGTTTACAGGCTGACCTGCTGACGATTGCCAGCATGGGCTGTCATCCGTTATCGGTGGTGACGGCCATCACCGTGCAGGACACCAGCGGCGTGGATGACGTGCTGCCGATAGAGGCGGAATGGGTAGCGGATCAGGCGCGCACCATGCTGGAAGATGTGCCGGTGGCGGCTTTCAAGATCGGCTTGCTGGGCAGTGTGGAAAATATTGTGGCGATTGCCGAGGTGCTGGCGGACTATCCCGATGTTCCCTTTGTGCTGGATACGGTGCTGGCATCCGGGCGCGGCGACGAACTGACCGACGAAGATATGCTGGATGCGATGCGTGAGCTGCTCATTCCGCAGGCAACCATCATCACGCCGAACAGTATCGAGGCGCGCCGCATTGCGACGGATGAAGACAACGAAGACGATAATCCTTCGCTGGATGAATGCGCCAAGCGTATTTTGGAAATGGGCTGCGAGTATGTGCTGATCACCGGTACGCACGAGCAAACTGCCAAGGTCGTCAATACTTTATATAGCAGCAAGGGCGTGGTACAGCGCGATAGCTGGGAACGCTTGCCGGACATTTATCATGGCTCGGGTTGTACGCTGGCTTCGGCGATTGCTGCCTTGTTGGCGCAGGGGGTGGATGTCCCCGAGGCGGTCAAGGAGGCGCAGGAATATACCTGGCAAACTTTGCAGGCGGGTTTCAGGCCCGGTATGGGGCAGTTCATCCCGGATCGCCTGTTCTGGGCGCGTGGCGAAGAGGATGAGGAATAGCAGGATTGAGGCAGGATCAAAAATGTCCACCCACTGTGGTGGACGATTTTCCTACCCCTGCAGGTATAAGGATTGAGGAGGGTAGGATTGTTGCAAGACGAATCACCGGGTTTGGCCGGAAACATTATTCGTGGTCTCTACGCGATTACGCCGGAGGAACAGGACACGGCGGAATTGCTGCGCAAGGTGCGCTCAGCCTTACAAGGCGGTGCGCGTGTTCTGCAATATCGCAACAAACTGGGCGAGGATGCCTTGCGTTTGGAGCAAGCTACAGCCCTGCGCGGTTTGACGCAGGAGTTTGGTGCGATGCTGATCGTCAATGATGACGCGCTGCTGGCGCAACGGGTGGATGCCGATGGCGTGCATCTGGGCTTTGAGGATGGCAGCGTGGCTGCGGCGCGCAGCTTGCTCGGTCAGCATAAAATAATCGGCGTGTCTTGTTATAATCAGCTGAGTGTGGCGCATGAGGCGGTAGTCGCAGGTGCGGATTATGTGGCGTTCGGCGCTTTTTTTACGTCCACCGTCAAGCCTTCCGCGCCGGTAGCAACCCTTGAACTATTGAGACTGGCGCGCCGCGAATTGAGCTTGCCGCTGGTGGCGATAGGCGGCATCACGCTTGCGAATGGCGCGTCTGTATTGGCGGCAGGGGCGGATGCCGTAGCCGTTATTTCGGCACTATTCGATGCAGAAGACATCACGCGCACGGCGCAGCAGTTCGTAAAATTAACCTATTGAGTCGAGGAAGAAGCAACATGACATCGCACAATCAATCCCTTTTTGACGCTTCACAGAAGATTATCCCCGGCGGAGTGAATTCGCCGGTACGCGCGTTTCGTTCGGTGGGTGGTACGCCGTTGTTTTTCCAGAAAGGCAGCGGTGCCACTGTCTGGGATGCGGACGGCAAACGCTATACCGATTATGTCGGTTCATGGGGACCGATGATCGTCGGGCACTGTCATCCCGATGTGGTTCGCGCGGTGCAGGATGCAGCGGCTAACGGCCTGGGTTTCGGTGCGCCGACCGCCGCAGAGCTGGAAATTGCCGAGCTGTTGTGCCGCCTGTTGCCCAGCCTGGAAATGGTGCGCATGGTCAGTTCCGGCACGGAAGCGACCATGACGGCGATCCGTCTGGCGCGCGGTTTTACCGGACGTTCGCGCATCGTTAAATTCGAGGGTTGCTACCACGGCCATTCCGATGGCTTGCTGGTCAAGGCGGGTTCCGGCGCGCTGACTTTCGGTCAGCCGAGTTCCTCAGGCGTACCCGCCGAAATCGCGGCATTGACCACGGTGCTGACTTACAACGATGCGGCAGGGCTGGAGCGCGCGTTCGCCGAGATGGGGTCGGAAATTGCGGCGGTGATTGTGGAGCCGGTGGCGGGCAACATGAATCTGGTATTGCCCAAGCCAGAGTTTCTGGCGGCATTGCGCAAGCAGTGTACCGAACACGGCGCAGTGCTGATTCTGGACGAGGTGATGACGGGTTTTCGCGTCAGTATGCAGGGCGCGCAGGGCTATTACGGCATCAAGCCCGATCTGGTCACGTTGGGCAAGGTGATGGGGGGAGGGCTGCCTGCGGCGGCCTTCGGCGGACGACGCGACATCATGGAATGCCTGGCACCCTTGGGTGCGGTGTATCAGGCAGGTACGCTGTCCGGCAATCCGGTGGCGGTGGCAGCGGGCTTGACGACCCTGAAACTGGTGCAGGCCGAGGGTTTCTACGAACGCTTGTCGCAACGCACCCGGCAACTCACTGAAGGCTTGACGGCGAGTGCCAAAAAACACGGCGTGGCGTTTTGCGCCCAGTCGGTCGGCGGCATGTTCGGGCTGTATTTCGCCGTTCAACCGCCCACCAGCTACGCCGAAGTGATGGCTTGCGATGCCCGCGCGTTTAACAAGTTCTTCCACGCCATGCTGGACGCGGGCGTGTACTTTGCGCCCTCGGCATTCGAGGCGGGCTTCGTTTCCGCCGCGCATACCGAAGCCGACATCGCGGCGACGATAGCTGCTGCGGATGCGATTTTCTCGGTCTGGAAATAATGGGGATTTTCTCGGCAGCGGAGTTTTATACCACCGTCAACCATATCAAGGACTTGCCCAGTCACGGCGGCAGGGAAGTGGCGTTCGTCGGTCGTTCAAACGCCGGAAAATCCAGTGCAATCAATACCTTGGCTAACCACGTCAGGCTGGCTTATACCAGTAAAACGCCGGGGCGCACCCAGCATTTGAATTACTTTGCACTGGGCAACGACAGTTACATCGTGGACTTGCCCGGCTACGGTTATGCCAAAGTACCGCCCGAAGCGAAACGCCATTGGGAAGCGTTGCTGAGCACTTATTTGCAAAAGCGCGAGGAGTTGTGCGGGCTGGTCGTCATCATGGATATTCGCCGCCCCTTGCTGGAACTCGATGAAACCATGCTGGACTGGTTCGCGCCTACCGGCAAGCCGGTGCATATCCTGCTCACCAAATCCGATAAGCTCAGCCGCCAGCAAGCCACGGTGACTTTGTTCAAGGTCAAGGCGCATCTTGCCGAACACTTCCCGCACTGCACCGCGCAACTGTTTTCCAGTTTGAAGAAAGTCGGCATGGAAGAAGCCGAAGCGGTGATTGCGGGCTGGCTGAAATTGGATGTCAGCACCGCAGCGAGCGCGGCTGAGGGCGAAATTGACGAGTCGTTGTAGCTCGGGCTTTGCCCGACAAAATGACAGGCAAAAAAAGCCCCCAACGAGTGGGGGCTAAAATCTTAACAGGGTTAAGATCACGCTCAGGGAGGAGAAACGTGGAACGATTCATCATCATTCACGCGTTCAGACGGGCGTTTTCTGGAATAGTTCCAAATAAATTCATTTTTTAGGAAAAAATCATGCAAACACTCGGACAATATCCCAACAAACGCTTGCGCCGGATGCGCCATGATGCGTTTTCGCGCGACATGATGCGCGAAAACCAGCTATCGGCGGCGGACTTCATTTAT
>Ga0210015_1002879_pt1 | contig 15583 bp, 14 predicted proteins | sample CryGeymeta201522_FD_185471 | JGI IMG/M metagenome (GOLD analysis project Ga0210015, IMG submission 185471) | Groundwater microbial communities from Crystal Geyser aquifers in Utah, USA - Crystal Geyser metaG 2015-22 (SPAdes) (version 2) | ecosystem: Environmental > Aquatic > Deep subsurface >... | reverse complement strand
ACAATACCAACTGTTAACTAGGTTCCGATACTGCTCAGGCACGTACTCATCCCTAAGCTCCGACCTTACGAGGACGAAGATTGTCTTTTCTTCTGTATTCAAAGCGAACCTGCCATCACTTGGCTAATGACCAAGCTCACCCGGCGAAAACCGCATCGCGGTTTTTGGACGGGTGGGGCGCCTGGTTAGGCGCTGCTTATGAAAGACTGCCTTCATTTACCCAATGCTCTTCGGTAATGATTACAAGGGGCACGCCTTGTTCTCGATATTGCATGGCTTTTTCTATTTTTCTGCCGTATGTTTCATGCACCCAGCTATCGGTAACGTAAGTACCCAGCACTAGATAATTTAGTGTCTTTGTCACCCCTTTTGCATTTACTCCGCCAAGTGAATCTATTGCTGCCTGACATTGCTTTCTAGTGCCATATGCGCAAGTGCCTGTAAACAGAAATTCCATACCTTCAAATGTTACAGATGGGAGTGGATGGTCTATGGGGAGGGATGTTGTTTTTGCTAACTCACCCATTTCAGATGGTTCGCCGTTAATTTTATGAAGAATACTGAGTAACTCAGCAGATTCATCTGGATCTAAGACTCCATCCTCCAGCATAGAATCCACTTTGTTTAATAGATTTATTATCACCGGGTTGTCTGTGTTTTGACGGGCTTGAATTAGCCAGCTCAATAGAAATTCTGCTTCTGATTGTTCTACTTTACCGTCAGCCACAAGACCTTTGCTTATCCCTATTAGTGTATCTATCTGTCTATCGTCGATACTCTTCCGATTAAACTTGGTAAACAAGTCCATTAAAGCCCTCCTTTCTTCTTGCGCTTAACGGGCTGCGGATAAGCGGCATTTCCGTTGAAAATTTATTTTCATAAGGACTGTCCGCTTCATTCGCTTGTTAGTCCTGCGCTTGCGCGGGACACAAGCGGATGGCAATCCGCAGCCCGTTAGTTCCGACGCGCAAGCGTCGGAACTAACGCTTCAATCAGCCGACGCGTCAGCGGTCGGCTGCATTGACTTGTTATCATTTTTTTCATCAGATTCTGATATTTTCTTATCTAAACACGTTGTCTCTCTTTTTTTAGAGACGTCTTCAATATTGGTTTTAGTGGGTGTTGGAGTGTTACTGGGATTACCTAGCATCACTACAGTTATACCCAAGGCTAGAAATAGCATAAGAAAACCATTACGAAGAGATTGATACGCCGATTCATTTCTTAATTGTCGAATAATATTCATTCGCTCTTGCGCATAGAGTGCCTCAGCTAAATATGAATCTCCAATTTTCTTTTGGTTCAGTAGATGATCAGTACCGTATCCATATGTTGCTAATGTTTTAATTGCACCTAATGCTGTGATCCCTGCCGCCAGCATATAAAGGGATGATATTCCACAAATTATTGATATGTATATTGCAAATGAACTATTTGGTAAAAACTTGACAAATGAGCCACTAGCGGCGGCTAAAACAGTTAAGCTAATGCTTAAACCGAGCGTGAATTTAAATGTCTTTTCATCTATTTTTATTGCACGCTCATGTTCTTCTTTAATGCGGATATTTAAGCTATCAGAACCTAACTCTTCATATCTCTCAGATTTACTGGCTATCTCATTTCCATTGCTAACTTTGTTTAAAATACTATTTTTATTTTTCAAAAATGGAAATATCGGGAAAACCTCTTCAAAAATACGATAAATAAAGTTCATCATTTAGCCTCAATCAGCCAAGAGGCAATATCTATGTCGAATCTTCGCTCTGAATTCACAAGCCACCCCCACTCTCCAGTTGGATTAATTTCAACGAAAATAAATTCACCATTGCTTAAGAGAAGGTCAATTGCGCCAAAGTTAAGTTTCAGTTTCTTTAAGAGTTCAAAACAGTGACTTTCAATATCCTTTGGCAGTTTTATTTCTGTGTATTCGACCAAATTACGATCAACTGTACGCCAATCTTCTTCGATACCATTACCTTCAGAAGTTATTATTACAGCCACTAATTTATCACCTATAACAGTTACCCTAATATCAGTTTTTTGTGTTACGTACTCTTGAACTGTGAGCGGGGCTGAGGCAATATTTTGATCATTTAATTCGTAAGCATTTTTTATGGTTGAATATGTAAATAGGCAATCATTGGCTTCTCGCAGCAGTATAGTGTCCAAAGATTTTATTATTATTTTTCTTTTAAATTTTTGAAACTTATCAGCATCATTGCCAATTAATGTTGCGGGTATTTTAAAACCAATATCTTCGGCTACTACTAGCTGGTAAGCCTTCGTTTCAGCAAGATATGTAGCCTCTGGCCGATTCAGCCAAGCGGCTTTTTCAAAAACAACTAAACTCCTTAAAAACCCCATCCATTGACTTCGAGATAACTGCTCATCTATTGTCAATGAGTTACTTGGCGTGTTTCTTAAAAAAACAGGCTGTCTGTAATAAATGGATTTGGTTGCTGACGTGATTTTGTAGCTTTCCCCATTAGCTATAACTTCTAACAATCTATTTTCTATATCTATGGTTGAACGGTAGGTAGCAAAATTTTCTTTGTTAAGTCGAAAATAGTTAACCCCTCGATTCTCTAACTCTTGTACGACAAGGTCAGTTGAGAAGTCATAAATGCTAGATACTATGAGGACATCGACTATCATTCTCCCTTTTGATCCTCACCTGTTTCCTGATCGCATTTTTTTGAAACTAACGCACCGTATTTTGATCCTGGTGATACAAGGGGTTCACCTTCGGATAGCCAATAGCCTTTAGCACTATCAAAAACAGCATCTTTTGGCATCTCAGGTGATGTTGAATAGGGCTTCCTTTTGGCTAACTCAATTAATATGTGTTGAGACATAAAACTTAACTCCATGCTGTAATTGATAACGGGCTGCGGTTAGTCCTGCGCTTGCGCGGAACTAACGACTGGCTCAGAGGTGCGAGCGGTAGCGAGCATCCACTGAAGCCACTGGTTGGACAGCTAAAATTGTGAGCAGAGGGCCTTCCCGGATTGAACCGAATGTTACATTGCTGGCCTAATCTGGCCCCATATATCATTAAGGTGTCGGGGGTACATCTATTCGCTGAATAAGCTGAAGGCAGGCCTAAATCTGCCCACCCACGCCCTTGAACTTCTCCACAAACGCAGCAATCTTCTGAAAAACGCTTTGCTTCTTCGTCAGGTATTGCGGATTCAGCGGACTCATCTTGGGCAACACGCTATTCAGCTCCGTGCCACTGTCACTGGCAAACTCCCGCTTCAACGAGGTGGTGATATAGCGCCGTGCCGCCTCGGCATTCAGGTTCTCGGCGGCGATCAACGCTTGCGCTTCGCGCTGCTGCTCCGCTTGGGCAAAGGCGAAGAAGGCGTCAATCACACTGGCTTTGTCGCCAATCTGGTCGAGATCAGTCTGATTGATGAAGTCCACCAGCAAGCTCTCTTTGGCGCGGTTGCCCAGGCTCCCGCGAATCACGCGGCGCACCTCATCCACAAGATCTGACTTGCTATTGATCTTCTTGTTGTGCTCAAAAATCAACTCCAGGATGTAATCCAGATTGATTTCCTGTGATTTGAGCAGATCCACCTCAAAGACCACGTCATCCCAGTCGATGGTGGATTTGTCTTTCTCCGCTCCCGCTTTTTCGCGGCGCAGCCAGTCGCGTACATCGTTGTAGGTCGAGCGGTAATCCTGAATCTTGCGCTCGGCAGGCACCTTGATGGTTTGCAGTGCGCTCAGATCGTCATCCGTCAGATAGTGCTGTGCCTTGAACGCCTCCACCGCTGCCGGGTCGCTCATGTCGACGCTTTGCAAGGCCTTCAGGCTGGCAAACTCGTCATAGTTTTGCAGCACGTTCTCTACGCGCAAATACTCGCCAAACAGCTTGGCGAACGCTTTTTTGTCGGCTTCCTTCTCAATGGCGGTGGGGTCGGGGAAGCGTGTTTCCAGCTCCTTCACCACCTCGACAAAGCCACGCCGCGCTTCACCGGTGACCACATCGGTGAAGCCTTCCATGTATTCCTTGTAGCTCTTCTCCAGCACCACGTTCTTGGTGTTCTTGTCACCAAACAGGGTGATGGCATCGATGGTCGCCTGTTCCAGATCGCGGAAGGTGACGATGTTGCCGAAGGTTTTGGTGGCGTCAAAAATGCGGTTGGTGCGCGAATAGGCCTGCATCAGGCCGTGGTAGCGCAGGTTCTTGTCCACAAACAGCGTGTTCAGCGTCGGCGCATCAAAGCCGGTCAGAAACATGCCCACCACAATCAGCAGATCGATTTCCTTGGCTTTGACCTGCTTGGCCAGATCGCGGTAATAGTTCTGGAAGCCATTGCTATCGACGCTGAAATTGGTTTTGAACAGCGCGTTGTAGTCCGCGATGGCCGCACTCAAAAACTCTTTGGCGCTGCTGTTCATGGCCGACACATCAAAACTTTCGTCCTGAATGTCGCCGATCGCATCCTGCTCCTCGTTGGCGGCAAACGAGAAGATGGTGGCCACCCTCAGCGGCTTGTCGCTATTCTTTTGCAGTTGTCTGAAAGACTCGTAGTACAGCTTGGCGGCATCCACGCTGCTGACCGCGAACATGGCATTGAAACCCTTGCTCTTATGATCAGCGCCCGCCTGCAGGCGGTGGGTCTTCTGCCGGAAATTGTTCAGGATGTACTGGGTGATCTCGCGGATGCGGTCCGGGTGCAGCAAAGCCTGCTTGTTCTCCGCCGCGCTCAGCTTTTTCTCGTCCTGCTCGGTCTCGATGGCTTTGAACTGCGGGCGCACATCGTTGTAGTCCACCTTGAACTTCAGCACCTTTTCGTCACGAATGGCATCGGTGATCACATACGAATGCAGTTCGCGTCCAAACACGCTGGCGGTGGTGTCAGCGCCCAGCGCATTCTCGGGGAAGATCGGCGTACCGGTAAAACCAAACTGATAGAACCTCTTGAACTTCTTCTTCAGGTTCTTCTGCGCCTCGCCAAACTGGCTGCGGTGGCATTCATCAAAAATGAACACCACCTGCTTGCCGTAGATGGGCAGCTCGGCTTCGCTCTTCATCAGGTTGTTGAGCTTCTGGATGGTGGTGACGACGATCTTGTTGTCATCCTTCTCCAGATTGCGCTTCAGGCCGGAGGTCGAATCAGAGCCGTTCACGCTGTCCGGTGAAAAACGCTGGTATTCTTTCATGGTCTGGTAGTCCAGATCCTTGCGGTCCACCACGAAGAACACCTTGTCGATGAAGTCCAGCTCGGTGACCAACCGCGCCGCCTTGAAACTGGTCAGCGTTTTGCCCGAGCCAGTGGTGTGCCAGATGAAACCACCGCCCTCAAGACAGCTCCAGTTTTTGGCCTGATAAGCACTCTTGATCTTCCACAGAATGCGCTCCGTGGCGGCAATCTGGTACGGGCGCATCACCAGCAAGGTATCGCTCACATCAAACACCGAATAATGCAGCAGCACATTGAGCAGGGTGTGCTTCTGAAAGAAGGTGGCGGTAAAGTCTTTCAGGTCTTTGATCAGGCTGTTATCCGCCCGCGCCCAGTTCATGGTGAAGTCGAAGCTGTGCTTGTTGCGCTGGGTGGTGTTGGCAAAGTACCGGCTGTCGGTGCCATTGGTGATTACAAACAGCTGCAAATACTTGAACAGGGAATACTCGCTGTTGAAGCTTTCCTTGCTGTAGCGGTGCACCTGATTGAAGGCTTCACGAATCGCCACTCCGCGCTTCTTTAATTCCACCTGCACCAGCGGCAGGCCATTGACCAGAATCGTCACGTCATAGCGGTTGGCGTGACTGCCCGCTTGCTCAAACTGCTTGATCACCTGCACCTTGTTACGGGCGATGTTTTTCTTATCCAGCAGGTAGATGTTCTGAATGCGGCCATTGTCGAAGACGAAGTCGTGAATGTAATCGTCATGAACCTTGCGGGTTTTCTCGACAATGCCATCGCTGGGTTTGTCCAGAAAGGTCTCCACAAAACGCAGCCACTCGCCATCGGCGAACTGCACGTTATTGAGCGTTTGCAACTGCACGCGCACATTGGCGAGCAAGGCGTCGGGCGTGTTAAGTCCGGGCAGGTATTCATAACCCTGATTCTGCAAATCCTGAATGAACTCCCGCTCCAGATCACCTTCGCTCTGGTAGCTCTCTGCGACCTTCCATTCCTGGGTGTAGTTATCCAGAACGATGAAGTTTTTCGATTCGGCGATGGTTTTGTAGTCAGTCATTTTTTTTGCCTTTGGAAGATGGCAATAGTTGTTTGGCATTTTGTCGGCTGACAACCTTTTTTCCGGTTTCCGCTTCCAGTTTGAGTTTGGCCTCTCTGGCAACCCCGCCGCCGCGCTTGGCCACATCTTCATGCTCAGGCAGGGTTTGAGGATTAACGGCTTCCGAAATTTCCTTGGTGGAAAGTTCGGCCAGCATGTTCATTACCAACTCTTTATTGGTCATGTTGTCGCGCAGGTTTACTTTTTTAAGCCCTTTGTATTGCTTGTATTCCTTTGCAGTTTTCCCTGCCCAGGTTTTGTAAATCACATCGGTTAAAAAGGCGAACTCGGTGCCTTCCTGCAGACCGTGCCGCTGCCACTCATCAGTTAATTCCTTGCGGATTTCCATGCTCTTCAAGCGCTGGTTAATCCAGTTATCCGAGTAACCCAGGCGTTTGTAGTCCCGCATGGCCTGTTCGATGGAGAGCTCAGGGTCTTGCAGTTGATCCAGACGTTGATTAGCGACCTCAGCCAGCCAGAGTTTAAAGGGCTCAGCTTTTTTGGAGGGGATGGATTGAATGACCCGCAATATCTGCTGGGTAGTTGCTGCCAATGTTTTCCTCAGTTTGCCCGTATCTGTTTGCATGGCTACCTGGGGACAATTTGTCCCTATGTACTCACCTAATTGCTCATCCCTCTTGCGCAGCTTCTTTAAATAATCTGTAGGGTTTGCGCTGTCGGTGAGTGCAGCCACCACATCGACCACTGAAAAAAACCATTCTTCCTGTTCGGCATCCCAGTGACTACGGATGCTTTTGTCCTTAAACAAAATGATTTTAGTGTGCCGTTCCATTGCCACCCTCCTTGATGTTGCCCTCAATCGCCCCATGCTCAGTGGTATGTTCCAAAATGGAACATACCACCTCCTCCTGTAACTCATTGCTGTCAAAGATATTTTTCAGATGCTTGGAAATGGCGGGGCGCTGCACGCCAAACAGCTCAGCCATACGCTCCTGGGTCAGCCAGAGGGTTTCACCGCTCAGCAGCACCTCCACCTTTACCGCGCCGCCGGGGGTGGTGTAGAGCAGGAATTCCGTGGTCTGGTCGTTCAGGCTCAGGGACTTGGACATAGGCTTCCTTCCTTATACGGGGAGTCTGAGGGCTTGATCATTGGCCTTCTACCTGCTGCCAGTAACCATAGTTGCTCTTCAAGTGATCGAGCAAGAGTTTGACAGTCGCTTTCTCCGCCTGCGTTGGCTCTGCAACGGCTTCATTGGACAGCGTGCTGTGGCTTGTGAAATTGATGATCCTACTCAGATAAAGCTGCTTGTCATCGGGCAAAAGCTCCGACCACTTCGGGTAACCCAGAAAGCTGGCGGTTTTTTCGTAAAGATTGCGCAGCAACGTGAAGTGGTACTTCTCAACCTCGTTTTCGGCAATCGCCTGTTCGATGGTGTGCTTCAAATACAGGTGATTTTCATCCAGAGAACTGACCGGATCATCCACAAAAACGTATTCCAACTTATTGAAAGCATCGGTAGACCGATTGGCGGCCTCTGCGATATTCAGCTCGGAAATCATCTGCTCAAGCAGCGAATGAAACACGCTCCAAATAAAATTGCTTTCCTCGCCCTTGGAAATTTTTATGTTGGGTTCATGCTCATTGTTGCCGCGCTCGAATGAAAAACGGACCTCGGAAAAGTCTGCGCTGAAATTCGGCGTCAATTTGTCATTGGTGTAGTGCTGAAAGGTGGAGGTTACAATCCGGTCTTGGCCTTGCTCCTCAAGCACCCATGTGGTGAATGCGTTGGGCTGGATTTTCAGCTTGGGTTCGGCGTCACCACCCAGATCGTTATCCCAATAGAACAAATCTTCGGTGAACGCACTGAAGTAGAGAATTTTCTTTTGCGCCAACGCTGACGGCTGCGCACCCTCAGCATCATCTTTGGGTGCAATTAACGCTTTGAATGCGCGTGACAAGCGCGTTTTACCTACGCCGTTGAAGGCATAGATCAGCTGCACCTTTTTGTCGGCGTCTTTCAACTGCTGGGCGATTTCGGTCAGCGTCTTGCCCATCTCAGGCCTCTACAGATTCTGGCTTGGGGAAGCTCAACAGCAAATCGCGGTAATACGCGTATTGCGTCTGGCGCAGCTCGATTTCGCGCGGCAAGCCTTGGGTCAGGGAGGTGGTGAGAGTGTCGAATTTGTCGAGGATGGCGACGATACGGGCTTGCTCGGCAACCGCTGGAACTGGGATGGAAATTTTCTGTACAGTTGGAACCGTTAGTTGAGGTATTCCACCATCCGTTCCTCCGATTGGTGTCATGTCCAGGATGTAATTCAAGAACCGCGTTGAAATAACGCCTTTGTTTGGCACCAGCGTTATTAAACGAATAATAGGGGTGAACTTACCCTCTCTGACCGTGTGGTACCCAACTTTTGCGCCTCTAGCTGAAATAGTTACTGCATCACTTGAAATCTTGTATCTATCTGTGAAGCCGTATAGTCCGTTGTCTCCAGTCGCATTAGCATATATTGGATAAGGAAACTCAGCGGTGGGTTTGGTTTGACCTTTGGAATAATTTTCAGGTACATCACCGCCAGCCGAAATGGATGAGCAAACTTCATTCAACGTCTTCCACTCCACTTCCCCCTCTTCAAAACTCAACAACTGGTCGCGATAGTAGTTGTATTGTTTTTTGCGGGCGGTCAGCTCGGCGGTCAGCTCGGCGGTCAGCTCGGTGAAGGTGTCCAGTATGCGGACGATTTCGGCCTGGATTTCGAGGGATTTTTTGGGGTTGTCCGGGCAGGGGATGGGGATTAATGTCTCTTGTGCTGAGGACCAATGCCGTTTGTAGCTTAATTCCTTCTGGTAAAAGCTAAGGAAAGCGTGATAGAGGTATTTAGCATTGTCAAAAGTAGGGCTAAGAATTTTTATCCCGTCTGCACCTTGAACAAAAGAAAAGTCCACATACTTTATGTGCTCAGAATGGTCGCCAAAAATTATGTACTTACCAGTTTTGATGGGCGCTATGTCTTCATCGGTGTAGCCGGCAATGAACTCGATGCCCTGATCAACAATTGGTAGCTTTCCAGTCTCTCGGTAGGCATTTGTTTTTAGCTTTGAAGGTGCCGTTACGGTATTAATCAATGCCCCGAGTGGTCGCCACTCCACCTCAACGCCATCTAGGAGCTTGTCCAAGTAGTTCCCGCTTCTCATGCTTCAATCTCTGCGACGATGGCATCAATGTCTTTGCGTAGCTGGTCGATTCTGGCGACCGTTGTAAGCAGCTCGGCATTTAGCTCGGCAATATCCACCACCGCGCGATTGTCCTTGGCCTCGACATAACTGCTGACGGACAGGTTGTAGTCGTTCGCCGCCACCTTCTCAAACGGCACCGATTGGGCAAAGTGTTCCACATTCGCTTTGCTATCGAACACCGCCATGATCTGCTCGATGTGCGCGTCCAGCAGCACGTTGTTGTTGGTTTCTTTCTTGAACAGGGCGCTGGCGTCGATGAACTGGGTGGTGGTGTCGGTTTTGTGTTTGGAGAGCACAAGGATATTGACGGCGATGGTGGTGCCGTAAAACAGATTGGGCGCAAGGGAGATCACGGTTTCAACATAGTTGTTGTCCACCAGATACTGGCGGATCTTCTGCTCGGCACCGACCCGGTAAAAGATGCCGGGAAAGCAGACGATGGCGGCGCGGCCCTTGCCGGAGAGATAACTGAGCGCGTGCAGCACAAAGGCAAAGTCGGCCTTGGATTTGGGGGCGAGCACACCGGCGGGGGCAAAGCGGTCGTCGTTGATCAGGGTGGGATCGTCGCTGCCGATCCACTTCACCGAGTACGGTGGATTGGAGACGATGGCATCAAAGGGTTTGTCGTCGCCAAAATGCGGTTCGATCAAGGTGTTGCCGAGCTGGACGTTGAACTTGTCGTAGTTGATGTTGTGCAAGAACATGTTCATCCGCGCCAGGTTGTAGGTGGTGTGGTTGATCTCTTGCCCAAAGAAGCCTTCTTCAATGATGTGCGCGTCAAAATGCTTTTTTGCTTGCAGCAGCAGCGAGCCGGAGCCGCAGGCCGGGTCGTAAATCTTGTTGACGCTGGTTTGCTTGTGCATGGCGAGCTGGGCAATCAGCCTGGACACATGCTGCGGAGTGAAGAACTCGCCGCCGGATTTGCCGGCGTTGGCGGCGTAGTTGGAGATCAGGAACTCGTAGGCGTCGCCGAACAGGTCGATCTGGCTGCCGTGAAAATCGCCGAAATCCAGCCCGGCCACGCCTTTGAGCACAGCAGCCAAACGCAGATTTTTATCCTTTACTGTGTTGCCCAGGCGGTTGCTGGTGGTGTCAAAATCGGCAAACAGCCCCTTGATGTCCCCCTCCGAGGGGTAGCCGCTGGCCGAGGCCTCGATGGCGCCGAAGGTGGCGGCCAGGTCGGTATTCAGGCTCTCGTTGCTATGGGCGCTTTTGGCGACATTGACGAACAGCTGGCTGGGGTAGATAAAGTAGCCCTTGGTCTTGATGGCGTCGTCCTTGATTTCGGGCGTGATCACGCTGTCGGCCAGCTCGGCATAGTGGATGCTGTCGTCACCGGCTTCAATATAGAGGGCGAAGTTTTCGCTGATAAAGCGGTAAAACAGGGTGCCCAGCACGTATTGCTTGAAATCCCAGCCGTCTACCGCGCCGCGTACATCGTTGGCAATGGCCCAGATCTGGCGTTGCAGGGCGGCGCGTTGTTGGGTGCTTGTCATTCAGTTTTCCTGTTTAAATAGCCATTGGCTCGAAATTGAGCACGGTATTATACCAGCGCTACGGATGCTAATTTAATCGTCTGTTGCCAGTGTGGTGCTTCCGGTTTTACGCGGATTGTTAAAAATCAGGTCGCGAGAGTGCCAGGTGTGCATAACGAGACTGTAGAAAAAGGTCAGCCACAATTTTTGAAAGAATTTTACCCTTAAAAATGCGTCCGTACGTGAATTTCAAGTTACTTTACCTCTGCTAACAATTTTTGAGGAAGCCCTCCTCTCCATTTTTCCATATCAAAAAGTTATCCACACCTTTTTCTACAGCCTCAACGGGCTGCGGATAAGCGGCATTTCCGTTGAAAATTTATTTTCATAAGGACTGTCCGCTTCATTCGCTTGTTAGTCCTGCGCTTGCGCGGGACACAAGCGGATGGCAATCCGCAGCCCGTTAGTTCCGACGCGCAAGCGTCGGAACTAACGCTTGCCTTCAGCCGCCCACTTGGAGCGGATGACCAAAGGGAAGTAGCGGAAAGTGGGTCGGTTGCAAGGCATTGTTATACGACGATTTCACCTGTTTCTTCGTCAATCGCTAATTTCAATAGATCTTCTTCGCAAATCACAATATCTGAGGCGTCCATATCTGTGAGTATGAGTTTGGCCACTTTGTCTGAAGTGACTTCAAAGTATTCCTCTCCGTGTAAAACTTCGAACTCTACTAGGATTCCGGGAAGTTTAACGGGGCCACGATTTTCGACCTCGATAAAGGCCTTGCTGAGATCAACTTTCAGCTTAACTGGGCCTGGGTTATCTCTTGGGTGAGCATTCGTAATTTGCTCAATATGTTCATTAAATTGAACTCGCTTATCTTCGAAGTTTAGAAAAACAGGGGCGCCTTTCCATATACCATTTCCTCCTATCCCGGCCTTAGACAAGTCACTAGAGAATTTATCAACCATTTCTTGGTCATCGAAATACATCTGTACTTTCGGCTCGCTAATCGCCAGTACATGCATAGTTATGCCGATAGTTTTAATTCGGCCCTCCCAGTCTGACTCTTGAAACTCTCGAAGCACGGCAAGTTTAATGTTTTTACTTTTGGCGTATTTCATTGCATCAACAGTGAAACCGTTGCACGTAATTATCATTGCTTCATCTGGGTGAACGTCGTCAACTACGCCCCAAAAATCTCGGACGATTCCAAGGCCAACCTTGCTGCCAGATACATCGAAATCCTTGCACTCAATAAGGATGTTTGTTTTCTTTGAATCCTTCTCAATCGTGACATCAATTTGATGCTTGACGTCCGACTCGCCGACAAGTTTCATATCGTGGACAACAGTATCGCTTTCTCGAAGGGCCTTAAAGACAAAAGCCGTGAGCCGCTCATACCGTGTCCCAGACTTACTAATTTCGGCATTCCAGAGGCTGTCGTGAAGTTCGTCGTAACTTGAACGTGTCGGCATCAAATTTCCTTTGCTCTCGTCGTATCACGCCGCGTTATACCTACCCTTCAATTTTGGCAATCCATTGAGTATGCTCCCGAGAGAATGCGTTTTCGGCATCTCGCACAAAGTCAGAAAAGAGTTCATCTGTATCTGGTTCGGAAATCTTTGTTCTAATAATTCCTATTTCATGGGCAGTCAGTGCATATGCGGTGCCGATTTCTTGAAACCTCTTTAGCTGCATCCATGCAGTCACAGAACCAGCAGCAACGACAAATACTTCTGTTGGCCAAATCTCCCAATTAGGAAAGGCGATCCTACTTAAAACCAACGCCACGGCGACAGACTGAAGAATCACAAGGAGTACAAAAAATTGCGTGCTCTTTGATTTGTTGTATTTTGACTTATCGGCATACCACTTCCGTTGTTCGTCAATACGGCTAGAAAGATAAAGTTGGCGCCTTTCTTCAATTGGCTTTGCCCTTGTATCTCTCATGAAATCGGTTATCTGATCTCGGGCGCAATCGTCTCCACCTAGAAGGTCACCAATCTGGTTGTTAGACGAGAGAATTCCTTCCAGCAACTTTCGTAGAACGTTGTTCACCTCACTGACCGAATTAGCATCCAAGAAGGGGTCTGCGCGCATCATATAGCGCCACGTAGCCGTTTTAACTGATTCTGCGACAGCACGAGCACTGTACCATGACTTTTCATAGCGTTTTGATGCAATCAAAACTGAGATTCCAAGGGCAGCCAGGAAAACAGCAGCATTAACAAGTGAGTACACAGCATGTGGGGCTGGGTTAACTGCAAGCGCAGCACCCGCTATCAAAGTAACCATGTGCCACTTAAAAGAGCGAAGGTATGCGGACTGCGCCTCCACTGAGGCTCTGTCCGCAGCTCGATATAGCCCTGGGTAATCTTTGTGTTCCACAGGGTGGCCTCCTACTTTGTAGCTAATTCCTGCAGTTTGGCTTCACTCCATGCATGAACTGTTATGCCGTTGTCTGTAAGACAACGAGGAATAGAACCCTGAACACCATTGAGTCTAATTGCGTAAACTGGTTTGCCCCGATCTAGTGTCATCTGCACTTCATGCGGAACCCAATAGCTCTTCCATGTGTCAGAGCCAACAAAGACGATAGTCCTAGATGTACCAGTTATACTTTTTGAAATAGCTTGCTTGATGACGCTTTCATCTTCTGTTTTCCAGCGCTTTAGGAGATCACGCACTCGAAAATTCAATGCACTATAGTTTGAATTAACAGCGCGCCCCTTGATCGTCAAAACCACTCCACGATCCTCTTCTTTAAAACTAAAAAAAACTACGTTTGGCATTTTGGTTATCTCCGTTTCTATGGTGAATCGATGGTATAACGCTGGCCATAACCGGACCCAAAATGCAAAGCGACGAAGGAGCGGCGCTTTTTGGGGTCCGTGTTTATGGCCTTGTTAGCCGACATTCTCGTTCTCTTGCGGAAATACCTCGGAGATTTTATCGGTTAATCCTTCGGTGGCCGCGTCAACGATTGGCCCAATATATTCGGATGCCTTATCAATAAGAGCTTCACCTGACTCTGATGCGACACGAGTTGCGATCTTCTTCAATACCGATTTCACGACCCCCTTGAACGAAGAATCAGGCGCACCGGCATCGACAAGTGCCTGCTTCACTTCATCCTGTTGATCGTCTTCGATGTAGTCATCCAAAAGAGCGACAATGGCATCAAGTGGAAGCTTAACAATGCTGGGTGAAAACGAACCATCCGACACATATCCAAGCTTCTTCACCCTTGCCCGCAGGTGGTCAGATACCAAAGGATTTTCAACTTCAAGAACGAACTGCTCCCCAGACTTTTGAATGAGTGGTCTCTTCAGCAGCAATTTCACTCGATCATCAAGCTGGCTTGGCGATAGGCGCCTAAGTTCTCTCTCGTAGATCAGATTTCGTGCTTTTGTTCTTGTGACTTTGAGATTTGAAACGAGCTCGTACAACTCAGGCTCCGAGCCTATAGCGCCAACCTTTTCAAGGAACTTCAGGACGAGAAGCTCGATTTCTGACTTCGGAAGTGCACCAAAAGCAGGCGCACAGAAGCCGGTCAAAAATTCCTCAGCAGCATTCTTCAAATGCTCCGGTTCCAGATCATCGAGTTTCGCTCTAATTTCCATCCAAGCTCCTTTTATGGCTAACGGGCTGCTGTTAGTCCTGCGCTTGCGCGGGACACAAGCGGATGGCAATCCGCAGCCCGTTAGTTCCGACGCGCAAGCGTCGGAACTAACGCTGCCATAAACGGCGCGAGCTTGCGAGCGTCCGGCGACCGTAGGGAGCGAATTTTATGGCCTTGTTATACACACCCTGCTACCAAGTATACCTTATGGGATTAGAGGCACCTCTTTTACGAAACTGATCTGGTGTGCGTTTGCCAACATACAGTTGTTGTAGTGCTATTGGAGCTTCACTACCTATAAACCCATATCGGCCTTCAACAGCCTCTCTTCTGCAATGAAAGCGCCTACAATTAACCCTTGCACCGTAGCCAATACAACTTCTGCTTGACTCGCTTTCTTTTGGCTCAAGCGCCAAGCATAGCGCGTAGCTTCATAAAGCGAACTTTCCAAGGCACTACGATTAACACTAATAAGTAAAGCCTTGTGCTCAAACCTTGCAGTTTCTGCGCAATACCGTTTGATGATCTCGGAAGAGTGCATGGCTCCAAAATCACTATTTCCATGCCCATCCATGATATTGGTAATTCCAGGATATGCATCTATTAGAGCCGCCTCTACTTCAAGCGCTGACTTCTCTGATAAGCCATGACGGTGAATAACATGTGCAACATCAAAACCTGCAATACGTATTGATCGGATTTTAGTCATTTTTTCAGATAGAGAATCACTCTCAATATCACCACGCGAGTGAGCAAATACACGATTGCCTTTCCCTTTCCCGATATAAAAAGTTTCTCCGTTTCTCGGATCAATTAGCCGGTAAACGTAGTATCCGAGTTTCTCCGCTACTTCGGGTGGGAATGAATCGATCTTTGGATCAGGCATGAAATTTCCTGTGTGTATAACGGGCTGCGGATAAGCGGCATGTCCGTTGAAAATTTATTTTCATAAGGACTGTCCGCTTCATTCGCTTGTTAGTCCTGCGCTTGCGCGGGACACAAGCGGATGGCAATCCGCAGCCCGTTAGT
>Ga0210015_1002870_pt1 | contig 15603 bp, 17 predicted proteins | sample CryGeymeta201522_FD_185471 | JGI IMG/M metagenome (GOLD analysis project Ga0210015, IMG submission 185471) | Groundwater microbial communities from Crystal Geyser aquifers in Utah, USA - Crystal Geyser metaG 2015-22 (SPAdes) (version 2) | ecosystem: Environmental > Aquatic > Deep subsurface >... | reverse complement strand
CAGCTTCAGCGCATAGCGGTCGGCCTCGGCGAACACGTCGATCACCACCGTGCCCGCCTTGATCGCGGCGCCGTGCTCGACGCCTGCGGCGATGGCGTAGCTGTCGCCGGGGCGATAGGTGCGGGTCTCGTCGCCGATGGTGAACACGATCTCGCCCGCGACCACCACGCCCCATTGCGGGCCGTGGGCGTGGGGCGGCAGCACGAAATCCTCGTGGAAGGTGAAGAACGCCACAAGCCCGGCCTCGGATCGCACGGCGCGGCTGCTGACCACGCTCTCGGGAAACGGCAGGTCGAGCGCGGGCATCGCGTCGATGAACGGGGGCAGGCGCATCGGCTTCTCCTGTGTCGCGGGTGTGTCGCGGGATCGGCCAGGGGTGTCGGGCGATGCTGGCGCTGGCGTCGTGATCGCGTCCCTCAATCGCCATGCCGTTCCCGACGCGCATCGCCGGGCGATGGCGCGGCGTCGTCCCCTCCAGCTTCAGCGATCACGGCGCGGCGGTCAAGAACGCGCGCCACGCTTGTCCCGGATCAAGGCGGCGGGCGGCGGCGCGCGCTAGCGTCGGCGCTTGCGGGAGGGTTTTCGTCATGCCGGTCATGTCGCGCAGAACGCTGGGCAGAAAGCTGATTAGTGCAGGCGCGGCGCTCGCCGCCGTCGGCGCCGCCGGATACGGCCTCTGGCCGAGGATCGACGCCTACCGCAGCGAAGCGGCGCGCCAGCGGCGGCTGATCGCCGGGGAGCCTTCGGTGGCGGAGCTTGTCCGCATGGCGACGCTCGCCGCCAGCGGGCACAACGCGCAGCCCTGGCGGTTTCATACCGGCGGCGGGCGGGTGAGCATCCTGCCCGACTTTTCGCGCCGGACGCCGGTGGTGGACCCTGACGACCATCATCTTTTCGTAAGCCTCGGCTGCGCGGCGGAGAACCTTTCGGTCGCGGCCGCCGCGCTGGGGCGCGGCGGCGCGGTCGGGATCGGCGGCGGCGCGGCGCCCGGGATCGAGATCGCGCTCTCGGCCGCTCCGCCGGGCCGGCGGGACCTGTATCGCGCGATTCCCGAGCGCCAATCGACCCGCTCGCTTTTTGACGGGCGACCGGTCTCACCGGCGGAGCTGGCGCTTCTGGAGGCGGCGGCGCGGGAGGACGGCGTATCGGTTCTGCTCCACACCAGCGCGGCGGATCGCGACGCCATTCTGGAGTTCGTGATCGCCGGGAACGGCGCGCAGATCGACGATCCCGCCTTCGTGCGAGAGCTGCGCGACTGGATCCGCTTCAGCCCCGCGCGCGCCCTCGAGACCGGCGACGGCCTGTTCGCCGCCTGCTCGGGCGCCCCGGTCTTTCCGGAATGGCTCGGCAGGCGGATGTTTTCGCTGGCGTTCACCAAGGGCGCCGAGAACGACAAGCTTCGCGCGCAGGTCCGGACCTCGGCGGGGATCGCGGTGTTCGTCGCGGACAAGGCGGACCCGGCGCAGTGGATCAGGGTCGGGCGCAGCTTTCAGCGGTTTGCGCTGCAGGCGACGGCGCTTGGGGTGCGCACCGCGCATCTCAATCAGGCGGTTGAGGTTCCCGCCGTCCGCGACGGTCTCGCGCGCTGGCTGGGCGCGCCCGGCGCCCGGCCCGATCTGGTGATCCGCTTCGGCAGCGCGCCTTTGGCGCCGATGTCGCTGAGGCGCGCCGCGCCCGTCGGCGCGCCCGTCTGAGGGGCGATCCTGCGGACCTGACAACCCAGCCCGCCGCGTGAGCCGGTCTTGCGCCCGGTCGCCGCTTGCGCTAAGCACACCGTCTTGATCCCGTCCCTGTCGCCCGGAGTGCGCCCATGGCCCGCGTCACCGTTGAGGATTGCGTCGATAAGGTGCCCAACCGCTTCGACCTCGTGATGCTCGCCGCCCATCGCGCGCGGGAGCTTTCGTCGGGCGCGCATGAGACGGTGGACCGCGACAACGACAAGAACCCGGTCGTGGCGCTGCGCGAGATCGCCGAGGAGACCATCCCGGTCGAGGATCTGCGCGAGCACGCCATCGAGGCGCTCCAGACCCAGATCGAGGTGGACGAGCCGGAGGAGGACGGCATGGCCGCGCTGATGGGCGCGCCCGCGCCCGACCGTCCCGCCGACGATCTGTCGGAGGAGCAGTTGCTGCGCGCTCTGCTCGCCGAACAGGGCGGTCGCTGAGGCGCGCGGCGCCGCTTCGCAGGCGCGGCCCCGGCGGGGGTGCGCGGCAGGGAGCCTCGCGCGATGATCCGTCAATACGAACTTGTTGACCGGGTCCGCGCCTACAATCCCAACACCGACGAGGCGCTGCTGAACCGCGCCTATGTGTTCGGCGCCAAGGCGCACGCCACCCAGACCCGCGCCAGCGGCGAGCCGTATTTCGGCCATCCGCTGGAGGTGGCGGGCATCCTCACCGACCTCAGGCTCGACGACGCCTCCATCGTCACCGCGCTGCTGCACGACACCATCGAGGACACCGAGGTGACGCGCGACGAGATCGCCGCGCTGTTCGGCGACGAGATCGCGCAACTGGTCGATGGCGTCACCAAGCTCACCCGGCTGGAGCTGACCTCCAAGGAGGCGGCGCAGGCGGAGAACTTTCGCAAGCTGCTGATGGCCATGGCGCGCGACGTGCGGGTGCTGCTGGTCAAGCTGGCCGACCGGCTGCACAACATGCGCACGCTCGACGCCCTGCGCCCCGACAAGCGGGTGCGCATCGCGCGCGAGACCATGGAGATCTATGCGCCGCTGGCCGGGCGCATGGGGATGCAGCACATGCGCGAGGAGCTGGAGGATCTCGCCTTCACGGTGATCAACCCCGAGGCGCGCACCTCGATCATGCGCCGCTTCATCAAGCTGCGCAAGGAGACCGGCGACCTGATCCCGACCATCACCGCCGCGATCGAGGAGGCGCTGTATGAGGCGCATGTGCCCGCGCAGGTGTTCGGGCGCGAGAAGCGGCCCTACTCGGTGTGGCGCAAGATGGAGGACAAGGGCGTGGGCTTTTCCCAGCTCTCCGACATCTACGCCTTCCGCATCGTCACCGAGACCGAGGATGGCTGCTACCGCGCGCTCGGCGCGCTGCACCGGCGCTGGCGCGTGGCGCCGGGGCGGATCAAGGATTACATCTCCGGGCCGAAGTCCAATGGTTATCGCTCGCTGCACACCACCGTCTATGGCCCCAACGGGATGCGCGTGGAGATGCAGGTGCGCACCCGCGAGATGGACGACGTGGCCGAAACCGGCGTCGCCGCGCACTGGGCCTATCGCAACGGCGCCCGCGCCGAGAATCGCTTCGCGGTCGATCCGTTCACCTGGCTGCGCGATCTCGCGCGGCGCAGCGAGAGCAGCGAGACGGCGCAGGAGTTCATCGAGCACGTCAAGCTCGACATGTTCCACGACCAGGTGTTCTGCTTCACCCCCAAGGGCGACGTGGTGCCGCTGCCGCGCGGCGCGACGCTGATCGACTTCGCCTATGCGATCCATTCGCGCATCGGCGACAGCTGCGTCGGCGCCAAGATCGACGGGCGGCGCGCGCCGTTATGGACGCGGCTGCGCAACGGCCAGCAGGTCGAGATCATCCGCGCCGAGGCGCAGCGGCCCTCGCCTGTCTGGATGGACATGGCGATGACCGGCAAGGCGCGCGCCGCGATCAAGCGCGCGCTGCGCGAGGACGCGCGCGGCGGCAACATCCGTCAGGGCCGCGACATCGCGCGCCAGGCGTTCGAGCGGCGCGGCAAGGCGCTCACCGACAAGGCGCTGGAGAACGCCGCGCGCAAGCTGGGCAAGGGCGGCGTGGACGACCTGCTGGAGGCGGTGGGCGCGGGCGAGGTGGCCGGGCGGCGCGTGGTCGAGATCGTCTATCCGCCGCAGGACGGCGCGCCGCCCGAGCCGCTGCTGGAGCCGGGCGCGCCGATGGTGCGCGGCGTGAAGCGCGGCGTCGCGATCCGTTATGGCGCCTGCTGCCGGCCCGTCCCCGGCGACCGCATCGTGGGGATACATGACGCCGCAGGCGTCGAGGTTCACGCCATCGACTGCCCGGTTCTGGAGACGCACGAGCACGAACTGGACCGCTGGCTCGACCTGCGCTGGGACGAGGACGCCGGCCAGTTCGCTACCCATCTCGCGCGCATCGCGCTGACGCTGTCCAACGAGCCCGGCGCGCTGGCGCGGATCTGCGGCCTGATCGCCGAGCAGCGCGCCAATATCGCCAACCTTGTCACGGCGGAGCGGACGCCCGATTTCTTCAGGATGCTGCTCGACGTGGAGGTGCGGGATGTTAAACATCTCGCGGGCATCCTCTCGGCGCTTGAGGCGCAGCCCATCGTCAGCGCGGCGGCGCGCAGTCGCGGGGCGGAGGGCGAGGGAAAGGTGGGATAAAGGCGGCGATGGGTGAGCGTTCGCGTGACGGGCATGGCGTAAGGGCGGAAGCGCGATGATCTTCAAGCGCCGCAACCCGCTCGGCCTGCTGCGGCGGCTGCGGGATTTCGTCGCGCCGCGCAAGGGATGGCGGCGCGGCTTCGCCTATGTCGGGCGGCGGGTGCAGCGGCTGCCCGACACGCCGCACCGCATCGCGCTGGGCTTCGCCTGCGGCGTGATGGCCTCGTTCACGCCGCTGTTCACGCTGCACTTCATCGTCGCCGCGCTGATGGCGCTGCTGGTCCGCGGCAATGTGCTGGCGTCGGCGCTCGGCACGTTGACGGGCAACCCGGTCACGTTTCCGTTCATCGCCGGGGCTGCGCTGACGCTGGGCAACTGGATGCTGGGGCACGGCGTCGATCCGGCGCAGTTCCACGTCGGGCTGGTGTTCAGCAACTTCGACAAGTTCCTCGACACGATCTTCTGGCCCTACCTTTTGGGCGGGCTGGCGCCGGGGCTGCTGGCGTCGGCGATCTTCTACGCCTTGCTGCGCCCGCTGATCGCGGCGTATCAGAACCGCCGCCGGCTCAAGCTGATGGCCGCCGCCAAGCGCCGGGTCGAGGCGCGCCTGCGTCGCGCGCGGCACGCGCCGCCCGTCGCCGACCCGGCTGAATGACCGTGCCGACCGGATCTGGAGAGACCGCCATGACTAGCCTGACCACCCCCGTCGGCCCGCTGCGGCTGGGGGTCAACATCGACCACGTCGCCACCATCCGCAACGCGCGCGGCGGCGCCCACCCCGACCCGGTGCGCGCCGCGCGCGCGGCGGCGGCGGCGGGGGCGGACGGGATAACCGCGCACCTGCGCGAGGATCGCCGCCACATCGCCGACGCCGACATCGAAGCGCTGTCGGCGACGCTGGGCGGCCTTGGCCTGCCGCTGAACCTTGAGATGGCAGCGACGGCGGAGATGCAGGCGATCGCCCTGCGCCACCGTCCCCACGCCGTCTGCCTCGTCCCCGAGAAGCGCGAGGAGCGCACCACCGAGGGCGGGCTGGAGGTCGCGCGGGAGGAGAACCGGGTGGCGCATTTCATCGCGCCGCTGCGCGAGGCCGGGTGCCGCGTGTCGATCTTCATCGCCGCCGACGAGCGCCAGATCGAGGCCGCGGCGCGGATCGGCGCCCCGGTGATCGAACTGCACACCGGCGCTTACTGCGACGCCCACAACGAGGGCCGGATCGCGGCGCGCGCGGCGGAGCTTGAGCGCCTGCGCCGCTGCGCCGCCTTTGCGCACGGGCTGGGGCTGGAGGTCCACGCCGGGCACGGGCTGGCCTATGACACCACGCCCCCGGTCGCGGCGTTCCCCGAGGTGCGCGAGCTCAACATCGGCCATTTCCTGGTGGGCGAGGCGATCTTTTCCGGCCTCGACAGCGCGATCCGGCGGATGCGCGACGTGATGGACCGCGCGCGGCGGGCGGCGTTCGGAGACGGCGCGGCGTGATCCTGGGCATCGGCGCCGACCTCGCCGACATCCGCCGCATCGAGGCGACGATGGCGCGGTTCGGGGCGCGGTTCATCGACCGGGTGTTCACCGATGTCGAGCAGATCAAGTCCGACCGCCGCCGCGACCGCGCCGCCAGCTACGCCCGCCGCTGGGCGGCCAAGGAGGCCTGCGCCAAGGCGCTGGGCACCGGGCTGCGGATGGGCGTCGCGTGGCGCGAGATGGGGGTGGTCAACCTCGACAGCGGCCAGCCGACCATGGCCCTGACCGGCGGCGCCGCCGAACGGCTGGCGGCGATGACGCCCGACGGCCGCGCGGCGCGCATCCATGTCACGCTGACCGACGATCCGCCCTATGCGCAGGCTTTCGTGGTGATCGAGGCGCTCTGAGGCCCGCCGCGCCGCCTATGCGCCCTGCGCGGCGCCGCCCAGCGCCTTGTCGATCGCGGCGCACAATGCGTCGATCTCGAACGGCTTGCCGATGTGGGCGTCCATGCCCGCCGCATAGCAGGCGTCGATCTCGCCCTCCAGCGCCTCGGCGGTCAGCGCCACGATGGGCGTGCGCGGGCGCGCGGTTTCGGCCTCCTCGGCGCGGATCGCGCTCGCCGCCTCGCGCCCGTCCATCACCGGCATCCGCACGTCCATCAGGATCAACGCGAAATCGCCCGCGCGCCATGCCTTGATCGCATCGGCGCCGTTCTCGACAAAGGTCAGCGCGTAGTGCGGGCGCACATGGCCAAGCAGGCCGGCGAGCACAACCTGATTGATCTCGTTGTCCTCGGCGGCGAGCACCCTGATCGGGGTGGCGGGTGCGGTCATGCTCAACTCCAAATTGAAAGCGCGCTACAGTGGGCAACTTGCGACACCCTAGTTGCGGAAACGTTAGCCGAACGTCAGCGCCTCTCCGCCTTGACACCGCGCGCCGCCGCGCGCGACAAGCGGGGCGATCCACCCACAGCGGACAGGGCGCTCCATGGCCAAGGCGAAGACGAAAAAGAAGGAGGGGTTCGGCGAACTCCTCAAGACCATCGTCTATGCCCTGCTGATCGCGGGCGTTTTCCGGACCGTGCTGTTCCAGCCATTCTGGATTCCCTCCGGCTCGATGAAGCCGACCCTGCTGATCGGCGACTATCTGTTCATATCGAAATACGCCTACGGCTATTCAAGCGTGTCGTGCCCCACGGTGTTCGGCGTCAACCTGTGCCCGTTCATCCCCGGCCGCATCCTCGCCTCCGACCCCGAGCGCGGCGACGTGGTGGTGTTCAAACACCCGCGCACCGCCGAAGACTATATCAAGCGGCTGATCGGCCTGCCCGGCGACACGGTGCAGATGCGCGGCGGCGTGCTGCACATCAACGGCAAGCCGGTGGGCATGGCGCGCGGCGGCGTATTCCTGGACCCCGCGTTCGGCATGTGCGCCGACAGCCGCATCGTCGGCGACCGGCGCTATTGCGCGCTGCAGGAGTGGACCGAGACGCTGCCCAATGGCGTGTCGCATCCGGTGCTCAATACGGCGGACGGCATGGGCTTTGACGACACCGTGGAGTTCCGCGTGCCGGAGGGGCATTTCTTCTTCATGGGCGACAACCGCGACAACTCCCGCGACAGCCGAGAGCCGCGCGCGGCGGGCGGCGTGGGGTTCGTGCCGTTCGAGAACCTCGTCGGTCGCGCGGAAGTGATCGCCGTGTCCGCCGACGGGCCGTTCTGGGCGGTGTGGAACTGGCGCTTCGGGCGCACCTTTCAGGCGATCAACTGAGCGCGATGGCCGAGCCGCCCGCCCTCGACGCGCTGTTCGCCCGGCTTGGCCGCAGCGTGGGGCGCGACCTGATCGACGCGGCGCTGACGCATCCTTCCGCCGGCGGCCCGGCGCGGCCCGACTATCAGCGGCTTGAGTTTCTCGGCGACCGGGTGCTGATGCTGGTGATCGCCGAGGCGCTGCTCAACCGCTGGCCCGGCGAGGCGGAGGGCAAGCTGGCGCCGCGCCTCAACGATCTGGTGCGCAAGGAGACCTGCGCCGCCGTGGCGAGCGACCTCAACCTCGGCGCGCATCTGCGCATGGAGCGCTCCGACAGCAAGGCGGGCGGGCGCAAGCGGCTGACCACGCTGGGCGACGCGATGGAGGCGGTGATCGCCGCCGTCTATCTCGACGCAGGCTTCGAGGCGGCGCGCGAGGTGATCCTGCGCCACTGGGGGCCGCGCATCGCCGCGCAAGGGTCGGTCGCGCCGCAAGACCCCAAGTCCGCGCTCCAGGAATGGGCCGAGGGGCGGGGGCTGGGCAAGCCGGTCTATGCGCTGGTGTCGCGCGACGGCCCCGACCATGCGCCGCGCTTCGTGATCGCGGCGCAGCTGACCAACGGCGCCGCCGCGCAAGGCGTGGCCGCCTCGAAGCGCGAGGCCGAGAAGGCCGCCGCCGCCGCCCTGCTGGAAAGGCTCGCGCATGACTGACCCCACCCCCGGCGACGAGGCGCCGCGCTGCGGATTTGTTGCGCTGATCGGCGAGCCGAACGCGGGCAAATCGACGCTGCTCAACCGCATGGTCGGCGCCAAGGTCTCGATCGTGACGCACAAGGTGCAGACCACGCGCGCCCGCATCCGCGGCGTCGCGATCGAGGGCGCGGCCCAGATCGTGTTCGTGGACACGCCCGGCCTGTTCCGCCCGCGCCGCAGGCTGGACCGCGCCATGGTCGCCGCCGCCTGGGCGGGCGCGGGCGACGCCGATCTCGTGTGCCTGATGGTCGAGGCGCATCGCGGGCTGACGCCGGGCGTCAAGGCGATCCTGACCGCGCTGGACGAACGCGCCGCCGGGCGCCCGGTGGCGCTGGTGATCAACAAGATCGACCGGGTGCGGCGTGAGGACCTGCTGGCGCTGACCGCGCAGATGAACGCCCAGCGCGATTTCACCGCGACCTTCCTGATCTCGGCGGAGAAGGGCGACGGCGTGGCCGACCTGCGCGCCTGGCTGGCGGCGCAACTGCCGCCGGGCCCGTGGCACTATCCCGCCGACCAGATCGCCGACGCGCCGATGCGCCAGATCGCCGCCGAGATCACCCGCGAAAAGCTGACGCTGCGTCTGCATGAGGAACTGCCCTATCAGCTGACCGTCGAGACCGAAGCCTGGGAGGAGCGCGCCGACGGCTCCGCCCGCGTCGATCAGGTGATCTATGTCGGGCGCGAGGGGCACAAGGGCATCGCGCTGGGCAAGAAGGGCGAGACCATCAAGGCGGTGGGCGCCGCCGCCCGCGCCGACATCGCCGAAGTGCTGGGCCGCCCGGTGCATCTGTTCCTCACGGTGCGGGTGCGCCCGAACTGGGAGGGTGAGCGCGAACGCTACAGCGCCATCGGGCTGGACTGGTCGGACGGCGAGGCGTGACGGCGCGGCTCTCCACCGATTTCTGGGTCGGCGCCTACCGCGCCCGCCTCGCCGCCGCCGACATCCCCTGCTACCTGACCCGCAAGGGCGATCCGACGGCGGGGGCGGTGCTGGTGAAGCTCGCCACGCTCGACGGCGCGGCCAGGCTCTATGGCCGCGCCTATGGCCCCGACGGCGCGCGCATCTGGGCGCTTGTGGCGCAAGGCCCCGAGCGGGAGGTGGACGCCGCCGCCGCCCGCCAGCGCGAGCATGACCCCGACCTCTGGCTGATCGAGATCGAGGACCGGCAGGGCCGCACGCTGCTGGAGGACGAGGGGCTTTCGGCTTAGCGGGCGGCGCTCTCCGTCCTCTCGCCCTTCGCAGGCGCGCAAGGCCGCATTCAACGCCCGAACAGCGACCGGACGCCGCCGCCAAGCGTCTCCGCCGCGCCGCCAAGCGCGTCGCCGAGGGCGCCGCCAAGCGCGCCGGCGGCGCCGCCGATCGCGCCCAGAGGGGTGGCGGGCGCGCGCGCCCCGGCCGCCAGCGCGGCGGCGCATCCGACCGGCTGATCGCCCTGGCCCATCGCCAGCACCGCGATCGTGCCCAGCGGGTTGACCACCACGCCGGCGACGGTGGCGACGGTTGACAGCAGATCGGCGGGCGCCGCGGCCACGGTCGGCGCGGCGAGCGCGCCGCCGATGCGCAGCGTGACGCTGAGCGGCGCCAGCGCCGCCTCGCGCGGGCGCACGCCGACCACCAGATCCAGCGTCTCGCGGCGCAGGTTGACGGTTCCGCGCCCCGAGGCGATCAGCGGGCGGCTGTCGAGCACGCCCCCGGTCATGGTGGCGATCCCGTCGTCGAGCCGCCAGCGCGCCAGCCCGCAGCGGATCGGACTGGCGCCGTCGCGGCCGAGGATCGGCTGGAGAAACCGGCCCATGTCGCGGATCAGCGGCGCGGCGCCGCGCAGGCGGATCGCGCCGCCGTCCAGCCGCATCTCGGCGGTTCCGCTCAGGCTGGCGGCGAGCGCCCGCGTGTCGCGCCCGGCGCCCGACACATCCAGACTCGCGCCCAGCGTGGCGGCGGAGAGGTCGAGCGCGCCCGCGCGCGGCGCGATCGCGGCGGCGGCGAGGCCGTCGGCCTCCAGCCGCAGCGTGGCGCGCGGCGGCGCGCCGTCCGGCGACGGCGCGTAAGAAGCGGCGCCGCTGATCCGCCCCCCCGCCACGCCGCCCTCAAAGCGCGTCACCCGCAGCGCGCGTCCCGCAAGCGCCGCCTCTAGGCGCACGTCATCCAGCGCAAGGCCGTCGGGCAGCGTGACGCGCTGCGCGGTCGCAGACAGCGTCAGCGCGATGTCGGGCAGGGGCGCCTGCGGCAGCGGCGCGGCGGGGATCAGGCGGCCATCGCCCGCAGGCGCGCGCGGCTCGGGCGGCGCCGCACCCAGCGCGGTGAGGTCAAGCGCGTCGATCTCCAGCGTCAGCGACAGTTCTGGCGGCGATGCGCCGGGGTCCGCCGTCGCCGCGCCGGTTGCGCGCGTCGTCTGCCCGCCAAGCCGCGTCTCGACCGTGAAGGCGACGGTCTCGCCGTCGAGCAGGCGCGCCGGGCTGCGCGCCTCGGCGACCAGCCCCAGCAGCGGCTCGGCCATGCCGCCGCGCGCGCCCTCCAGCGCCAGCGTCCACAGCCCGTCGCCCGCGTAGGCGAGCGCGCCGGTGACGTCGGTCAGGCTTTCCCCCAGCGCCTCGACCGCGCCGATGGTGACGTCGGCGCGGCCGCGCAGGCTGGCGCGCAGCGCGGCGGGCGTGTCTCCCGCGGCGTCGAGCGTGACCTGGATCTCGATATTTTCAAAGCTTTTCAGCGGGCCGTCCGGCGCAGCGGCGTAGGTGAGCCGGTCAAGGGCGACGCGCCCGCCGCGCAGCGTGATCGCGCGCGGCGTCCAGCCCGCTCCGGATGGCGCGGCGGTCTCACCCGGCGCTGCGGCGGATGGGGCGCGGTGGCGCAGCGCCAGCGTCACGCCGTCCAGGGTCGCGGCGCCAATGTCGATGCGCCGCGACGCCAGCGGCCAGAGCGCGACGGCGAGTGTCACCCGCGCGACGCCGGCGCGCTCAAGCGGGTCTCCGTCGCCCGCGCCGGTCACGCGCACGTCCTCGGCGCTGATCCAGGGCGTCGGCAAGAGGCCAACCGAAACCGCGCCCCCGACCGTCACGACGCGGCCCAGCGCGGCGCTTGCGGCGCGCTCAAGGCGCGGGGTCAGGCTGCGTCCATCGACAAGCAGCGGCGCAATCAGCGCCGCGCCGAGGGCCACGGCGAGAAGTGCGGCCAGCCATCGCCATCCACGCGCCACCTGCTTCGCCATCCATGCCGCCAAGGAAGCGCGATCATAGCACGAAAAGCGCCCTGTCGGCGCGGGGGTGGATCACGATGCCGCGCCCCGAACAGCGCCGCCGCATCAGGGGCTGCTTTCGCCGGTAAGCCGCGCCGCCCGCATCGCCGGGCGGCGCGCTGTCATCGCCATGGGGATGCGCCCCTCGACGCGGCGCAAGGGCGCGCGCTGTCGCCGGAGCACTGGCCCCGCGCGCGTTATCTCTAGTGCAACTGGCTGGAGATCTTGGTGATTTCTTCCTTGAGTCGCAATTTTTCCTTTTTCATCGAGGAAATAGCCAGTTCATCGGACCCGGGTTGGCGCTGTTCCTGTTCGATCCGGCTCGACAGCGTTTCGTGCTTGCGGCGCAGTTCGCTCAGATGCGAGTCGAGGCTCATAGATTACCCTCCATCAGCGGTTCAGCAGCAAAAGTAGAACACGAGCGTCACGCCGCTGTCACCAACGGAATTGTTCAACCTGTCGGCGCATTTGCCGCAATACGCCCGCGAATCAGGCGGCCTCAGGCGCGGGGCAGCGCGGCCTGCGCCAGCCGCACCCAATAGGCGACGCCCAGCGGCGCGGCGGCGTCGTTGAAGTCGTAGGCCGGGTGATGCAGCGACGCGCTGTCGCCGTTGCCGATGAACACGAAGGCGCCGGGGCGGGCCTCGGCCAGAAACGCGAAGTCCTCCGCGCCCATGATCAGCGGCGGATCGCGCATCAGCGCCGCTTCGCCGACCAGACCGGCCAGCACCGCGCCCGCGAAGGCGGTGGCGTCGGCGTCGTTGACCACCGGCGGGTAGGGGGTGACGCTGGGCCCGAAGGCGATGGCGACGCCGAACGCCTCGCCCAGCGCGGCGCACTGGCGGGCGACTTCGGCGCGCATGAACTGGTGCGTGGCGGCCGAGAACGCGCGGATCGTGCCGCCCAGCGTCACCACCTCGGGGATCACGTTCTTCGCGGCGCCGCCGTGGAATTCGGTGATCGACAGAACGGTCGGGTCCACCGGATCGACGCGGCGCGAGACGATGGATTGCAGCGCCTGCACCAGCGCGGCGCCGGCGAGAATCGGGTCGCAGCCCAGGTGCGGCATCGCGGCGTGGGCGCCCTTGCCGGTGATGGTGATGGAGAATTCGTCGGCCAGCGCCATCGAGGGCCCGGGCTTCACCGCGAAATGGCCCAGCGGCAGGCCCGGCATGTTGTGCATCCCGAACACGGCGCGCACCGGAAACCGCTCCAGCAAGCCGTCGTCGAGCATCGCCTTGGCCCCGGCGCCGCCCTCCTCGGCGGGCTGGAACACGAACACCACCGAGCCGTCGAAGGCGCGCGTCTCCGCCAGCCGCTTCGCCGCGCCCAGCAGCATCGCGGTGTGGCCGTCATGGCCGCAGGCGTGCATCCGGCCGGGGTGGGCGGAGGCGTAGGCGGCGCCGGTGGCCTCCTCGATCGGCAGGGCGTCCATGTCGGCGCGCAGCAGGATGGCGCGGCTTTCGTCGCCGGGGCCGCTGGCGCCGTGCAGCACGCCGACGACGCCGGTGCCGCCGACGCCGGTCTCGACCACATCCAGCCCGAAGCCGCGCAGCGCGTCGGCCACGAACGCCGCCGTGCGCGTCTCCTGATAGCCCAGTTCGGGGTGGCGGTGCAGGTCGCGCCGCCACGCCGTCAGCTCGTCGGCCATGGCGATGATCGAATTGTCGAGCGGCTTCATGCGCAATACTCCCGTCTTCACAAGCGCAGCGCGGCGGCGTCGCGCAGCACGGCGGCGGCCTCGGTGGAAAAGTCGTCGCCGTCGCCACCATGGGCCGCGCCCGCGTGCAACGCCAGCGGCGCGCACAGGCGGAACGGCGCGCGGTTGTCCTTGCGCGCGGTCACGATCACCCGGCCCGCGTCGCGCCCGGCGCGCGCGATCAGCGGCAGCGCCGCCACGTCGCCCGCCCGCGCGTCCAGCGCGGCGAGAATGGCGGGCAGCGCCGCCGCGCGGTGGATCAGCGTCAGCCGCCCGCCCTGACGCAGCCGCCGCAGCGCCGCGTCGATCCACAGCGCGACGCCTGCGGCGGCTGCGCGCCGCGCCGCGTCGCGGCCCGCGTCGGGGCTGGGCGGCGCGCTCTCGTCGAACCAGGGCGGATTCATGATGACCTGGTCGAAGCGCAGACCCTTCAGCGCAGGCGGCGGCGCCGCGACGTCGCCCTCGTGGACGTGGAGCGCGACGCCGTTCAGCGCGGCGTTGACGCGCGCCAGCGCGGCGTAGGCGGGCTGCACCTCCAGCCCGTGCAGATCGAGGCCGGGAACGCGCGCGGCCAGGCACAGGATCGCCGCGCCCGCGCCGCAGCCGAGGTCGAGCGCCCGCTCGCCCGGCTTCGCGGGGCAGGCGGCGGCCAGCAGCACCGGGTCGGTGGCGGCGCGATAGCCGGTGACGGGCTGTCGCAGCCGCACCCGCCCGCCGAGGATCGCGTCCTCGGTCAGCGCGGCGCTTGGCGTGTCGGGCGGCGTTTCGGCCTGCGCGGCGGGCGGCGCGGCGTTCATCGCGGCGGGGTGGTCTCGACGCCGTTGTCGCGCAGGATGGCGCGGGCGCGGAACGCGTCGGCGCGCGCGACCATCAGGCGGCGCGGCAAAACGCCCAGACTGCCCTCCAGCACGCTCATATGGACGTCGAACTCGAAGCAATCTATATCCTCAGCGCTGAGCAGCGCGCGTGCGAACACGATCAGCGTCGGGTCGGTGGTGCGGACAAGCTCCTCCATGCGGCGAGGATAGGCGCCCCGGGCGCATCCGTCGAGGGCGCCGTCGCGCCAGCAAGTCAAGGAAACCGGCTTCGTGACCCAACCGGCCCCCATGCTGAGCCCAGAAGCCGCAGGCGCGGGCGCGTTCGAGCGGCTTCAGGCGCTGACCGCGCCGGAAATGGCGCGGGTGAACGCCGAGATCGCGGCGCGGATGCGTTCGGAGCACACCAAGCTGATTCCGCAGGTGGCGGCGCATCTGATCGGCGCGGGCGGCAAGCGGCTGCGCCCGCTGCTCACGCTCGCGGCGGCGAAACTGTGCGGCTACGCGGGCGACAACCACGTGCTGCTGGCGACGGCGGTGGAGTTCATCCACAACGCCACCCTGCTGCACGACGACGTGGTGGACGAAAGCGCGCGCCGCCGCGGCCGCCCCACCGCCAACACCGTGTTCGGCCCCAAGCCCTCGGTTCTGGTCGGTGATTTCCTGTTCGCGCGGTCGTTTCAGCTGATGGTCGAGACCGGCTCGGTGGCGGTGCTGGGCGTGCTGTCGAACGCGGCGGCGGTGATCGTGGAGGGCGAGGTGCTGCAACTGGCCGCCGCCAATTCGCTGGCGGGCGGCGAGGACGTGTATTTTCAGGTGATCCGCGGCAAGACCGCCGCGCTGTTCGAGGCGGCGGCGCAGGCGGGCGGCATGGTGGCGGGCGCCTCGGCGGCGCAGGTCGCGGCGCTGGCGGCCTATGGCGACGCGCTGGGCGTGGCGTTCCAGATCGTGGACGATCTGCTGGACTATGGCGGCGCCTCCGCCGCGCTGGGCAAGGACGCGGGCGACGATTTCCGCGAGGGCAAGGCGACGCTGCCGGTGCTGCTGGCCTTCGCGCGCGGCGACGCGGCGGCGCAGGCGTTCTGGCGGCGGGTGATCGAAAAGCGCGACCAGCGCGACGGCGACCTCGAGACCGCGCTGCGGCTGATGCGCGAGACCGGCGCGCTGGCGGCGACGCGCGCCCGCGCCGAAACCCACGCCGCCCGCGCCCGCGCCGCGCTGGAGATTTTCCCCGACTGCCCGCTGAAGGCCGCGCTCAGCGACATCGCCGCCTTCGTGGTGGCGCGGGCTTATTAGGCGGGGCGCGGCGGCTGGGCGGGGTTTGGCGCGACGTGCGCGGAAGGCGGACGGTCCGCGCACGCTCTCGCGACGCCTCCAGCCGCCGGGCCATCGCCCGGCCTGCTGGGCGCTGCGGGTTGCGCCTTGGCGTGCCCGGCGGCCCCAAAGGCCGCCGCCCTCTGTCGCGCTGGCGTCGGCGCCGGGATCGGCTGCGGCTTGCGCCTCCGCCGATGCGGCGCGCGCGACC
>Ga0210015_1002865_pt1 | contig 15623 bp, 9 predicted proteins | sample CryGeymeta201522_FD_185471 | JGI IMG/M metagenome (GOLD analysis project Ga0210015, IMG submission 185471) | Groundwater microbial communities from Crystal Geyser aquifers in Utah, USA - Crystal Geyser metaG 2015-22 (SPAdes) (version 2) | ecosystem: Environmental > Aquatic > Deep subsurface >... | reverse complement strand
ATGAAAGGCTTGTCGTGCGCGTGGGCGATATCGACCAGTCGCTTCTGCCACGGGAAGACATGCTCTCTCAGCATTGTCGGAGAGAACATGGTCTGCGTCTTGTAGCCCATGTCATCGCCAAGGAGCATCGCGCCCACCGCGTCATGCCCCGCCGCGGCGGAATGGACTTCGACAAGCCGCTCCCCCACGCGCGCGAATAGGTCGGTCACCAGCGAGGGATCGTCAATCGTGGCCATCGCCAGGTCTTCGTAGGTCATCAGCCACATTGCGTTTTCGAGCACGCCCGAAGTCCGCGCCACCAGCTTCATCCCATCGGGCAACAGACTGGATACCGCCTCGATCTCCCAGAGCACCTCATCCAACCCGCCGCGCGGCCACGGATACGCCTCCATGTCACTCCGGCTGGCGATGACTCCGGTATGCTGATTCACCCACTGCCGCTGTCCCCGCGACAGTTCCGCCGTATCGTCCGCCGACTCCCGCACTTGCCGGGTGAACCCCGTCTCCAGACGAAACGGGAGATAGTCGTACCCCATATTGCATTGGAATCGCACCGCACGCCGACGCGTTTCGAGGATTGCGTCCCGTCCGCTCAAGGCGGGGTCGGTGAGCGGCTGTCCGAGAACCGCCTCGATGACTTCATTGTCCACCTTCAACTCAAACAGCGGCACGCGGTCGGGGACGCCGTCGCGGCGAAGGACGGTGAGGAGGCAGTTGAAGTTGGGGACAAGGTTGACGTCTTTTGGATTCCACACGAGAGATTTCCCTCCCTCAGCAGCTCGTTCATGCAGTCGCCCGGGTCCGGCGCTCAAGCACGATAACGGTGCTCCTCGGGTCGGGCGACGCCTTCGGAAGACCTGTCAATACGAGTCGCTTCCCGTCTCGGCGGAACGCTACATTTTCTCGCGTGGCGAGCAGCGAAGCTGACTTAATCTCCATCGGCACTTTGGGCAGTGTCAATGTTTCTCCCGGCCACCAGTGGACTATGAGGTAGAGCTTGTTGCCTTTTTGCGTGAAGACACCGGCCGTGCCGGAGTCCAGTGGGCAACGTTGCGAAGCGTAAATGGCTGGGCCGTTCACCTTCATCCACTCCCCGATCTCCCGGAGGCGCTTCGCGGACTCCAACGGAATGCTCCCGTCGGGTTTCGGACCCACATTGAGAAGATAGTTCCCGGCTCCCGCCGCGCAGGCGGTGATATTGTGAACAAGCTGCTTGGTCGATTTCCATTCATGGTCTGCCTCGAAGTATCCCCAGTGACAATTCATCGTCATGCACGATTCCCACATCCGCCCGGGCTTCGATGCCGTCAAATGCTGTTCCGGGGTGTCGAAGTCCTCCGGGAGATTCGAGCGGTTGTTGATGAGGATCTGCGGCTGCAAGCTGCGCACCGTCGCGTTGAGTTCCTTCGCTCGCCAGTCTTTCGCGGTTCCCCAGCCACCGTCATACCAGAGCAGATCGATCTTCCCGTAGTTGCTGCACAACTCCCGTAACTGCGCGTGGGTCTGGTCCACCATCGCCGCCCAGCCTTTGGGATCCTTCTGCGGACCCTTCGCTGTGTGCTTGAAGAGGGCGTCGAACTGCCAGTTGCCGAGGGAGTAGTAGAAGCCCACTTTCAGTCCGGTCTTCCGGCAGCCGCGCACGTATTCCGCGATGAGGTCGCGCTTCGCCGCCGTCTTCGGCGCGGTAAAATCGGTGGTCTGGCTGTCGAAGAGGCAGAAGCCGTCATGGTGCCGCGTCGTCAGCACCATGTACTTCATACCTGCCTCCTTCGCAAGAAGCGCCCATGCGTAGGAATCGTACTTCGTGGGATTGAACTGCCCTGCAAACTTCGCATACTCATCCTGCGGAATCTGCTCCTGCATCCTCACCCACTCGCCGCGGCCGGGGACGGCATAGATACCCCAATGGATGAACATCCCAAACCGCGCGTCTGCAAACCAACTTCCCATCTTCTCTTCTCTGGACATATTCCGTCTCCTTCAGTGCATAGTGTTTCCATTACTTCGAGGGCGCGAGAATCCCTCGAATGAGGTTGCTTGTGTCCTCCCAATCGGGATTGCGGTACGATTCGTAGAACTGCCGTGCCAGCCGGACGTCAATCAACACGGCTCCGTTCGGCGCAGCAACTGTGGGCAGCCCGGTGTCGCTGAACTCCAGCTTTCCCGCCGGGTCCCTGCCCTCCAGGAGATCCAGAATGCCTGCCCGCTCAGCCGCCTTCCGTCCCTGCTCTAACGCCGTGTCGAAATCACCCGTCCCCAGTTGCGTCGTCTCCAGCACGTCCCACGGCGCCGTTGGGTGTGACCAGGTCTGCCAGCCGACGAACGCATGGCTGCCGGTGATGATGAGAATGGGCCGCAGCGTCGGGAACAGCGCGGCGGCGAAGAGCACGCTCCCATCGAGACAGTTCGCCCCCGGGTGTGCCAGCACCTCGGCTGGTCGCATCACCCTTTGACCAGCATCAGCGGGGAAGGTGATTACCGGCTGATCGGCGTACTTGATCCGGTGCTCCTGAAGCGCTTTGTATACGGCCTTCACCTGCTTCTGAATGTATTCTCGCCACTGCTGGCGCAGAGAGCCTTCCGTCGCCGCCTCTCCCAGCTTCAGGAAGTTCGGCTGGTAGCCCAACAATCCACCGATTTCGCAAAGCTGAGCCGCCCGCGCTCGGACCCCCGTCAACGGATCCGACTGCTCCACCCACGCCACAATCGTCGCGTAATCATCCAACGGCTCGGACAGATTGCGCAACCGCATCCGCGCCAGCCACGTGGACGGAGGCAACAGCGTGATCTCGTGTGAGTCCTCCAGCAGTTTGGACTCCTCGCCAGTTAATGAGTCTATCCGGCACTGCACCGTGGTCTTCACATTGTCACCGAGCGAGGCGATCTTCTCCCGGTCTAAAGGTGGAGTAAAGCCAATCTCGTTCGTGCTGCCTGGATCGAGGCGAATCTCGCGCACCAGAGGCCGAGTGCAGTAACCCGCGACCTCGGTCGCCACTCGAAGGCGCATCGCTTGCGCCCCTTTGTTCTCCAATCGCACCGTCACGAGGTCGGCGGCACGGGGTAAATAGGCATACTGCCCCGAGGGCACCACGTCGTAGTTGAACTGCACTGCCGCTGCCAGCCCGCGATCACCCACGGCGCGCAAGGCCGGAGGGCGCAACAGCTCGGTCAGGGCCTGGGCGACCTGGCTTGCCAACTCGGTCAGGTCCTTCCCGTTCCGCCGCACTCCCTGCAACACCCGACCGTGCTCCAGGTCGTCCACCCTCACGTTCACTTCGTACCCGTCCTTGGGTTTCGACAACGTGGAAGTCACGAGCATGTTGGCGCTGAACAGGTTTCCCGCCTTGGCTGCCTGCTCCCAGTTGAAGACTGGCAATTCACTGAGACGGAACTCCTCATACAACGCCTCGAGATGCTCGCGCTCCAGCACTTGGGCGTCTAAAGCCGACTGCCGGTTGGTCAACTCCGTCGCCAGCGCGCTGGCGAACCAGGGACCATCCGCTTCAGGGCTGGCAGGAGCAACGGTTCGCGGTGCGCTCACTGCGAGGCGGCGGTGCACCGCGCCGCGACCGTCCTGCCTCGCAGGTCTGCTGGACACGACCAGCAGACCTGCCACGAGGGGAATATCCTTGCGTAGCGTCTCGACCACCTCAGTCCGACAGCCGCGGTCCTGCATGTCAATCACTCGGAGCTTCGCCACGTCGGTCGTCTCCCGGTAGGGATCGCCGGGAGTCCCCTCCACATGCAGGACCACGAACTCCTGGTCGCCTCGCACGCCGTCGTTAGCGCCGATGTCGATAATCACTTCGTCGCCCTTCACGCGGAACGCCTTGCCCACCAGGGGAAACGCTTCTTGCGCCCGCTGCGCTAACTCGTAGGCCAGGTAGCCAACGTACGGCACGGTCACCCCAACTGCCTCAAAAACATGAGTCACTGTGCCCGTCCCCGGCGGCGAAACGCGCACAAACTTCGCGATCGCCTTCGTTGCCTCACTGTCTCCCTCCAGAGAACCCATGACGAGGTAGTCCAACTCAGCGCCCTGCAGTCCCGCGATGGCGCCCAAGGGGTCGGCTATCAACCCCTCCCGCGCCAGATTCTTTTCGCTCAGCAACGCCTCCAACCTGGACCGCTCGACAATCTCAAACCGTCCACACTGCAGCAGCGCGGCCTCCAGATTGTCGCGCAGCCGCTCATGTCCCTTCGCCAGCCGCTCATCCCGATGGGTGTTAGTGAAGCCCACCACCGCCAGACGGGGACGGGCGGCGTAGGTGGTTCCGCAAATCAGAAGCCCAATTAGAAGAGTGAAAAGCCTTTGTGTCATTCTCATGTTTGTCGCGTCCCTTTCTTCGATCTATCTGCGCGCCTTCAGCGTCTCGATTCGCTCCTGCGCCGTACTGGTTTAATTACTGTCTTTCCGGCTAAAGCCCGCAGGAACTCTTTCGGCTCGTCCCATTTCGGCGCCAGCCGCGCCGCCTCACGAGCGTACTCCTCGGCTTCTCGTGGGTCGTCGTTGCGTCTCGCCGCTTGCAGGTAGAATTGCGCCGACGGGCGAATGCCTTGCTCTTTCAGCTTCTCGTCGAATCTCAACTCGGGCGGACACAAGGTCTTCGGGTCTTGTGCCAAGGCCTCCTCACCGTTCCAGTCACCCAGCCCTCCCAAGCGGTCGACCGCAGTCGCCAGCGCGTCCTTCGATTGCCAGTGGTCATACATGAGGACTTGGCTCAAGGCAAACCCATCCACGATCTTTCGCACCGCCAGGCCGCCCTTGTCCCAGATGACATACGACCAGAACTGGGTCTGCGACGACCACATAACGTGCGGTGGGGCGCTCTGCTTGATGGCAGATGTGTCGAAAGCGCGCAGATGGTTGTTGTCGGAACTAACGTACAAGACGCCGTCCACACCCCAGGTGGTGCAGCTAAGGCTTGCCGCCTCGAAGTCCCACAGCAGCTTTCCCGTCTTCGCATCGAACGCGTGAAGGTACTTGTCATCTGACGTGGCATACACCACGCCGTCGTGAACCTCGAAGGTATTGATGCGCGACCCGGTCTCGACCTCCCATAGCGGCTTCCCTGTTGTCGCGTCGAACGCGCGAAGGCGCCTATCACCGCAGCGTACGTGCGCTGCGCGGTCGCCAATCCAGAGAACCATCATGGATGCCGCCTGGACCTCCCACAACAGCTTTCCGGTCTTCGCATCGAACGCTCGAAGAGTATCATTGTCGCCAAGGTCTATTGTGTAAGCCAGCCCGCCGGAAACTCTCAAAGGATATCCTCCCACCTCGGAATCCCACAGCAGCTTACCCGTCTTCGCATCGAACGCGCGAAGGTGCTTGTCATCTGACGTGGCATACGCCACGCCGTCATCAACCACGAGATACCCCAAGGGATTGGTTCCCACCTCGGAATCCCACAGCAGCTTACCCGTCTTCGCATCGAGGGCGCGAAGGGATCATCCCAACCTGCGTATGCCACCTCGTCCACGACCACGGGGGTGTCGATATTGTCTCTCGCTTCGAGGTCCCACAGCAGTTTCCCCGTCTTGGCGTCGAAGGCGCGGAGGTAGTTACCCCTGGAGCCGGCGTACGCCACGCCGTCCACGACCACGGGGGTGTCGATGTCGTCTCCTGCCTCGAAGTCCCACAGCATCTTCCCCGTATTGGCGTCGAACGCGCGAAGGTGCGTGCGGTCCACGACGGTGTACGCCACGCCGTCCGCGACCGCGGCGGTGCCAACCGAATCCTTCGCCTGGACCTCCCACAGCAGCTTGCCCGTCTTCGCATCGAGGGAGCGAAGGTGGTTGTCATCGGAACCGGCGTACGCCACCCCATTCACGACTACGGGGGTGTCGATACCGTCTCTCGCTTCGAAGTCCCACAGAAGCCTCCCCGTCTTCGCATCGAGGGCGCGAAGGTGACCGTCGCTGGACCCCGCGTACGCCACGCCCTCTACGAGAACGGGGGTAAAAAAGGTATCTCCCGCCTCGAAGTCCCACAGCAACCGGCTGGGTCGTTGTTTGAGGCATTTACGGTACATAGCCTCCGCTTCCTTCAGGTTGCCGACGCGCTCGTACACTCGACCCAACCAGTACGCCGCCATTGGAAAGCCTTGCTCGAAGTAGTCGTACGTCGCCTGCGCAGGCGGTAGCATCTGACCGACCAAGACTAACTGCTTCCGTTGGTCCTTCCCCGCCGCCTGGAACTGCATCTCCCACGCCGCGTCGCGGGTGGAGAGAAGACCGTCCACCACCGTCAAGTCTGCCGCCTGCTTTTCCGCCCACGACACCTTCTCCAGGCACTCATCGTACTTTCCCTGGTAAAGCAGTTCCCGCGCCTGACACCACGCCTGATACGCCCCCACCTTCTCCGAGCTCATCCGCTTCATCTCTAGTGCATCGTTTTGCAAGTTTCACACCATTTATACAGTGAGGGGTCGGCCTTGGTAAGTCCACTTAAAGGGCTTCGCTAACGTCTTGTTGAAGAACTCGATGCAAGCCAGAATTCTCTCCCGCAGTTCCTCGACAGACGTGAAACTCGCACGCTTGAGGAGACGGCGAACCAGGATGCTGAACCAGCATTCGACTTGATTGAGCCACGACGTATGTTTGGGAGTGTAGACGAAACGAAGGCGATGGCTGGAATCCTGGAGAAAGGCCGCGCGGGTTTGTTTCGACTGGAGAATCCCTTCTTTGCCTTTCTCTCCCAGATTCTGGTCGAGACCGCAGCGCTCCGCCACCAAACGTACCAAAGCTTCAGATTGATGGGTGTTCACGAACTCTGCGAGTTCGCGTTGATCGGTGATAAAAACCCACTTCCCGTCCGGGTCCAAGTCAATCGTTCGGCCGATGTGAGCAGCAAAGTCCTCCTCGGTCCGAGTCTGTCCCACCGTTGGGGCAATCACCTTCCCCGTCGCCACCTCCAGATTGGCGATCAGGGTTTGGGTGCCATGGCGGATATAGTCAAACTCCTGAAGTTCCACCTGTCCCGGCTTCATCGGCAAAGTTGGGTGCATCCGCTCCAAAGCCTGAATCCCGGTCTTCTCATCGGTGCTGACTGTGTGTCCTCCCTGTTCATACAGATCAAGCGCCTGATGATAGGTGTCACACACGGTCTTGACCTCTTCGGCAAAGCCCTCGGGGTCTTCCGGTTTCGCGTTCAGCCAGTAGCGACACCGATGCGGCTGCACCTGCCCCTCCTTTTAAAAAACGACCCACCGAAGCGGGTGAGATGCTCTCGACAATCCCCCGTTTCATCACTTCCTTGGCTAAAAGGGGAGTGGTCCAGTGACTGACCGGATACCCGCACGCTTGCGGGTTTTCACAGGCTACGGCGATGATTTGAGCCACCTGCTCTGGCGTAAAGGTGCACGGAGCCCCCGAGCGGTCCGCGTCGTCCAGCAACTGTTCGATTGCTTGGCGCAGGGCTTTGCCGTCGCCTTCCGCTTCCACCTCGGCAAGCCGGGGCTCCGCCTCCCTGAAGCGTTGCCGCCAGATCGAAACTCTCCTCCGATCCGCTCCGTGGCGTCGGGCCGTGGCTGCAATCGTCGCTCCCGAGACCATCTCAAGAATCAACCGGGCTCGCCGAACCTGACGTTGCTCTCCGCTGTGTCGGCGAGCAAGCTTTCTCAGAATCCCCTCCTGGGTTGGCGTTACGTGAATTTCTGGTGCGGTGCGTCCTGGCATAATGTTGGCTGCATCCTTTCTGCAATCTGTGCTGTGGTCAAAGACGCATCCCATTCTAACCACTTCCGAGACCAAATCCAAATGTCGCGGAACTTCAAAAACGATGCACTAGGGGTGGTCTCCGACGCGCCCACCACGGAGAGGTTTCACCCATACGTGGGCACGTCGGAGACCACCCCTGCGAAAGTCCCAAACGATGGCTTCTCAACCGGAACAATATACCTTCTCGGTAGCTCGAGTATGCCCAGTTACCCAGTTACCCAATTACCCAAACTACGGACATGTGATATCTCCGGTCGCGTCCTTCTCGATGGTGAACTGGTAGTCCTTGAAACTCCGCACCCACTTCACCTTACCGTCTGCGAAGAGGGCGTTGAAGCCGCCATTGTGGCGCGCGTGAGGCTTCTCACCGTCGGCATAGTCGCTGGGGCACAGCTTACCGGTGGTATCGGTTCCGCCGTCAAGTTCCGGCTTCCCGTTGGTGGGAGAGTCGGTGACCATGATCGTGTCTGTAACATCGTCGATGCTGGTGATCTTGCGGTAGCCGTCGAGGCCGCTCGTGGAGTCCTGGCTGCCGACGATCGCCCCGCACGCGTTCTGCACACCACTCCAGAAAGTGCCGTTGTACGCATACCCGCTCTTTCCATCGGTGTAGGCAAGCTTCTGCCTTGAGGGACAGGTGAAGATCTCCCAGCTCTTGGTGTACGGCTGCAAGGCTCCCATCCAGGAAAGCTCGAGAGCGGTCTTTCTCTCAGAAAGGGATTTGGAGGGATCGGGATCGGGATCGGGATCGGGAGCCCATACCGCGGCCTTGTTCTTTGTACAACCCGGCATCAACCAGTAGATCGGCTGGCTGTCAGGCAGGCGCTGATCCCAGTCGGCAATGTACATCTCAAGAGCGCCGCCAATCTGTTTCAGGTTCGACTGGCACTTGACGGAGCGCCCCTTCTCCCGTGCTTTCGAGAAGACGGGAAAGATAATGCCGGCAAGCACAACAATGATGCCGATAACAACCAGCAGTTCGATCAGAGTGAACCCGAATTTTGGATGTCGAGTGCCGGATTCCGGATTTGGCGATTGCGCAAACATCATAGTGGCTCCCTTCTACCTTCTGTGAGTGTCCTGAGTGCGGAAGATCCAATGCGGCCGGCGTCTGTTGCCGTACGCCTGCATCAACACAAGGGTGACTGATAGATGCTGATCAACTCCTCCAGCGTATCCGCGTTTCTCAGCCCTTTGTGAATTGCCCGTAGAACGTCCACGTCTTCGATCTTATACAAGGTGGGCAAGAACCGGAGCCCCTCCGCTCCGAATTTCAACTCCAGCCCCAATTCCAGGCCCGCCAGCAATCCCTGGCGAGCGCCCTGCTGCATGCCCTGTTGCATGCCTTGTTGCAGACCTCGCTGCAATCCTTCCTCTACCCATTTCTCCGCAATGGTCGCCATTAGCTCCTCACCCCTTTCTGCAAGCTGCGCGGACACCGCTTCCCGCAGGTCGTCCCCCGAAATCTTATTCGTTGCGGTTGTCAAGTACCGCAGCACCGTTTCCACCGAATCCAACCCTCTGGGTTGTCGCAGTATCCCGACGAGCAAGCGTGCAATGTCGGGCAACCGTTCTCGCAACAGATCGTGAGCGATGTACTTCATCACCAGCAACCCGACCTGCAGCACCGCAACCCCTCGGATGGCCGCGTCGTCGTATCGCGAAAGGTCACACAGCCAGTACCGAAAGTCAGGCGTAAACTCTTCCAGGCCCGCCGGAACGCATACCACATCGTGCAACTGCGGGCCGACGTTCCATCGAGCGTCTCCGTGATACAAGACTATCGGGAAGACGGACGACAAACGTTCGCCTTGCTTGAGCACGTATTCCCAGATGCGCACTACATAACGCAACACCTGAAAGGCTACCAGAACGTCGGGGTAACTCTTATGCTCGAAAAGGATATACACATAAGCCCAATCGCCATCCCGGGTTTTCGCCCGGAAGAGCAGGTCGGAGAAATGTTCGCGCAAATCCGAACCGACGAACGAGTCCTTCACCGCCTCCACTGAGGATATCTCCAGCCGTTCTACAATCTCCGACGGCGCGTCGTTGACGATAAAGTCTCGCGCTACCTCCTCGCGGGAGAAGACCTCCTTGAAAAAACGGTCGTGGGGGTTGGTCAGGTCCGTAATCCGGAGTCACCTTCCTCTCTACAACTCCACTCCCACTTTGTCGGCAACCCGCTGCAGACCGACATGCAGTTCCCGTATCGTGTCTGTCCAGTTCACACGCTCCAGGAGATTATCCAGCCGTCCGAGAATCAAGGTATCCGTGCGTTTCAAATCGGCGATCTCCTCCATCACCGACTCGAACCGCTCGTTCATCTCCTGCCTGAGCGCCTTAAGTTCTTCTCCTTGGGAACTCACCGTCTCCTGGACGTGCTTGAGTTCCACCTGAACTGCTTTAAGCTCCGGCACAAGGAGATCCTGCACAACCTGCCGAAAGCCCTGTACAATGTTCTCCGCCATGTTCCTTCTCCTCTAACGCAGCGCCAATACCGCAACCCGATTATCCCACATACACCAGACCCTCAGGAAGAGGGAGCAGCAAGCCACCGTGTTGACCGTTCCTACTGAACTGCACCAGTACAGACGTTATCTGCTCCATTCGCTACGATTGCATTGCCTCCCAAATCCCTAAGGTTTCCGACTCTAACGGTATAAGTATCACCCGGATTCAGGTTCAGCCCAGTTATCGTAACGGTTCGTGTTGCGTCGTCATACGTGAGCGTTGCTCCCGTCAGGTCAATGTTCGTGCCGGTCGGAGATTCCAAGACATAATTGGCGCGGGTAGTAGCGTCAGCCCGTGCCACCGGCTTGGAAAACGTGACGGTAACATTGGTGTTATGCGCCGTACACGCCGCTATCCTCAGGTCTCTGACATCCGCTCGAATCGTTAGCACATCCTGCGGCTCGTTCGCATCCCGAACATCGTTGTTGTTCAAATCTTTGAACACAACCAGTGTTCCTGTATAAACTCCCGGATCGATTGTATTATCAACCGTAAGCTGTACCAGAATGTCCACAGAGTTTTCTTCGGGAGTTGCATTGTTCGGATCAATGACATCAATGATTCGAGTGGTCGCATTGAAATGCTGTCCTTGTGGGAGGGTTCCTTGGGCAAAGGTGAAGACGGGATCAGTGAGAACGGTGGCCCCGTTCGTCATATCTCGCTCCAGATTAGCCGCGTTGTCTGCCCCAGCAGTAACCTGCACTTTCAAACCAAGAAGAGGCAGATCGCAAAGCCTGTTGACGCCATTGCGCGAAATCACCCTAAAACGACGAGTTATCACGTTTTCCGGATCACCGGCACGGGGCCGGCTGATGGTAGCAATTCCGGAACCGTCACCCAGCGTGAGGACTCGATCGGTTGCGGATATCCCATCATCCTGGTTTGCGCTCCCGGTCAATTCGACGACCCGAAAACTGTCGAGCATCGGCTTGACTGCCAAATTGAAACCGCGGGTATTAGCGGAGCGTTGGGTAGTCCAACCCAACCAGTAGACGCCCCTGCTATCTTTCATCGCAGTCACCTGTGATTCCTCCGCGGGTGCAACAGGGCCAGAATAGTTCCTCCAGGTCACTGATCCGTCATTGACAGAAGTGCCCGCTGTGATTGGCCAGGTTGGTTCGGTGGTACCCGTGGTTCCACCTGCTGCAGCCTGGTAGATGATGCCATTTGGCGTGGTGGGTCTCACAAACTCGTTCGCGCTGAAAGCCGTCGAAGCAGACCAAGAACGCGCCCAAAGAGACAAGTCATCAACGGAAAACTGACTTGGGGCATTCGTTTGGCCGTTCGGATTCCAATTGGATCGGACTGTAAAATCCGAACCGGCGAGGGCATATCGGTAGAAGATCGTGTTCGACGGTGGGTTCTCACTCAGTACTCGGTTCTCAAAAAGCCAGTAATTTCTCTCTGCAGTGTTTTCTCGGAACAAACCGAAACCGCCTTGGCTCCGTTGAGTAAGACCGGTAGATATATTCTCATGAAGCAGAACCGGTTCGGCATTTGTATTCCAGGCGCCTACCGTCGAGGAGGGACGCAAATACAGGTAATCCAGTTGGCGCCTCTCCAAGCACTGCCATACAACGGATCCGTCATTTACTGTGCTACCTACCGTTGTCGGCCATGTTGGCTCGGCTGCGCTTGAGGTTCCACCGATAGCAGCAACATAGAGCAGGTGCAGCCGCTGCAAGTAGGCAGAGGTGGGGCTTACCAAGGCCCCCGCCTGATAGACAGTGTTTGCTCTCCAACGGGACTGGTGCTGCAGAAAGGCAAGGGCTGTGATGTCGTTGCCTGATACCGGTTCTGTAACGGTGGCACACTGAGGATGGATGACGGTTTTTTTCGTAGGCACTGTATCCATCGTATCGGTAATCGTCGTCTTATCAAGGAAGATGGAGTCAGCAGTACTATTGCTTGGATCGTCCGCTCTCTTCCTGACAAGATTCCACAAGGGGGAGAAATTGCCTTTCTGATGTCGCAGAAAAAAGAGGTCCAGCACGTTAAGCCCAGCGGTTTGTGCCGCTGCAGGTTGAGCGAGGACGTAAGCTGCCGTACCGCTTGCGGCTGTGGCCGGGGGAGAGGTCAGCGCCGGCGTCCAACTTCCTGCAGCGACATCATAAAAACGAAAGACGATGGTGCCGTCCGGTGCGGTTCCGGCGTGGTATCGCCTTTCCCAGAAAACGAAAAGGCGATGAACCCCTCCCGAACGACTGAACACTGCGAAGGTGGGATTCACATCAGCAAAGGTATCCGTAGCGGACCGCGCCGGGACGGAGAGATCAACCGGTGCGCTCCACGAAATTCCCCCATCCGTTGATCTTCTCACCCACACATCGTGGTATTGGTTGTCTGCAATGCCATAGTCTGAGGAAAATGCCATCCACAGGTTGCTTGGACTTGCTGAATCCTCTGTGAAGGTCAGCCCACCAACACCCCGGGGAATATCTGTTGTCGCTGACCAGATAGAAGGAGCACCAAAAATTGGCGTGACAAGCTGCCCGATCGTCTCTCCCCCAGCCGTCACATTGGTCGCAGCCAAACCAGGATCGACCGCGCCAACACCCTCATCGGGAAGACGGATTGAACCACCAATCACTCCGCTACTGGTCGTACCACCAAGAGTGCCCGATACTGGTGAGGCGCCGACTGGCGCTAAGGCCACCGTTGTGCCGTCGGACACCCAGTTCCCGTAACGCTCTCTCAGAAAAAGGTTGAACAGAACTTCTGTTGGGGGACCATTCAGGTCAACGCCTCTGAAAAACGGCTCCCATTGGGAGCCTTCATTCTGGGGGGCCAAGGCTGCGGTGAATCGAGTCGCGTCAAGGTCGGGAGTGAGACTAACGGTAACCGCGGGCGTGACCAACCTGGGACCAGGACCACTTGCGGGATCGGGGTCGGAGAAGACAGGAAAGCTGACGGTCGTTCCCGCAGGAGGCACGTAAGCCTGGGCCACACCTGCAAAGGAAACATCGACGACCATCCTCTGACCGTCATTGGTAAGGACCGCCGTGGCCGTAATCTGGTATGTGAAGCCATCCGCCAGCCAGGCGCCTGTGGCAGTTCCGTTGGTTAGGGTCTGAGAGATGCCCGAGCCACGCGTCCAACCATCGGGAGGTATCACTCGAAGAATGAGTTCGTCGGCGTCTCCGGACTCTGTGTATTGAAGTACGAATGGCTGAGAAGAGAAGTCATGCCGCGCCTCCACTGTCACAGGAGGAGTTGGAGCGGTGATGACCACAGTACCGGTCCCCTCATTAGCTGCCCAGCCAATGCGAGCAGGAAGTGCCGCCACCGTCGCCAACAGGATCATGATGAAGCGCATCTTCCATGGAAGCAGTTCAGGAAATGATATTTTCAGTTTCGGCATCATCGGCCATCCCGTTCCTCACTATCTAACGTACATCAGAGACTTGCTGAGAGGAAGATGAGGTAGATTAAGTCTCCCTGCATTAGACCCGTATTCGGTCCGCTCCGTTCCACCATGTTCGCGGAGTCGCACATCGTATGCGTAATTGATGTTCGGCCGCGTTTCCCAGCGTTGATGCCCTTCGGCAGGCGTTCCTTGATAGTAGAATCCCAGGTCCTTTTTCGTGTTCACTGCTCCATTGACGAAAACAGGAACCAGACTTCCCGTGTAATCGGGAATTATCGCCCAACCTTCCTTCGCCCCCAGGATCAACGCGTCCATTGAGACGGGTACGTCAATGCGAATGTCCTTGATCCAATACGCGCTCCCGGAGCGGTTATTCTGCCGGATCAGAATGTTGGCATCACCGGTGGTTGTGACTCCATAATCTGTCAGGGGATCAATATTCCAGGATCTGGTTTCGTAGGACAATTGGTTCGGGGCGTAGCCTCGCAGGAAGGGCAAATATGCGTATGTCAACATCGCCGGCGCGGGGCCTTGGAACAGAGCCTCGATTAGCGTTGGAGAGTTGGCGTTGGTCCCACGATGAGTGAGGTTGATGGACATGGCGCGGGGAACCGCTCCCAGATTGAAACGCCCCTCCAACTTGTCATGCGCCCCGACCCTCCAGTGGAAAGGGGGTCTCCCATCGAGTGTGTCTGATTCCACCGGGGCGTCCACCGTGAAATCTTGCCAGTTTGCAACCCCTGCCACCTCGGAAAGCTCAAGCTCCCCTGAAGAGATGTTTGCTCTCCAGGGCCCCAGTGGTGACTGGAGACTGGGAAGGTTCAGTACCACAGACTCCTCGGCTAAGAGTGCGAGCGTACCGTTGCCTTGAGTGATGATGGGCGCTTCAACGTAAATGATTCCGCCGGAAACGATCGTTAAATGGTGCAGATCAGGAATGATACATCCCGCATCTCCCGCCGGGGCTTGGAGTCGAATGTTCCCTTCTACAAAGAGGACATTGGAGTTGGCGGCAATTCTTGCCTGCGGATAGGGGCTTGCGGCGGCCGCTCCTGGTATGTAATGATCGTCGGTAAGATCACCGGGTGTTCCGTTGTTGTCCCAAGCATACCTGTCAACGAAAATTTGCCCTGCCGAGTTGAGACGCACAATGGTTCCGGGTGGCTGATAGGGGTATTGAGGTTCCCCAAAGTCATCGATCGGTTCCGTCGCTGGATCCCGCCCCCAGTTCTGAACTCCATGCGTGAACCACTCCCGTTGTGTGATTGTGGCAGGAGTCACAATTTCAACGAGTGAACCCGCCGGAATCGGCTCATCATCAGTTCTATTGTACCGCGGCGTAAACGTGAGCGTAACCTGGTCGCCGGTATCATACGGCACGGCCGTCGCGCTGTAATCGACGGCCGTGATCATCTTGAAAGCATACCGATTGTGTTTGAGGGTGTTATAGTCGTTATCGGTGCCAGGATAGCTGAGCAGAATGTGATCGCCGGTATTGAATACAAACGGATTGTCCGCGAACGAAGTGGCGCTCCCCGCGGGTCTTACCGTGATGTTGTTAACCGTAACCGTGTATGCGGCAGTTCCGGGAGCAGCTACATTAACATCCTGAACTTCGTTGACCACCGTCGCTGTCACCGCTGTGTACCCGTCATTCGGAACAGTGTCAGTATTCCGGTTCGCTGCTGTCGCAGCCCCCCTCCGGGTCGTGATAGTAGTGGAGTACTGCCGGGTTAATGGAATGTCATTTGGAGCTTGTCCGATTCTCCGCAAGTCGTCGTTCGGGATGTAGTAGCCGTTGCCGTCGCGATTGCCAGTGCCGTTGTAGGTGAGAACGTAGTAGCGGTTATCGATGTCAATAACGTCATCATCTCTTCTGATGTTCAACTCCGGCAAAGGCTCAGGGTTAACGAACCCGTGTCCGCCGTGGTTTCCCAATCCATCTCGGTAGACGTACATGTCATTAAAAATGCCATTGTTGCTGGGGAAAGCGGTGGAGGCACTCGGGTTCACCCTCACC
>Ga0210015_1002859_pt1 | contig 15644 bp, 16 predicted proteins | sample CryGeymeta201522_FD_185471 | JGI IMG/M metagenome (GOLD analysis project Ga0210015, IMG submission 185471) | Groundwater microbial communities from Crystal Geyser aquifers in Utah, USA - Crystal Geyser metaG 2015-22 (SPAdes) (version 2) | ecosystem: Environmental > Aquatic > Deep subsurface >... | reverse complement strand
GAAGTTGCGGCACAACTCGATAGAAAGAATAACAGTGAGCGGCTTTCAGCCATACCCATCCGGGACCGGCGTAGCCAGTCCACATCACCACACCCACAGGGTGTGGGTTTCTACTTCAAACTAATCAATTATTTAAAAATAACGGGGCTGCGAGTCGGGCTCTTACTGAATTTTAAGCATGCAAAACTGGAATGGGAGCGAATTGTTCTCTAACCCCATTCGTGAAAATTCGTGTCCATTCGTGGTTAAAAAATATCAAGGAGAATAAACATGAGCAGCAAAATCGATCAGAAAGACATCAACAACGCGGCATGGGCGGCGTGCGATACCTTCCGGGGGGTTGTTGATCCGGCGCAGTACAAAGACTACATCCTCGTGATGCTGTTTTTGAAATACATCTCCGATGTCTGGCAGGACCACTACGAAGAGTATCAAAAGCAGTATGGCGATGATGATGTTCGTATCCTCCGCAAGCTCGAACGTGAACGTTTTGTTCTCCCCGTGGTGAAACTCACCGAAAAGAATGACGAAACCGGCACCGAGACGGTTCTGGATGAATTTCCCGCCACCTATTACAGCCTGTATGAGCGTCGTTCTGCCGCCAACATCGGTGAGCTGATCAATATCGTGCTCGACCATATTGAAGAGAGCAACAAGAGCAAACTCGATGGGGTATTCCGCAATATCGACTTCAACAGCGAAGCCAATCTCGGGCGGACGAAAGATCGCAATAAACGCCTCAAATCCTTGCTTGAAGATTTCAACAAGCCACAGCTCAGCATGAAACCAAGTCTCGTTTCCGAGGATGTCATCGGCAATACCTATATCTACCTGATTGAGCGCTTCGCCTCCGACTCCGGAAAGAAGGCCGGAGAGTTCTTTACCCCGCTCAAGGTCACCGAATTGGTGGCCAAGCTGGCCGGACCCAAGCCGGGCGACCGTATCTGTGACCCGGCCTGCGGGTCAGGCGGACTCTTGATCCAGGCAGCCCAAGAGGTGGCCCGCGTTGCTGGCAGCGCTCAAGAAAAGCGCAACTTTGCGCTATTCGGTCAGGAGTCCAATGGCAGCACATGGGCGCTCTGCCGCATGAACATGTTCCTGCACAGCTTTGACAGCGCCCGGGTGGAGTGGTGCGACACGCTGAACAGCCCGCTGCTGGTGGAAAATGACCGGTTGATGAAATTCAACTGCGTCGTCGCCAATCCCCCCTTCTCACTCGACAAATGGGGTGCCGAAAGCGCCGAGAGCGATCAGTACAACCGCTTCTGGCGCGGGGTACCGCCCAAGAGCAAAGGCGACTGGGCCTTTATCAGTCACATGGTGGAAACCGCCCTTGAAAAGCAGGGACGCGTCGCCGTGGTGGTTCCCCATGGGGTGCTGTTCCGGGGCGCAGCCGAAGGGCGTATTCGTGAAAAAATGATCGAAGAGAACCTGCTGGATTCCGTAATCGGTCTGCCGGGCAACCTGTTCCCGACCACCAACATACCGGTGGCGATTCTGGTCTTTGACCGGAGTAGAGAGAGAACCGCGAAAGACGCGAAAAGCACGAAAAATAATGTGATCTTTATTGATGCGAGTCGGGAGTTTGTGTCGGGGAAAAATCAGAATACGCTGGGTGCAGAGCATATCGATAAAATCATGCGCACTTACAAGGAGCGTAAGGAGATCGAAAAATATGCCCACGTGGCCGACCTCAAAGAGATAAAGGAAAACGACTTCAATCTCAATATCCCACGCTATGTGGATACCTTTGAGGAGGAAGCGGAGATCGACATCGATGCGGTGCAGGTCGAAATTGATGATCTGGAAAAAGAGCTGGCAGCAGTGCGGGTGAAGATGGCCGAGAAGTTAAACCAGATTAATCGGGGGGCATAATGGATCAAACCACCATCACAAAGCTGACGAATGCATTCAACGCCATCGTTCAGCAGGTTCCGAACGCAGCGGCCGAATTCTGGTATGCCAGAGATTTGCAAGAGCTCTTGGGTTATACCGAATGGCGAAATTTTCTAAAGGTCATCGAGAAAGCCAAAGACTCAGCACAAAATGTTGGAGCATCAGCTCAAAACCATTTTGTTGACGTCAACAAAATGGTCTCCATCGGCTCAGGCGCCGAACGTCCGGTTGAGGATGTCATGCTCACCCGTTATGCCTGCTACCTGATTGCCCAGAATGGCAATCCCCGCAAGGAAGCGATTGCCTTTGCTCAGACTTACTTCGCGGTGCAAACCCGCAAACAGGAGCTGATTGAAGAACGCCTTCGCTTACAGGAACGCCTGCAAGCCAGGCAAAAACTGACAGAATCAGAAACCGAACTTTCTCGCAACATTTACGAGCGTGGCGTGGACGATCAGGGATTCGGGAGAATTCGCTCCAGTGGTGACGCCGCCTTATTCGGAGGAAACACCACTGCTCAGATGAAAAACAAGCTGGGTATGCCCTCCAATCGTCCACTGGCTGATTTTCTACCGACGGTAACGATCGCCGCTAAAAACCTGGCGACAGAAATCACCAATCACAATGTCCGTCAAAATGACTTGCAAGGCGAGCTTTCTATCACGGGAGAACATGTTCAGAACAACACCAGTGTCCGTAATATGCTGGGTGAGCGCGGCATCAAACCGGAAGAACTGCCGCCCGAAGAAGATATTAAAAAGCTGGAACGGCGCGTAAAATCAGCTGAGAAAAAGCTGATTAAGGGAAGCGAGTTACCGAAGGGCGGGAACCACGAATGAACACGAATAGTTTAGGGCACCGCGAAAAGCGCGAAATACACGAAAAGGGTTCGAATTCGACCACTTTAAACCTTTTGAATTCGATAGGTTTAAACGATATGGGGGGTATGTCATGGGCAAAAACGAGATAGAAAAAAAACACCACCAGACATTTGAGTACATCAAACAGCTCGGGAACGATGGCTCTGAGTTTTGGATGGCCAGGAAATTGGGGAAAATTCTGGATTATGCCGAGTTCCGCAACTTTCTGCCGGTCATCAAAAAAGCCAAGAAAGCGTGTGCCAACAGTGGGCAACCAGTAGGAAACCATTTCGTGGAGATGCACGAAATGGTTTCGATTGGCTCCGGAGCCGAGCGCGAGATGGAGTCCTTTGCTCTTTCACGCTACGCCTGCTATCTGATCGTGCAGAATGGTGACCCTTCCAAGCCGGTGATTGCCAACGGCCAGACCTACTTTGCTATCCAGACCCGCCGACAGGAACTGGCTGATGATGAAACCTTCCAGCAACTAAAAGAAGAAGAAAAACGGCTGTTTCTGCGCAAGGAGATGCGGGAACACAATAAACAATTGGTAGATGCTGCCCAAAAAGCCGGTGTGGAGAGCAACCTCGATTTTGCCATCTTTCAGAATCATGGGTACAAGGGGCTTTATGGCGGATTGGATGCTAAAGGCATTCATCAGCACAAAGGGCTGAAAAAGAGCCAGCAGATCCTGGATAATATGGGCAGTACCGAACTGGCTGCTAACCTCTTCCGCGCCACGCAGACCGAAGAAAAACTTCGCCGTGAAAATATTCAGGGGAAAACCAAAGCCAATACAACCCATTTTGAAGTCGGTAAAAAAGTGCGCCAGACCATTGAAGAACTGGGCGGCACCATGCCGGAAGATCTCCCGACGCCGGATGAAGATCTGAAAAAGCTGGAGAAACGAGCGAAGGCTCAAAAAAAACTTAAGAATGATGGGGTATGAATGATGAATCTGAATTGAAAAAGAACTCATACTTCATCACTCATAATTCAGAACTCGGCGCAGCCGCTTGGGAGATTCAGCGATGAAGCAAGAGCATGATATCCCTAATGGGTGGCTAACAAAAAGATTGTCCTATTTGATCAAAAGTATGGATGCAGGCGTGAGTGTTAACTCTGAAGATCGACAAGCTGAGAAAGGAGAGTTCGGCATACTAAAGACCAGTGCCGTCACAAGTGGTGTTTTTAACGCAGACGAAAATAAAGCAATTTTCCCTTCCGAAATAAAGAGAGCGAAAATATCGCCGACTTTCGATCGGATAATTATGAGTCGGATGAATACACCTGCTCTTGTGGGCGCGTTGAAAAAGCTCCGGGGCTTATAGCATTCAGTTCTATGGCTGTCGGAATATTCGGTTTAGTTATAGATATCCTGTCGGCTAAATCTCTTTCTGCGGCATTTTTGGTTCGGGAGCATTACCCGTTTATTGCACACCCTTGAGCCGTTTTTTGGCAATGTAGCTGTTCAGCACGGTATCGAAGGTTCCGTTGTAGAGGGCACAGCGTAAACGGAGCATGGTGTTGCCGTTTTCCACCAACCACCAGGCGCCGGAGCGCTTCAGCCGGACATGGCAGATGTGCTTGTTGGCGGATTCGATTCCACCGCTGCCGATGGGCATACCGGCATCCTTGCACTCCTGGTAGCCGAGGCGGTGCCGATGGTGTGCAAGATAGTTGATCAGGTTGCGAATTTCCTTCATGGCCTCCGCGCCGCTGGGCTGCATCCGCTTGAGGCCCCCGATGGCGGCGCCGCTCTGGTCCATGTACAGCCTTGTGAGGGTGGCCTCGGCCCATTGCTGGGCGTCCAGGGTGTCGCCGTACTGAAGCCTGGCCACCTTGTGGACGTGTTCGGCACAGTGATAGTAGTCGAGCACCTGCCGCCCATCGGGAAAGTTCTGGGTCATGGCGGTCCATAACCATTGGGCGCCATCTCCCAGCAGAGCGATGCGGACTTTGTCCTGCGGTATCCGTGCGGCGACGACCGCCAGATCCTTTGTGAACTGGGCCGCGTCCTGGATCTGGTGCCAGCTGGCGATCTGAACGATGCGCTCTTTGCCATCGAGCAGATAGATGCGGAAGCCCTTGACTTCCCGCCACTTGCCCGCGCCGCGACGGTGGTTGCGGCCGCCCTTGGGGCGGGTCGGGGTGTGGGCGCCGTCACTGGCGACGGCCAGTACCGGCTGCTCGCCGGTTGCCGAGTGGACGGCGGCGATGCGGCAGGCGATCTCCTCGGCGCTGGGGATGACCTCCTCAATGGGCGCCGCGGCGCCGATGCGGTTGAGCGTGTCGTGGTGGCAGTGGTTCGAGGGGCTGATGCCCGTCAGCTCCTTGAACAGATCGGCGGAGATCGCATAGGGCGACTCGACCCCCAGGCGCAGCATCTTCTCCTGCATGTCGTACTGATAGGCTTCGTCGGCCAGCTCCAGTGCCTCATCCAGGGGATAAACCCCCGCCTTGCAACTGCGACAGTAGAAGTAGGGTCGCGCCAGGGTCACGCTGCCCTGCAGGGTATTGAGGGTTTTGGTGTTGATGCTGTGCCGTTTGAGGGATTTGCCGCAGTGCGGACAGCCGGCCAGCTCCTGTGCCCGGTAGGCCTCGGTCAGTTCCTTGACCATCTCTTCCAGGCAGCCGCCCAGAAGCGTGGAGCGGGTGCGGGTAAACTGATCGCTGATCTGCCGCAGGGTCGGCAGGGTCTCGGCCTCAAACAGGTTCGTCTGCTGATCGACCCAACGATCCACCTGCTCGTGCGCGGCGGCGCGAAAGGCTGCGATGAGCGCGGACTTGTCCTTGGGGGATGAACTCATCGGGGGCCCTCCTCACATAACTCCCGACGGGCCTTTGGGCTCAACGGGTACAGAAAAATCGTCTTGGGGCAGGCCCCGTGGCGCCGATGGGCGCGATCCTGACGGCCCCGGCCCGTGGTCTGTCCGAGCTCGGTCCAGCCCGCCGCCCGGTAGCAGGTGCCGGCAAAACGTGCCGGATCGACCAGCGTTTCCAGCAGCAACGGCCGAACGCGGTAGCTCTCTTCCCAGTCGGCGGGCAGCCGCCGAGCCGCCAACGCCAGGGCGCTGCTGGCCAGATTGCGGATGCGCACCCAAGGGAGAATCAGAAACCGGCTATTGCTGACAACCTGTTGCAGATGGCGCCGGCGGGCCGCCTCGTTCCAGCCGATCCAGCGCTCCCGCGCCGCCATGCGCCAGGCGGGGCTGGAGAACTGCAGCGCCCCGACCCCCACCGGCTGCGGCGCCGCAACCCGCACAAAGTAGCGCAGATGGGCGCCGAAGGGGATGCGATAGCCCAGATAATGGTAACGCTGCATCCATTCGCGCCACAGCGCCTGATCGGCCGGGGAACTGACGGGTTCAAGCTCAAGGGGCTGGAAATCCTTGAGGCTCCCTTCCAGGGACGCGCCGCCCTCCCCAGAAGGGGTAAGCGGTAGCGCAGCCTGCTTGTTCCGTCGGCGCTGAGGGCGGCGCTCCGGCAGACGGATCAGGCCACTGGCCTGCAACGATTCCAGAAAGGCCCGGCACTCCACCGTCTTGAGCTTGCCCGTGGGCCGAACCCATTGCAGTAGCTCACAGACCGTATTGGCCATCTCGGTGCGTCCAAGAGCACTGAAATCGTCGGCAATGCCTTGGATGAGGGCCAGCTCCTTACCCGTTACCGGCTGCCCGCAAAAGGAAAAATCCGTCGTTATGTGTGCAGTCATCTCGTCTCCTCATGTTTCCCCAACATACTCTAGGGAAACCGGGGGAGAATGTCCAGCTCTTTTTTATGCCCCGGCTGCGGAAATTTGCTGCCTAGATCTTGTCAATAACGGGTAATGCTCCCGAGCCAGCCTTTGTAGATGCTAGTTGCACGAGTCCAGCGAACTAACGCAAGGTAACTGTTACCCGTTGCCAATGCCTGAATACTTCCCAAAAGAGATCTAAAGGGAATCCATAATGCAAAATACATTGGATAACGATGCTTCCTAATAACATATCCTGCACCCTGTGCATAACTAGCAGTGCGCACAAGTAACATATCGTTTTCAGAAAAATCAGTGCGTGGATGACCAATTTCGAGTTGATGTTCAAAATGCAACTTTTTCCCTGCCAGAACAGCCCTAATTAAATAGTCTATTTCTTCAGCTGCCCCCCATGGCGTACCAGATCCAACTCCCAGCTTTTCGTCAAATCCTCCAACATCAGCGATAACACTATGTTTTATGAATATTGTTGCTGCTGTTGAACGATTCCAAACATTGAATCGGTTAATGGCGCCATCTTCCCTATCAAATTTGGACATTGCTACGTGTCTGTTCTCATCCACTAATATACCAGTTACGCCATCATAGTCAGGATGGTTCAACAGTACATCCGCCACTTGGCAAAGAACTCCTTTTGGATACCAGCAATCATCATCCGGAAAAGTGACTATGTCACCTGTGACGTGCATAAGACCAACATTACGCGCCTTAGACAACCCACGTTCAGATTTAATATGTTTTATGACAAAACTATTTTTATAGAGTGCCAAAATCGGAAGCAAACGCTCATCTTCATTTTGATCAACTACAATTAGTTCTATGTTTGTGTTTATCTGTTCTGAAAGTGATTTAAGAAAAAAAGCAATTTCTTTTGTCCTGCCTAACGTTGCTAAAACGAGAGAAAATGATATTTCCGAAGTCAGTTTATCATTCATCACTTATTCCTAACTGGATATTTATTACAAATACTATTTTATTAGCAAATTATAACTAACAAGATACTTTTATTAGTTTTGAGAGATTGTTTAGTTAAATATATTTTTTAGCATATGACTTTAGTAGCACTTTCAAATAAGACATAGTTGACCAACAATATTTTCTATTGAAATCATGTTTATAAAATGTGTAAAAGACATTATTTTCAATTAGGTCTTTTACAGTTAGGCTTGATAGTTTATTTATATTTTTACAATGCATAAGTAGGTATTCATTATTTTTGTCATAGCTTAATGCACCGCTTCCAGATATCACTTCCCTCACAACTCTTTCAAGATCTTCTTGATCTTCACTTTTATAAAGAAGTGTGTTGTCAAATTGAAAGTCATATTTCATGTTTTCTTTGTGTGGATTGTAATAAACAACTTGTCTACCCATACATATGGCTTCATGTATTAATGAACTGAATCGCGTTATTACGAATGAGCAACATTTTATTTGTTCGTGAACAAGAGTGGAATTTGATTTTTCAACATTATGGTATTTACTTAAATCTCCAGTGTCTCTTGGATGTTGTGAAATAACATAAGCAACATTGTACTTGTCTAGTGTTTGTATAATTCCAGATAACCATCTGTCCCTCTGGTCTTCAAAGATATTGTATGTAAAATTGCAATTAATGAATGCCTTTGGGGCATGTGGTTTTTCTTGAAAAACAATTTCATCATATCTGGGGTTGCCCGTTACAAAATATAAATTCCTGTCAAGCTCTAAAATAGTGCGGGCACCTTGAACGAACACAAAATCGCACCATCTCATTCTATCTGTCGGTTTTTCGCCAAAATCAATAATTGACTCTTGCAAGCAAATGGTTTTTATTTTGAATAGTCTTGCGACAAGAATTACAAAGCGCTCTTCTTCTCCCCAGTCATTCGCTAGAATAAGTAGTTCGGGTCGGTGCTTCAAAAACTTTAGGACTGAAAAAACTTCATAAGTATATTCATATTTAGAAAAAATACTCCCTGCCTTTTCGTCTTTTGTGAAGGGAATGTAATTAGTGACTTTATTAACACTCAATTTATCCAGAATCGGGACAAATGAACTTGCAATAGTATCATTCGAAGCAAAAAAAGCGATGTGATTTGTTTTTCTATCGTCCTTTTCCCCCGATAAACTGAATATCATCCAGTTGTATTCTCGGCTTTTATCTTCCGATAAAAATGAGAGAAAGACATCTTCAACATATACGGACTTAACAGGCGGATTCGAATTGCATACAATATATTGAATGCTCTTAACAGCATCATTATTGTTATGTAACCAAATACATTTGGCAGTTGGATATTTGTTTAATATATCTCCATCAACAGTATTAAAAAAAACATATTCCATCATTTTTCCTTATGCTCACTAACGATATCATAGGTGTAATTACAATTAACTGATGAAATAATCGTTGTTCCTAAAGGAAAGGGTGATCTATTTATATCATGCACGATGCCGATAAAAGCTACACCGGCTTTTCCTGCGGCCTCATAATCGGTCATCGCGTCGCCTAAAAAAAGGCACCGGCTAGGAACAGCACCTCTCCGTACAATAATATCTTCGACAATATCCACCTTTTTTCTTGGCGAGCCGTGCACTTCAACGAAATACTTGGAAAGCTGTCTCATCTGAACAATTTGGCGCACTTCCTCTTCAGGAGTTCCGGAAACTACGAATGCAGGAATTCTCAAATTCAAAAGTTCATCTAATGTTTCAAGTGCACCGGGGATAAACGGCGCGGCCAGGACTTCTTCAAGAACCAGGCTTGAGAATTCATCTCCAAGTGCCTTGATTTCAGCTTCATTAACCGGTTTGTTTAACAGTTCACTATAATAATGTCGGAATTTTTCGAAGCGGGATATACCGCCATGGGCAAGATGATAATCCACCACTGCCTTCTCGACCTCGGGTCCGTATGCGCGAAACATCCGTGCAAAAGCCCTTGTTTTGACATCCACCGAATCTAGTACCACCCCGTCAAAGTCCCAAAAGACTGCTTGCAATTTCATGATTTCGCCACCTCGGCTATAATTGTGCACGGCGAGGCGTCAGCCCCAGCAACCAGCAATGGCGCTACCGTAACACTCAAAATGTTTTGTAATTCATTGACAAGGGAAAGATCCATGTCTTCAAGCAGAAGTATCGGGCGGTCGCCACCCAGAAAAGCCCGATGTGCCTCGCGGCCTGTTGCGCGATCAGTCCAGGATGACACTGAAATGGCGTCGAAACCGAATACACGCAGATGAGAAAAGCGGGAGCGCAAATAATCGGCTAGCTCTGGAGAGAAAACCGGTCCTGCCTGCCAGTATGCCGGTGTACCTCTCGTACTGCCAAATCCGGTTTTCAGGAGAAGTAGTTCAACCGACGAGGGTATGTGTTGAGTATCAAGCATGTCTGAACTGATTACCGAACCGGGCGTGACACCGGAAATATCGACGACCGCAACATGATGGAAAATCCAGAAGTCCGGTGAGTAATCGTCCATACGCTTGCCGCCATGGACAAAATGAAGCGGCAGATCAATATGGGTTCCCGCATGATTTGGAAATGACCAACTGCAGGTATTGCAAGGGTCACCAGCTTCCATTGATCGAAGCGGCTCAACCTGAAAACTCCCGTCTCCGCCATAAAAGGGGGTGTCAGGACCCATAAAATGAGAAAGGTAGATATGAGTCACAGTTGCCCTGCCCTGTCCACCAGCAGCCCCCCTTCTTCCATCTTTTCTTGATGTATTTTTTCGTACAGCTCAGCCATGCACTGGAGCAGACCCTGTCCCATGTCTATGTGGGGGTTGTTAACCATTTTACGCCCGAGCTTGGGGCTGAAGTTATACGGCGTTATCTTGTAGTGAGCCTTTCGATTTGATGGCAGAATTTCAATCGCAACATGCGATCCAATCATTTCTCTGATCATTTCGAGCAGGTCATGATAACGCATTTTTTCATTTCCGGTCAGTGTTATGCACTGGTTTTCATATTCAGTTTCCAGAATATTTACGCTAATTTCCGCCGCATCACGGACATGGATGAATTCCCTCAATTCGTCTCCTGTGCCGCGATAGACGACTTTATTGTCTTTAAGCGCCTGCTGAATCAACCGGAAAATGCTGTTGCGCTCATCGGCACGAGTGCCGTACAGGGAACCATAGCGCAGGCAGGTATATTTCAGACCGAACAGTGCGCTATAGTTTTCAATAAATGACTCGCATGCCTGTTTGCTGGAACGGTAAAAATAACCGGAATCACTATATACATACGCTGAACTGCCAAAGACAAAACGCTTTATGTTAGCCAGCCGCGATGCTTCCAGCAGGTTTACTGTGCCGAGTATATTGTATTTTACCGCGTCTACGGGTTTGCAGGTGCATTCGTCGATATCAGCTATGCCGGCAAAGTGGTACACAACATCAAATCCGTCCACTGTCCGTTCAAGCGCCGACTGATCAAGAATATCGCCGATGATCATGTTTTGCCCCTCACTCAGATATGGAGAAGGACGTACATCAAATATTGATACTTCATGACCGGCTTCAGTTAAAGCATCGGCTACGTGGCTGCCAAGAAAACCTGAACCACCGGTTACCAGAATATTCATTACTTAATCTCCATAAAATCAGGTCAGCCGATTTGTTTCACTTTACGCAAGGCATTCAAGAGATTGTCAGTTGCCTGTTGTTCCATGATCATGCGCCCCTCACGGGCATAGGAACCGATATGTGCCGTCATAAGGACATTTTTGAGCTGAACCAGCGGACCGGCATATGGTTCTGTCTCGAAGCAATCAATGGCTGCGCCGGATAGTGTTTCAGATTGAAGTGCTTCGACAAGTGCTGCTTCATCAATCAGGCCACCCCTTGCGGCGTTAACAAGGACAGCACTATTCTTCATAAGCGCTATCCGCTCAGCATTGATTATGTGGTGATTATTATCCGTATAAGGGATATGAAGTGTGACTATGTCAGAAACCTGAAGCAGTTTTTCAAGAGGCATCAGTTCAATATGGTCGTGGCTTGAAAGAAATGGATCATAACCGATCACATGGCAGCCGAATGAGGAAACTATCTTTGCTACATACGAGCCGATACGGCCGCACCCGACAATGCCGACGGTTTTACCATGCAGAAGCCCCCCCATTGGTCTTTCCCAACCGCCAGCGCGAACAGAGCTGTCTGAGATCTGGATGGAGCGAAGGAGCGCCAAAATCATTCCTATGGTTAATTCTGCGACAGGGATAGTCGGGGCGTCCGGTGTATTTGTGACGGTTATTTCTTGACCCGCGGCTGTATCCAGGTCAACTGAATCCATACCGATCCCGCAGCGCGAAATAACTTTGAGAAAAGGTGCCTTTTCCAGTACCGTTCGGGTAAGAGGTTCCACTCCTGCAATCATACCGACAGGTCGGAACTCCTGAATCAGGTCGTCAACTTCTTCTTCAGTCAATTTACGTTTATAGGGGTTCAAGACGGGTGTTAATCCGGATGATTTGATAGTTGTAATAAGTTCCGCATTAAAAGATGATGTGGTGATCAGGACATTTTTCATTACTACCTCACTCTACCGATATTTGTTTGCGAATTTCACTTAATCCGATTGTACAGGCATTCATCAGCATTGTTATATCAAGGCTGTAAGCAATAAAACGATAGCCGGACTTGAATCTATTGATTACCTCCGCTACATCCGGCTGCACCACATGAATACCGGCAACAACACCATGCCGCTTACAGGCCGCGCCAATGGTATCAATCGCCGAGATCATATCAGGATGATCAAACTGAGCCGTTATTCCCATGGAAGCGGATAAATCATAGGGGCCGATAATTACGGCATCAATCCCTGGAACCTTCAGAATTTCATCAATATTTCTCACGGCCTCTATATGTTCGATCTGAACGCAGACAAAAGTTTCGTCGTTCGCTACAGCAACCGATTCCTTTAGAGTCATTCCGTAGAGGTTGGCACGGCAGAACCCTACTCCACGCATACCAAGAGGTGGATATTTTACCGAGCGGATAAGTTCCCGAGCCTGATCGGCCGTATTGATGAATGGCGCTATTACACCTGCTGCACCGGCATCAAGATATCTTTTGGTATCGGCATAACTGTTACCGGCCAGACGGACAAGTGCTGCACAGCGCGGGTTACCCGACTTGATCGCCTGAAACAAGGCCTGGGTCTGTACCAGATCAACGGCTGAATGCTCTACATCCACCGTCAAAAAATCAAATCCGGTTGCAGCCATCAGCTCTGCAATAATCGGGCTTGCCGAATTAATCCATGAGCCAATCACCGGCTTATGTCCGCTCAGAAGCATCTTAATATTCGGCATCAGAGTTCTACCCCCTGTTTACGCATTCGGAAAAGAGTCTCCGCAAGTTTGAAATCTTCTTCTTCGTCTATATCTACCGCTTCCATTTTATTAATTTCGAACATCTTCGGCTTCAGGCCAATACGTTTGTTGCCCGCAGCTAAAAAAGAAGATTTTGAAAACAGATACAGGTTCGAATTTTCTTCGAAAACAGGCGGCAGATCCTGGGTACGAAGTAATTCATCCGGATTGTGGTTTACCGGTTCGCCTGACGCCCAATAGAGTCTTGTTTGCAGACGGGTTACTGAAAACAGCGAGTCGAATGTACCGAGCACTTTAAAATATTCCTCAGCCGCCCGGTCAAGAGTTTCTGTCGTCAGGAGCGGATTGGTGCTGTGTGTCTGAATAAAATGTTCACCATCGGACGCAGCCATGTCATATTCAATAATTTCGTTCATGGGGACAAAATCACCGCATAACTCTTGAGGTCGCACGATAATCCGCACCTTGGAGTAATGTTTGACCGCATCCTCGGCTATTGCCTGGCTATCCGTGTTGATTACAAAGGATGAGATATATTGGCAAGCCTCAAGTACATCGGCGACGCAATGATAGAGGGGACGACCGTCAAATAGGCGCATGTTCTTGTTGGGAACACGTTCGGAATGCCCTTTCATGGGAAGTAGTGCGATAATTTTCATCATATATACCTCAATAGCATGTGATAGTTCCGACAAATGTCTAAATCGCGGCTGATATTCCTACATATATCAAGAGAGCTGCCATTGGCAACAAAACGGCACCCTTTTCAAAAGCGTAAAAGTTCATCTTGAATTCTCGATAAGCATGCATCGCAGCGTACCAGGAGTAAAAGCCAAGGTAACTGATGATTATGCCAACGGGGAATGCCAGGACCCCGATTTTTCCGCAAAGGAGAAGGCTGATAACTATATAGATGGTGCCGGTTACTCCATTGGCCGTATGCCAGATAATACGGTTTGTTGTGCTGTATAACTGTATATGCATTGCTCCGTACCGCTCGATAAAAAAACCGATTCCCATGAGTGACCAGAGCAGCTGGTCCGGAAAAGGGGCGTTGCTCCCAATATATTTGAGAAGAGGAGTGCCAACAAGCCCCAGAGCGACGAAACCTGCAACATAGGACCAATGAGCAAGAGTCATCCCGCGTTTTGCCAATCGAATCAGTTCGTCGCGTCGGTTCTCAGCATAAAGACGCGCAAACAAGGGTAACTTGCTGTAAAACGGTGCCTGTGAAAATTGTGTTACTGTCATAATAAGCCGTAACCCAAGCAGATACGCTGCAACACTGGCAGGATTTCCGACCTGAGCGTAGATAATACCGCTTGCCTGGATGAGGCCGTAGCTCATAAAAATTCCTAGACCGCTACGCCACGCACTTGGCCAAACCGCATCATAAACTTCTCTGTTGAACGGCTCCTTGATAAACGAGCGAAGTACTCCATTTTCGGCCTCACCTGCGAGCCACCTATTGCGGACGACGCTGATTATCTGCCACCCCTGGTTTGCTATAACAAGCCCGAGTAATCCACCACCTGCAATCAGAACAATAAAGCTCGTAAGAATTCCCGCCAAGGCGGTCAACGCTTCCCAACGCCTGAAAAGAGCAATTTGGTTTATCCCTTGCAGATAGGATGCGTAGAGATTTCCCTGCAGTGATATACAGGAAACTATTGCAATGATCCCCCAGGCGAACCAGGCTGATTTTTGATCTGCGACTAAACTGACCGGCTTCATCAATGCAGTTGTTCCGGCTAAAACCAGCAGCAGAGTCCAGAAGATACCCAAATAAAAAAACACGGTTTTCATCGTTGAATAAACGCGGTTGAGAGTTTGTTGATCATATTTACTGGAATCAATCTTAATTGGCTGTTTCAACTCATGCAGGCTAGCTCCCCCCATGACATAGGCTATGACGCGGGTAAAGGTGGGGCTGAACCCGGCGTCAACGACCGATTGCAGCGCAATAATCGTCATAAAAAGATACCAGAGAGAAATTTCAGCCGTCTCTAGACGCGTTAAAATAAGCGGCAGCACAATAACCAGGCTGATAGATTTAGCTAGGAGACTGGCCCAGGTCATGAGCGTTGGAGAGTTCCAGGAACGTGTTGGGTATTCTTTTACACGATCAATCAGTCGCAAGAAACGGACTCACGAAAATATGTTTGCGTACCTTTACCACAACCTTTTTCACCCGCTCCGGAGTTCCGTCAACTTTTAATTGGGGCATATGTGCATCATGGGGGAAAAGCGCAACAAAAATACCAGGGTGAACATCAACTCTTGCAGGAGAGGTTTTTGGAGTGACATAAAACTCTACGTCCGTTTCAGAATGGTAAGGCTTGATGACATCAAGTTCCTTGGCAGAATGCCAGGCTATTCCTTCGGCTCCGGAGAGAACCACCTGGATATCAATATAATTGCGGTGAGCTTCAAATGCCGCTTCTCCCCAACTTTTTGTTTCATACGTCATCACGCGAGCAAATATCAGATCACCAATTATGGGGTACTCCCCTTCTGCACTGTTTTCATTGAGTGTGGCAAGAAAGTCCGCTACAGCATTCCATGCTTGCCCTGAAAAATAAGTACCCCATTTTTCCATGTTGTCTACAATCATTTTTTTGTCCCGGAAACGGGAATGTTCGCCCGTTTTATTAATTTATTGCAACTATTCAGGGGAGTTCTGGGGACAGTATATTTAATTGCTGCATCCCCTTGTTCCCCATCAAACCTCCCCTCGCACCTTTTCAATCTCATCTTCAGATAAACCAGTATATTTAATAATCTTCTCGTTTGTTTCGCCA
>Ga0210015_1002855_pt1 | contig 15658 bp, 13 predicted proteins | sample CryGeymeta201522_FD_185471 | JGI IMG/M metagenome (GOLD analysis project Ga0210015, IMG submission 185471) | Groundwater microbial communities from Crystal Geyser aquifers in Utah, USA - Crystal Geyser metaG 2015-22 (SPAdes) (version 2) | ecosystem: Environmental > Aquatic > Deep subsurface >... | reverse complement strand
ACTGGCTGACCTGCAACAAGCTGCCCAAGGTCGGCCGCATCGCGCTGACCTATGCGCTGACCGAAGCGGGCACGGTGCGCAGCGAATACACCATCGTGCGGCTGGCGGAGGACGAATTCTATCTGGTCTCCGCCGGGGCGCAGACGGCTTACGACGGCGACGATCTGGTGAAGGCGGCGGCGGCCAAGCGCGGCGAATTCGGCTGGATCGAGGTCTGGGACGTCTCGACGCAATGGGGCGTGTTCGCGCTGGCCGGGCCGCGCGCGCGGGAGGCGATCCGCCCGCTGATCGTGGACGCAGACCCGGCGTCGGCGCTGTCGAACAGGCGCTTTCCATGGCTCTCGGCGCAGTGGCTCGACCTCGGGATGGTCCGCACGCTGGCGGTGCGGGTGGCCTACACCGGCGAACTGGGCTGGGAGCTGCACCACCCCATCGAGATGCAGAACCACCTGTTCGACGAGCTGATGGCGACCGACGCCGCGCCCACCTTGTGCGGCGCCCGCGCGCAAAACTGGCTGCGACAGGAGAAAAGCTATCGCGCCTTCGGCGCGGAGCTGGGCCGCGACGCGACGCCGCTGGAAAGCGGGCTGGACCGCTTCATCGACCTCTCCAAGGACTTTCGCGGCAAGGCGGCGATGCTGGCGCGCCCGCAGCGCGCGGCTTGCGTCACGCTGATGATCGACGGCCCCGCAGACGCCGACCCATGGGGGCGTGAGGCGCTGTGGTCGGGCGGCGCGGTGGTCGGACGGCTGACCTCGGGCGGCTGGGCTGCGGCGGCGGGGCGCCAGATCGGCATGGGCTATCTGCCGCCCGACCTTTCCGCGCCGGGAACACGGGTTCAGGTGCGGATGCAGCGCGCGCTGTTCGACGCCGAAGTGGTCGCCGACAGCCCGCACGACCCGCAGAACCTGCGCATCCGGGCGGACGGCTGAGCGGCGGCGCCGATCTCGGCGCAAAGCGCGCCGCGCCGGTCGCCTGGCGGTGATTGCGGTCTTGGCGGCGCGGCGCTCTACCCCAGCACACAGGCGTCGCGCCCCTCCGCCCGGATCGTCTCCGCCCCGCCTGCGATGGCGCGGGCGCGTCCGGCGACGAAGGCGCTGGGCCGCGCGGCGCTGCGGGCGCGGGGGGCGGGCAGGATCGCGGCCAGCCGCGCCGCCTGCGCCGGGGTCAGCCCAGCGGCGCCGCGGTTGAACCAGTGGCGCGCGGCGGCCTCGGCGCCGAAGACGCCCGGGCCGAACTCGGCGACGTTGAGATAGACCTCCATCACGCGGCGCTTGGACCAGAGCGCCTCGATCAGCCCGGTGAAGCCCGCCTCCAGCCCCTTGCGCGGCCAGCTTGGCGCGGGCCAGAGAAAGGCGTTCTTGGCGGTCTGCTGGCTGATGGTCGAGGCGCCGCGCACCCGGCCGCGCTCCCGCTCCGCCAGCGCCGCCTCGATAGCGGCGAGGTCGAAGCCCCAGTGGTCGCAGAACCGCGCGTCCTCCGCCGCGATCACGGCGCGCACCAGCGCGGGGGCGATGGCGTCGAGGTCGCGCCACCGCCGCTCCACGCCGCCCAGCCGCCAGCGCTCGGTCTCGATCAGCAGCGTCGTCGGCGGCGGGACGACGGCGTAGAGCGCGACCCACGCGACAACCGCCGCCGCCAGCCCCAGCGCCAGCCGCAGCAGCCGCCGCCTGAGACGCCGCAGGAACCTCACATCGTGGCGCCGATGATCCAGGGGTTGAACTCGGCGTCGCCGTAGCCGAGCTGTTCCGACTGCGACCGCTCCCCCGACGCCACCCGCAGCACCGTGTCGAAGATCTCTCGACCCTTGTCGGCGATGCTCACGCCGTCGAGCACATCGCCGCAGTTGATGTCCATGTCGTCGGTCATCTTCTCATAGACCGGCGTGTTGGTGGCCAGCTTGATCGAGGGGACCGGCTTGCAGCCATAGGCCGAGCCGCGCCCGGTGGTGAAGGCGATCACGGTGCAGCCGCCCGCCACCTGCCCGGTCACCGAGACGGGATCGTAGCCGGGCGTGTCCATGAAGCTGAAGCCGCCGGTCGTGATCGGCTCGGCGTATTCCCAAACGGCGGTCAGCGGCGTCGTGCCGCCCTTGGCCGCCGCGCCCAGCGACTTCTCAAGGATCGTGGTCAGCCCGCCCAGCTTGTTGCCCGGAGAGGGATTGTTGTTCATCTGCATCCTGTTGCGGGCGGTATAATCCTCCCACCAGCGGATGCGCGCGATCAGCTTCTCGCCGACTTCGCGGCTGACGGCGCGCCGCGTCAGCAGGTGCTCAGCGCCATAGATCTCCGGCGTCTCGCCCAGCACCGCCGCGCCGCCCTGCGCCGCCAGCAGATCGGCCGCCGCGCCCAGCGCCGGGTTGGCGGTGATCCCCGAATAGCCGTCCGACCCGCCGCATTGCAGCGCCAGCGCCAGTTTCGCGGCGGGCGCGGGCGCGCGGGTGACGGCGTTGGCCAGCGGCGCCATCTCGGCCAGCACGCCAAGGCCCTGATCCACCGTCTTGCGGGTGCCGCCGACCTCCTGAATCGTCATCGAGCGGAAGCGGTCGTTCTCCTCGATGCCATACAGCTCCTTGAACCGCGCGATCTGGAAGCCCTCGCAGCCCAGGCCGACCATGATCACGGCGGCCATGTTGGGGTTGGCGGCATAGCCCCATTGCGTGCGCTTGAGCACCTCATAGCCCTCGCCGCCCACGTCCAGCGCGCAACCGCCGCCGTGCACCAGCGGGATGATTCCGTCGATGTTGGGGTATCGCTCCAGCAGCCCGTCGCGCTTCGCCGCCTCCGCCATGAAGCGCGCGACCGACGCCGAGCAGTTCACCGAAGTCAGAATGCCGATGTAGTTGCGCGTGCCGACCTTGCCGTTCTCGCGGTGAAAGCCCTCGAAGGTCTCGACCACCTCCGCCGGCTTCACCGGGCGCGCGTCCTGGCCATAGGCGTAGTCGCGGGCGAAGTCGGCCATCGCCAGATTGTGCTCATGCACCCAGTCGCCGGCGGCGATGTCGGCGCTGGCGACGCCGATCACCTGACCAAACTTGCGCACCGGCGCGCCCGCCGCGATGGCGTGCGCCGCCGCCTTGTGGCCGCGCGGGATGCGGCGCAGCGCGCGCAAGTTCCCCTCCAGCAGCTGGCCCTCCTCCAGCCGGTCCACGGCGATCAGCACGTCGTCCTCGGCGTGAAGGCGCAGCACGCGCGGGGCGACGGGGGCGGCTGCGGGAGCGGCGACGTTCATGGCTGGCTCTCCAGAGTTTCAGCGGCGCGGATCGCGCTCCAGGGTCTCAGCGGCGCGGATCGCGCGCCATGGTCTCAGGGGCGCGGATCGCGCGCCATGGTCTCGATGGCGCGGATCGCGCCGCGCAGCTCCGCCAGCCCCTTCAGCCGCCCGATGGCGGTGTAGCCGGGGTTGGCGGCGCGGCTCAGATCGTCGAGCATACGGTGGCCGTGGTCGGGGCGAAAGACGATCCGCGCATCCGGCGCGCGGCGGCGGTCCTCCGCGATCAGCGCGCGCAGCACGCCGATCATGTCAACGTCGCCGTCCAGATGCGCCGCCTCGTGAAACGACGCGCCCTCGGCCTTTGTGCTGCGCAGGTGCGCAAAGCCGATGCGCGGCGCGAAATCGCGCGCCATGGCGACCAGATCGTTGTCCGCCGACACCCCCAGCGAGCCGGTGCACAGGCAGATCCCGTTGGCCCTTGACGGAACCGCGTCAAAGATCGCGGCGTAGTCGGCGGCGGTCGAGGCCACGCGCGGCAGGCCGAACAGCGGACGCGGCGGGTCGTCGGGGTGCAGCGTCAGGGTGAAGCCCAGCGCCTCGGCGGCCGGGATCACCGCCTTCAGGAACGCGATCAGGTTGGCGCGCACCGCGCCCGCGTCCAGCCCGGCGTAGGCCGCGAGCCTTTCGCGAAAGGCGTCGAGGTCCAGCGCGTCGGTCGTGGCGCCGGGCAGACCGGCGGCGATGGTGGCGGTCAGCCGGGCGCGCGCCGCGTCGTCCATCGCGTCATGCGCCGCCGCCGCGCGGGCGCGCTGACCCGCGTCATAGGCGGCCTTAGCGCCCTTGCGCTTCAGGATGTGCAGGTCGAACGCCGCGAAGCGGTCGGCGTCGAAGCCCAGCGCGGTGGCGCCGCTGGGCAGCGGCTTGTCGAGATCGGTGCGCGTCCAGTCCACCACCGGCATGAAGTTGTAGCAGATCACGCGTGGCCCGGCGCCGGTCTCGCGCCGCGCCTGCGCCAGCGCCTCAAGGCTCGCGATCCACGCCGCCACGGCGTCGCGCGCGCCCGCGCCCTCACGCTTCACCCGGTCGGGGACGGGGATCGATTCGACCACCGTCCACTTGAGCGCGCTGCGCCCCGGCGGCGTGGTCTCGATCTCGGCCAGCCGCGCCTTCGCCGCCGCGGCGGTCCACGCCTGCCCCGGCGCGAACTGGTGCAGCGCGGTGACGATCTCGGTCGCGCCCGCCTGCCGCACCGCGTCCAGCGTCACCGGATCGTCCGGCCCGAACCATCGCCACGCCTGCCGCATCGCCCGCTCCTCCAGAATTGGCCAGACCATTTTACCACTTGATCGGCTGACCATTTCAGCATACCGTTAAATCGGTTTAAAACGCAAGGAAAGGCGGATCGCGTGCCGTTTCAGGCTGTCACCTCGCAAAGGCTCTATCAGCAGGTCGCCGCGCAGATCGCCGATCTGGTCGCCAGCGGCGAGTTGAAGCCCGGCGACCGCCTGCCTGCCGAGCGCGAGCTTTCGCTGCGTCTCGGCGTCAGCCGCCCCACGGTGCGCGAGGCGATGATCGCGCTTGAGCTGGCGGGGCTGGTCGAGGTGCGGGTCGGCGCCGGCGCCACCGTGCTGGCGCGCCCCGGCGGCGACCGCGCGCTGATGCGGCTGGCCGACGCGGGCGCGGGCCCGGTCGAACTGGTGCGGGCGCGGCTGGTGATCGAGCCGGAGGTCGCCGCCGAGGCCGCCCGCAACGCGACGCCCGGCCAGATCGCCGCGCTGAACGCCACGCTCGACGCCATGCGCGCCGCGCCGGACTCGTCCGCCCACCGCGCCATCGACCGCCAGTTTCACCGCCTGATCGCCGAGGCCACCGGCAACGCCGTGCTGGCGACGCTGGTCGAGGGGCTGTGGCGCGAGATGTTCTCGCCGCTGTTCGAGCGGATGGGGCGGCTGAGCGGGCTGATCCCCAACGAGCACACAGCGACCCTCGCCCAGCACGCCGCCGTCGCGAAGGCCATCGCCGCGCATGACCCCGCCGCCGCCCGCGCCGCGATGCAGGCGCATTTGCGCGCGGTCGAGCGCATCATCGGCGGCGCCGACATCGAGACCGGAGACGCCGCATGAGCCTGCATCCCGACCGCCTGTTTCCCGCCGAGCCGGGAACCCGCGCCATCGCGCGCCGCCTCTATGAGCGGGTGGCGGGGCTGCCCATCGTCTCGCCGCACGGCCACACCGACCCGCGCTGGTATGCGCAGGACGCCGCTTTCCCCGACCCCGCCGCGCTGTTCGTCACGCCCGACCACTATATCTTCCGCATGCTGCGCTCGCAGGGCGTGGCGCTGGAGAGCCTCGGCGTGCCGCGCGCCGACGGCGGCCCGGTCGAGACCGACCCGCGCGCGATCTGGGCGCGGTTCGCGCAGCATTTCCACCTGTTTCGCGGCACGCCGTCGCGGCTATGGTTCGAGCACGCGCTGGAGACCGTGTTCGGCGTGACCGAGCGGCTGCGCCCCGAAACGGCGACCGCGATCTACGACGCCATCGCCGAAAAACTGGCGACGCCCGCGCTGCGGCCCCGCGCGCTTTATGAGAGTTTCAATATCGAGGCCATCGCCACCACCGACGGCGCGCTCGACGACTTGGCGCACCACGACGCGATCCGCGCCAGCGGCTGGAAGGGGCGCGTGATCCCCACCTACCGCCCCGACGCGGTGGTGGACCCCGAGTTCGAGGGCTTTCACGCCAACCTCGCCCGGCTGGGCGAGTTGACCGGCGAGGATGTGCAAGGCTGGGACGGCTACCTCAAGGCCCACCGCGCCCGCCGCGCGTATTTCATCGCGCGCGGCGCCACCGCGTCGGACCACGGCCACGCCACCGCGCGCACCGCCAACCTCTCCCGCGCCGAGGCCGGGGCGCTGTTCGCCCGCGTCGCGCGCGGCCCGGTCAGCCCCGAGGACGCCGACCTGTTTCGCGGCCAGATGCTGACCGAAATGGCGAAGATGAGCCGCGACGACGGGCTGGTGACGCAGATCCACCCCGGCAGTTTTCGCAACCACGACCCCGCGCTCTATGCCCGCTTCGGCCGCGACAAGGGCGCCGACATCCCCACCCGCACCGACTATGTGCGCGCGCTGAAGCCCCTGCTCGACGTGGTGGGCGGTGAGGCGGGGCTGACCGTGATCGTGTTCACGCTCGACGAGACCAGCTATTCGCGCGAACTGGCGCCGCTGGCCGGCGTTTATCCCTGCCTGCGCCTCGGCCCCGCGTGGTGGTTCTACGATGCGCCGGAGGGGATGCGCCGGTTCCGCGAGCTCACCACCGAGACGGCCGGGTTCTGCAACACCGTCGGCTTCAACGACGACACCCGCGCCTATCTGTCGATCCCCGCGCGCCACGACATGGCGCGCCGGGTGGACTGCGCCTTCCTCGCCCGCCTCGTCGCCGAGCACCGCATCGACGAGGCCGAGGCCCATGAGGTCGCCCACGACCTCGCTTACCGCCTCGCGCGCGAGGCCTACAAACTGTGATCCAGGGAGAGAAACCGATGACCACCCGACGCACGCTTCTCGCCGCCGCCGCCGCGCTGGCGTTCAGCTTCGGCGCCGCGCAGGCGCAGACCATCCTGAAATCCGCCGACACCCACCCCGACGGCTATCCCACCGTGGAGGCGGTGAAATACATGGGGACATTGCTGGCCGAGCGCACCGGCGGCCGCCTCGGGATCGAGGTGTTCCACTCCCGCCAGCTGGGCGAGGAGAAGGACACCATCGAGCAGACCCGCTTCGGCGTGCTCGACCTCAACCGCATCAACCTCGCCCCGCTCAACAACCTGGCGCCGGAGACGCAGATCCCCGCGCTGCCCTTCGTGTTCCGCTCGGTCGCGCACATGCGCACGGTGATGGACGGCGAGATCGGCGAGGAGATCCTCAAGGCGCTGGAGCCGCACGGCCTGATCGGGCTGGCCTATTACGACAGCGGCGCGCGCTCGTTCTACAACTCCAAGAAGCCGATCACCACGCCCGCCGACATGGCGGGGATGAAGATCCGCGTCCAGCAGTCCGACCTGTTCATCGCGGTGATGAACGCGCTGGGCGCCAACGCCACGCCGATGCCGTTCGGCGAGGTGTTCTCGGCGCTGCAGACCGGCGTCATCGACGGGGCGGAGAACAACTGGCCGTCCTATGAGAGCACCCGCCACTTCGAGGCCGCGAAATACTACTCGCAGACCGAACACTCGATGTCGCCGGAAGTGCTGGTGATGTCGAAAATCTCCTGGGACAAGCTGACGCCCGAGGATCAGGCGACGGTGAAGCAGGCCGCAAAGGACAGCGTGGCGCGGATGCGGGAGCTGTGGGAGGCCAACGAGAAATCCTCCGAGGCCATCGTGCGCGCGGGCGGCGCCGAGATCAACGCGGTGGACAAGGCCCCGTTCATCGCGGCGATGGCGCCGGTCTATGCGCAGTTCGTCACCGACGACGCGCTGAAATCGCTGCTGACGCGGATTCAGGCGGTCGAGTAGCGGCTGCGCGGCGGCGGCGCACATGCCGCGCCCCACCCTCACCCCAACCCTCTCCCGCCCCGGCGGGAGAGGGGGCGCAAGGCGGGGCCGCCTGCGCATCGCCTTGGGCTGCGGCGCCGACCCCGGCGACCCGCGCCCCCCTCCCCCTCGTGGGGAGGGGTCGGGGGTGGGGCGGCGCGGCAAAAGATCACGGGCGGCGCGGGCTTCGCGCCCCACCCTCACCCCGACCCTCTCCCGCAACGGCGGGAGAGGGGGCGCAAGGCGGGGCCGCCTGCGCATCGGCTTGGACCTTCGGCGCCACCCGCAGCCACACGCGCTCCCTCTCCCCCGGTCGGGGGAGAGGGTCGGGGTGAGGGGGCGGCGCGCACCCCGTCAACGCTGAAAGGCGCCAGACCATGTTCGCCACCCTCGACGCCCTGCTGAACCGCCTCGCGCAACTCGCCTTGTGGCTGTCGGCCATCGGTCTTGTCGGCATGACGCTGTCGGTCGGCTGGATGGTGTTCGGCCGCTACATCCTCAACGACACGCCGACATGGGTCGAGCCGGTGGCGATCCAGCTGATGGGCTGGTTCATCCTGCTGGGCGCCGCCGTGGGCGTGCGCGAGGGCGGGCATCTGGGCTTTGACGTGCTGCGCGTGATCGCGCCGCGCCCGCTCGCGCTGGCGATGGAGGCGGTCAGCCATCTGGCGGTGCTGGGCTTCGGCCTTGGCATGGCCTGGTATGGCATGCTGCTGGTGCGCGGCACGTGGACCGCGACGCTGCCGGTTCTCGGCTGGCCGGGGGGCTTTGACTATCTGCCGCTGGTGGCGGGCGGCGCGCTGGTCAGCCTGTTCGGCCTGCGCAACCTCGCCGGTCTTGGCCGCGCGACGCAGGAGACCGCGCCATGAGCGCCGAGCTCGCCGTCCTGTTCGGAACCTTCACCGGGCTGCTGCTGGTCGGCACGCCGATCGCCTTCTGCCTTGGCGTCGCGTCGTTCGCCACCGTGCTCTACATGGGCGTGCCGCCGCTGATCGTGTTCCAGCGGCTGAATGCGGGCATCTCGGTGTTCGCGCTGATGGCGATCCCGTTCTTCATCTTCGCGGGCGACCTGATGATCCGCTCCGGCATCGCCGAGCGGCTGGTGCGCTTCGCAGGCTCGCTGGTGGGGCATTTCCGGGGCGGGCTGGGGCAGGTGAACATCGCCGCCTCCACGCTGTTCGGCGGCGTCTCAGGCTCGGCGGTGGCCGACGCCTCGGCCATCGGCGGGCTGATGATCCCGCAGATGGTCAAGCAGGGCTACGGCCGCGACTTTGCGGTGAACGTCACCATCACCTCGGCGATCATCTCGCTCCTGATCCCGCCGTCGCACAACATGATCATCTATTCGATCTCCGCCGGCGGCGGCCTGTCGATCGCCGATCTGTTCACCGCCGGCATCCTGCCCGGCCTGCTGCTGGCGGCGGGGCTGATGGTGACGACCTGGTTCGTCGCGCGCCATCGCGGCTATCCTGCGGAGGCCTTTCCCGGCGCGCGCGCCATCGGGCGCTACGCCGTCGCTGCGATTCCGGGGCTGATCCTGATCGGCATCATCTTCGGCGGCGTGCGCTCGGGCGTGTTCACCGCCACCGAGTCCTCGTGCATCGCCGCGCTCTACGCCGCCTTCATGCTGCTTGCGGTCTATCGCAGCGCCGAGTCCTTGCGCGACTTTCGCGACGCCACCTTCGGCGCGGTGCGCACCACGGCGATGGTGCTGCTGGTGATCGGCTCGGCGGCGGCGTTCGGCTGGCTGCTGGCGCTGTTGCAGGCGCCCGCGCAGATGGTGGCGTTCATGAAGGGGCTGTCGGACGACCCGATCGTGATCTTCCTGCTGCTGAACCTGCTGCTACTGTTCCTCGGCGCGTTCATGGACATGTCGCCGCTGATCATCATCACCACGCCGATCTTTCTGCCGGTGGTCACCGCCTTCGGCATGGACCCGATCCACTTCGGCGCCGTGCTGATCCTCAACCTCGGGATCGGGCTGTGCACGCCTCCCGTGGGCTCGGTGCTGTTCGTGGGTTGCGCGGTGGGCAAGGCGCGGGTGTCGGACGTGGTGCGCACCATCTGGCCGTTCTACCTCACCTGCGTCGCGGTGCTGATGCTGGTGACCTATGTGCCGCAAATCTCGCTGTTTCTGCCGGGGCTGTTCAAATGACCGACATGCTGTGCGACGCCACGCTGCCGCGCCTGCCCGCCGCCATCGCCCGGCCCGTCTATGACCGCGCCGCGGCGCGTGTCGGGATCGTCCACCTTGGCGTCGGCGCCTTTCACCGCGCGCATCAGGCGGTGGTGATCGACGACCTGCTGGCGGCGCATCCCCACTGGGCGATCCTGGGCGCATCCCTGCGCAGCCCGGCGACGGCTGAGGCGCTGGGGCCGCAGGACGGGCTTTATACGCTCGCGGTCAGCGGGCCTCAGGGCGTTTCGCACCGGGTGATCGGCGCGCTGAAGGGCGTGCTGACCCTGCCCGGCGATCTGCCCGCTCTGCTGGCGGCGATGGCCGACCCGATGGTGCGCATCGTCACGCTGACCGTCACCGAGAAGGGCTATCTCCACGACCCCGCCACCGGGCGGCTGGACGAGGGGCACCCCGACGTGGTCGCCGATCTGGCGAACCCGGACGCGCCGCGTTCCGCCCCCGGCCTGCTGGCGGCGGCGCTGGCGGCGCGGCGGGCGGCGGGGGTCGCGCCGTTCACCGTGCTGTGCTGCGACAACCTGGCCCAGAACGGCCGCACGGTGCGCGCCGTGGTGACGCGGCTGGCGGCGCTGCGCGACCCTGGCCTTGGCGCCTGGGTGGCGGATAGCGTCGCCTTTCCCTGCGCCATGGTGGACCGGATCGTGCCCGCCACGACCGAGGCCGACCGCGACGCCGTCGCGCGCGCGCTGGGCCTGCGCGACGCCTGGCCGGTCGTCACCGAGCCGTTCCTGCAATGGGTGATCGAGGATCACTTCCCCGCCGGCCGCCCGCCGTTCGAGAACGCGGGCGCGCAGATGGTGGCCGATGTGGCGCCGTTCGAGCTGATGAAGCTCAGGATGCTGAACGGCGCGCATTCCTCGCTGGCGTATCTGGGCTATCTGGCGGGGTTGCAGACCGTGGCCGAGGTGATGGCGCAAGCCCCCTGCGCCGCCTTCCTGCGCGCGCTGATGACGCAGGAGATCATGCCGACGCTGGCCGCGCCCGCCGGTCTGGCGGCTTATCGCGACGCGCTGCTGGCGCGCTTCGCCAACCCCGGCCTGAAGCACCGCACCTGGCAGATCGCCATGGACGGCTCGCAAAAACTGCCGCAGCGCCTGCTGGGAACCATCCGCGACCGGCTGGCGGCGGGCCAGCCCATCGACCGTCTGGCGCTGGGGGTGGCGGGCTGGATGCGTTATGTGGCAGGCCGCGACGACGCCGGGCGGCCCATCGACGTGCGCGACCCGCTGGCCGCCCGCTTCGCAGAGGTCGCCGCGCAGGCGGCGGGGCCGGAGGCGCTGATGCGCGGCCTGCTGGGGATCGAGGCGATCTTCGGCGCCGACCTTCCCGCCGAGCCGCGCTTCACCGCGCCGCTGCTGGCGGCGCTGGAGCGGCTGAAGCGCGACGGCGCGGCGGCGGCGGTCGCGCAAGCCGCCTGAGCGGCGGCTATTCGGCCGGCAGCGCGCGCCGCGCCCCCGGGCCGAACGCCGACGGCGACGGCGGCGGCGCGACCGGGCGCGCGTGGAGCCTGCGCAGCGCCATCAGCGTCACCATCGCGAACAGCAGCCCAAGCAGCGCGGCGCTGAGCGCCTCCGCCGCGATCACCTGCGCCGCAGGGCTGACGCGGAAGCCCAGCAGCGGAACGGTCAGCATGTCCTCCGGCGCGGCGTCCGGCATCCGGCCCAGCCACTCCGCCGCCATGAAGTTCAGCGCGGCCAGCCCTGCGCCGTGCAGCAGCGGCAGGGCGCGCTCCAGCAGGCGGCGCGGACGCGCGGACTCGACGCAATCGGCGAGCAGCGCCATCGTCACCGCATTCCACGCGCCGAGCACGCCATAGGCCACCGCCTGCCACACGCTGCCGGTGGTCGGGCAGGCGCTGTCGCGGATCGTCACGCCCAGCAGTTGCGTCATCACGCAGGCGGCGCTCAGCGTGTCGCGGGTGGCATCCGCCGCCACCGCCGCGACATGCGCGGCGATCTGCTGGAACAGGATGAACGCCGTCATGGTCAGCGCCGACACCAGCCACGCCCAGCCGAACAGCGCCAGATACTGGATCGCGGGAAACACCGTCCCGCCGCCCATGGCGTTGCGCCATTTCTGCGGCGGGGCCGGATGGCGGGCGCTCCACGCCAGAAAACTCGCCGGTCCGTAGAGCGCCACGACGCCGACGAGATAGCTGAGCCCGGCGTTGAGATGGCTCATCCCCGGATAGGCCAGAACGCCGCTCAGCGACCCGGCGTAGCCGATCAGAAACGCAGCCGCGCCAACGACGACCAGCGACCCCGCCAGAACGTTGGCGCCGGGCAGGTCGCGCCGTCGCTGCGCGCGGGCGTTCTCGATCAGGCCGCGCAGCATCTCGGAAATCGGGTTGTTCTTGACCGGCATGGTCTCGGCGCGTTCGGCGTAGAGCGCGAACAGCGCGCAGGCGCCCTCCGACGCCGCCTCGGCGCGCGCCGCCAGGTGGCGCCAGCGATCCTCGGCGGTCGCGCGGCGCTGCTGCGCGGCGGCGATGTCTTCGTTCGGGTCTGGCGCGGCTTCGCGCGGCGACAGGCCAAGGTCGATCATATCGGCCAGCGCCGCCTCGACCATCGGCGCCACCTCGGCCTCGATGCGGCGGAACTCATGCCGCACCGCATAACCGGGCCACGAAGCCCCGCCCGTCGCCCAGGCGCGGAACGCGAACAGCTTCATGGCGCATTGCGCGAACCACGTCAGATGCGTCCCCTCGCCAAACACCGCTTCGGCGCGCGCCAGGATCGCGTCGAGCCGCTGCGCGTCCTCGCGCCCGATCAGGTCATCAGGCAGCTGCGCGCGGTCGAGCGGGACTTCAAGCAGCGCGTCGGTGAAGGCGTTGAAGCTGGCGGGCACGCCGACGAGATCCTGCGCGAAGCGGCGGAACTTCTCCTCGATACGCGACAGAATCGGAAAACCCGGCGCAAGCCCCACGATCCCAAGCGCCACCGCCAGCGGCCAGGCGGGGTCGTCGAAGCTGACGCCGTCGCTCACTTCTCCGCCGATCAACAGCAGGCCCAGGCTCGAGGTCCCGACCGACAGAATCATGAACACCACCAGCAACAGCGCGGCGTAGAACAGATAACCCTTGAAGAACACGCCGGGGCGGCGCAGCTGCGCCGGGGCGAGCAGCTCCAGCAACCGCCCGCGCCGCTCCGCCCCCTCCTCGACCGTCAGCGGGCGGTTCAGCCGCTCTCGCGCGAACAGCAGGATGATCGCGGCGCCGACGGCGAAGGCGATCAGCCAGTCGCGCTCCACCTGCACCTCACCGCCCCCTGCTCAGGCGCATTTCTGGATCTTCGGGTTGCACGGGTTGAATTGCTGCGGATCGGGATCGGGATCGGGATGTGAAGGCGTCGAAAGCGCCAGAATCAACGCAATCAACACGGCGGACAGTCGCATCATGGCCAATCCTCCCGAACTTGCCTTGATGTTAACACAATCTCCGCGTGTTCACAAAATATCATCGAGCGTGGCGCGGGAATCGCCCCGCCTGAGCGCCCTCAGCCGGTCACGGTCCAGGGCGCAGCATAGAGAAATTCCTCAAGGTTTGCGCCCGCGCCGCCCCGGTCCACCACCAGAAACCGCCCCTCGCGCGCCAGCGGCGTCAGCACGCCGTGCCAGACGCCGGGGCGATAGTTCACCCCCTGCCCCGGCGCGGCGAGAAACGCCAGCGGCGCGCCGGGCGCCCCGCCCTCATCGGGCGCGACGATCACCAGGAACGGGTCGTCCTGCAACGGCATGAACGCCTGACTGCCCAAGGGGTGCCGCTCGACCAGCGACAGCGCATAGGGCAGGCGCACCGGCTGGCTGACGAAGATCGAGATCAGCGCGCTTGCGTCCGCGCCCAGCGTCTCGACCTGCGCAAGGGCGTGGTGGCGGATGCAGCGGCCGTCGTTGATCGGGTAATGCACCGCGCCGGGCGTCTCGATGACCTCGCCGAACGACGCGAAGGCGGCGGCGCTCAGCGGCTGCGCGGCCACCTCGCTCACGCCCGCCGCCTCACGCGCGCCTGCCGAACAGCCGCAACCGGCTGATGCCGCCGTCGGGATAGATGTTGAGCCGCACATGCGTCACCGGGGCGGGGTCGATCACCGTCAGGATATGCTCCGCGTCCGGCCCCAGCGTCTCGCGCGCCACGATCTCGTCCCAGAACATCGCCGCCGTCGTCACCATCGCGTCGAGACCCTCGCCCAGCGCGCCCATGTCCGCCGCCTGGATCGAGCAGCTTTCGGGGTAGTTGCCCTTGTTATGGCGGGTGTCCACCACCGCGCGCGCGATCACGCCGCGGCAGGCGAGCCGGACGATCAGCCAGTCGTTGCCCGGCGCGCGCAGCCGCCGCGTCTCCCACCCGTCGCCCATGGTCAGGCCGCGCCCGGGATAGAGAACGCGCTGGATGTCGCCGTAATGCGCGTTCGACCAGCCGATCACCCGCGCGCCGTTCAGCGCGCCGGCAAGGTCGATCTCCGCGTCGCCCTCGGGCAGCTCGGGCTGGCCGTAGACCCTGAACCGCGCCACGCCGCCGTCGGGGTGGATGTGCAGCCGCACATGGCTGAACGACCGGTCGCTGGCGCAGGGGATGAAGTGATGCGCGTCCGGCCCCAGCGGCGTGAACGGCGCGATCTCCACCCAGTCCGCGTCCTCCGCCGGGTGGCCGTCGCCGAGCCACCCTTCCACCCGCGCGGCGGAGGGGTAGTTGCCGGTGAAATGCGCGGTGTCGATGTCAAAGCCGGTGACGCGCCCGCGCGCCGCCAGCCGCACCACCGCCCAGTCGTGCCCCGGGCCCCTGCGGCGGCGGCTTTCCCAGCCGTCCATCCATTTGCCGTTGTCGTCATAGCGGTCGGGGTGGAACACCGCCGGGGCGTCGTCGAGCATCCTCGCGGCGGGGGCGAAGAAATCGTCGGTGGCGAACAGCGCCTCGGCGCCCAGCCGGGCCGAGGCGAGGTTGATCGCGCCGCGCGCGAAAGCGGGGATGTCGTCGGCAGGCGCGTGCGCCATGGTCTTTCTCTCCGTCACTACAAGAATTTGCGCGCCATCGCGCCATGCTCGGCGCGCAGCCGGGCGATATCCACGCCCACCGGCGCGCCGTTCTCCACCGTCCAGCGGCCTGCGACCATCACCCGGTCGGCGCGGTGCGCGCCGCATAGCACCAGCGCCGCCAATGGATCGCCCGCGCCGGAAAAACGCAAGTCCTCCAGCGTGAACAGCGCCAGATCGGCCTGCTTGCCGGGGGCGATGGCGCCGATGTCGTCGCGGCCCAGACAGGCGGCGGAGCCTGCGGTCGCCCAGCGCAGCGCGTCCAGATGGCTCACCTGCGCGCCATAGGTCAGCCGCGCCAGCATCAGCGCGTGGCGCACGCCCTCCATCAGGTTCGAGCTGTCGTTGGAGGCCGAGCCGTCAACGCCCAAGCCCAGCTTCACCCCGGCGCGCTCCAGCGCCAGCGTGCGGCAGGCGCCCGACGCCAGCACCATGTTCGAGGTCGGGCAGTGGCACACCCCCACCCCCGCCACCGCCAGCCGCGCGATCTCCGCGTCGTCGAAATGCACGCCATGCGCCAGCCACGCGCGCGGCGTCATCCAGCCGCAGTCCTCCAGATAGTCGAGCGGGCGCATCCCGAACCGGTCGCGGCAGAAGGCGTCCTCGTCATGGGTCTCCGCCAGATGAGTGTGCAGCCCGCAGCCGCAGCGCGCCGCCAGCGCGGCGGTGTCGCGCATCAGGTCTCGC
>Ga0210015_1002850_pt1 | contig 15678 bp, 6 predicted proteins | sample CryGeymeta201522_FD_185471 | JGI IMG/M metagenome (GOLD analysis project Ga0210015, IMG submission 185471) | Groundwater microbial communities from Crystal Geyser aquifers in Utah, USA - Crystal Geyser metaG 2015-22 (SPAdes) (version 2) | ecosystem: Environmental > Aquatic > Deep subsurface >... | reverse complement strand
CTGGTCATGCAGTAGTAAATCAGCCATCAACCGAAAATGAGGCGCTTACAAACGTTGAAAAATTATTTCGTGGCTTACCCCCAAAAAAAGTTATTAAAATCATTGAAGAAGCAGGTTGCTACGATAGTGCAAAAACTAAGTTAAGGAGACTAAAAGCAGAAGCTATCACTGAAACATCAATAGTTGAACAAGCAAAGGCAGATCTTGCAGATGCATGGATGGCAAGTGAGGGAACCCATCCAGACGCAGTAAGTAGTGGAATGCGTGTAAAATATACCCCAAAACCCAAAGAGGACTTTACCTTAATGGCTTGTGCAGTGTCAGCGGAGCTTGAAAGAATGAAAGCAGCTGATCCGAGTCAGCCGGCGGTTGACATTGATTTGGGTAGCTGGATAGGTGGAAAAGGTGATAAAGAAGTAGTTTCAATGACTGGAAGAAGAATATTTTTAGATAATCGCATTACTGATGTTGTGATTGAGTTAAGACATTCTAATGGGCATAAAGGTCAAGTAACCTTTGAAAAAAGACCAGATACAAAAACTCCGGTCAGACAAAGTGAAGTAAGATCTGATATATATGAACGTGTATTTGTTGGAGACAGTAGAGCATTGCCATCAAGTCCTTGGGGTGGTGAATGGAGTAGATCGAGTATAAAGGTTGCTCTCGGAAGAACGCTTAGAAAGAGGAGTATGACGAAAGAAACAAAGTTACTTGGCAGCAACGAAGCAAGATTTGTAGTTGCTCATACAATTGATACTGTTGCTAGGAATAAATAACCTTTTCGATAAATGAATGTGATCCGTCTGAACTTGTAAATACGCCGCTTTTAAGCTACCATTTGTTTATGGCACAAATTAATTCTTCAACTGATAATTCAACCATATCTGCGGTAACATCGATTGATAATCCCAATTTAACTTCTTCTGCCGATGAGTTTCGTAAGTTTATCGAAGTTGAAGTGTTAAAAGCAATCAAGGTGGTGGCGGAAAAACTCGGAACCACTCAAGAAAAAATTCAAGCCATGGCGCAGCTAGCACTAGATCTAATAAAACCAGCGATGAATATTGACGAGCTCTATCAAAATGCCGTGAAATTAGATGATGGTTACAGCGAATTTGCTCCAGTGGTTTTTGTTATTATGAAAGCCTACGAACAAAAATATCAAAAAAAAGCAGCGCTTGACCAGGTGACGCAATTAATTAGAGCAGGCGCATATGAAGATGCTCAAGCAGTGGTTAAAAAAGTATTATTATATAAAGCGATTAATTAATATGACAGAAGCGCCACAAGCACCACCACAATCAGGACGAGCATTAAGAACACCAGATTTAGCTCCCACCCCAGTAAGACGAGCAGCTTTGGTTGTGCCGGTTGGAGCCGATGCGGCAAAGCCACTAGAGGAGGCAGCGGCAAAACCTGCCGAAGTTGCAAAACCAGTTGAAGCAAAACTAACTGCAGAACAACAAATCGCAGCACAACAGGCAGAATTAACCATGATGGCTGATCCGGCAATGCTGGCAAAATACCCGGACTTGGGAAGATTGGCACTACAGGTTTTGGCATCACGGGGTGATATTGCCGAGGTTTGTCAAAAACATGCAGCTACACTTAAAGCAGAAGCAGGAAATGATCCGGCAAAAATGGCTTTTGCTTTGGATCTGGAAATGGCTGGAATTGGCGCGCAGATTGGGCGATTACAAAATGAAGCACTAACAAAAGCGCTTAGTCCAACAGAAAGAATTCAATTTAATAGCTTAAAGCAACAGTTAGAAAATTTGAAAAACCAACGCCTGAGTGGTGAAGTGGTAATGAAGAGTAGGGCGCAAAACGGAAATGAGGGTGCAAATGAAACAAAAAAAGTGGATTTTTCAAAAGTCAAAGGCGATCAAATCCGCACAGTAGCTGCAAGTTTTGGGTTAACAGCAGAAGAACTTAAAGCAGATGATTATCTTGGTACAGTATTAACAAGGGTGGAAACCGCAGTTGGCGATCGTGAAGCCAGAACTCAAATGTTGTCAACGCTAACAAAAAGCGGAATGTATGATGAACAAGTATTAAAAGATTTTTCTACGATACTAAATCAACTGGGTCATCAAAAACAATTTAATAAGATTGGGAAAATCGTTGGCAAGGGTTCACTTTTTACAGCGTTGATGATGTTGCTTATGGGATTGGGTTTTAAAAAAACAGCTCAAGGAGGTAGTCCTCAAGGTTAATAATCATCGTATAGAAAATCAGCAATCTGTCTATAGATTGGAACTGCGGTTGTTTCACCAGTTGCCCCAACGTTTAGAGCCACATCAAATGTTCCATCAAAATTATATGCAACTACGGTGATTTGATATTGTTTTCCGTCTTTTCCTGTAACATATCCAGCACACCATCCATTAAAAGGACCGCTTTTTTCATCGCTGTTTGAAGAAGTTCCAGTTTTAGCTGCATAACGATTATCTAGGCTCTGTAATGCTTTAAGTTTGTGTGTGGGATTTTCCAACATTTCCATAAACATTCTTCCAACCCTAGGGTCAACAACTTGTTGGGCTGATTTTCTTATATCATGTGCATATAATAAAGATCCATCTATTGTTCTAATAGTTTTAATTGCAGCTGAACCAACAATTGTCCCGTTTCTTGCAAATGTAGTCATTGCGCTTGAGATCCGATTAGCATTTGTCCACGGATTTGCCCCAAGCGTTGCCAAATAACTCATATCGTCAATATTCTCCGTGTCCATATGGTCAGATAAACCAAGACGTTGCCACATTTCCAAAAAGGGCATTACGCCATATTTGGTCATCAGTCTAACAAAAGTATTGTTATAAGATTGTTTCAATGATTCATCTAAGGTTGGAGTTGGTGATGAAACTGCAGATTCGGGAATAAAATTTTGGATAGTGAAGTCACCTTCTGGAAGTCGAAGTTTTAAGGGTGAATTATCAAGTTGAGTATCTGGTGTTTCGCCTCCCGCTAGGACAACAGCGGTAGTGATAATTTTAGCAACTGAACCAACCGGATGAGGAAAACTTGGTCGTCCAGAAACTGCTATTAATTCACCGGTATCTACACGTCTAACAACCACGTCCACGTTATTAGCGCCATATTTCGTAAGAGTTGTCCCTAGGGCATTTGTTGTAATCGCATCAACTTCTTCGGTGATTTGGCGATCAAATGTTGTTACTACAGTATTAGGTCTTCGTGCAATTTGTGAATCAGGAACATTATTAAGTTGAAGAATTGTATATTCAAGAGCGGCTGATGCTTTTGGATTACTGGGAGCAGCAATGAGAATTCCGCCGTTTTTATTCATTTCGTCTTTAATAGTTTTCGTCTCTGCTGAAGATAACTTACCCCTGGATTCAAGTGTTTTTAATACAGCAGAAAATCTTTTTACCGCAGGATGATTAGAAAATAAAAGCACACGGCCGTCATCAAGTTTTTTACCGGTTTCTGGTTTAAAGTAACGCGGATCGCTTTCAACAGGACCTTGGGGAAGACCAACGAGAAATATCTGCTGTGCTTTTGTTAATTTATTTGGAGAGACATTAAAAAAGATTTGTGAAGCAGTTTTTATTCCAGCAATATTATAACCATAATTAACAGTGTTAAGGTAATCGGCTAAAATTGAGTCATTGGCGATTTTTCTGATCTGCGTTTCGGTTGCTGTCCTACTAGTTTGTGCTAATAATGCTCGGGCTTGGTCGCGACGGAACTGAACCAAAAACCAAGCTCCAAGTGCTTCTTCAACTTTAAGATGAATATCTTTTTTAGTACCTGTGCGGGCTCTTTGATTGTCAAACACATGTTTTACAAGTTGCATCGCGACGGTTGAGCCTCCTCCTTTATCACCGCCAAAAACAAGCGCTCTTGCCAAACCAACCGGATCAACGCCATCATGTAAATCTATGCGCTCGTCCTCGCTTGTTGCGACCGCTTGAAGTAAAAATTCCGGCATTTCTAAAAGTGAACAAGTCTCACGAATTTGACCTTTACTAAATCGATTTAAACCCGGAAGGGGAGTGCCATCGGAATAACAAATCTTGGATGAGCCTTCAAAATCTGCAGTAATGTCAGGACGGGTGAGACGCGGTGCTTTTGATAAGAAACTTTGCCAATCGTGTGGATCAATCCAGCTTAATTCTTGCGGGGGGTTAGCGGAAAGTCTACCGAGCACATTTCCAGTCATTGCTACTGCTGCGGCAAAACCCCCACCTCCAACAAGAAATGCGCGTCGGGAAAGCTTGGGCAATTGACCTCTAAGTAATGGTTTTTCTTTTGAAGCGTGACCAGTTTCTCCTTGTTGTTGACGAGCCTGTGCGGTAACTGTCCCAAGTCCTACTGCAAAAATTGACCCTGGTATTGAAGATTTTTGAGGTAGTTTACTTTTTTCTAACTTATTTATTAACAACTTAGCTTTTTCTGGATTCATTCTGATTAACATCTCAAGATTAATTGAACCTTCTCTTTCAAGTTGCAGTAGAGAATCAGTTAATTGATCTGCTAATTGGTTTTTTTTCAGTAAATCTTTCAGCGATGATCCATCCATCACTGCCTTTCTTAATGTACCAATCAGCCACATATATTTTTTTGTATTTCTTTCATTTTTTATATATTCGGTTTTCCAATCTTTAAATTCCTGATCACGTGGGTTGTTTCGATTGACATATCCTAATTCTAAGAAATATGTTTGTCTGCGAGCAACTGCCTGTTGTTTTTGTTGATCAGTATCACCTAGTCCTTCGATATAGGTAAATGTTGGTAGTGACTCAACTATTGCTGATGATCCGACTGTTTTTAGATAATAATCAACCATTTCTCTCATTGCTAATTCGTTGGTTACAAGTGCACCAACAACATTTCTTTCTGGATTAAGGTCGGCGACGTTACCAGAACTTTTTCCTGATTTTTGTAAATGGGTGCGAATCGCTTTATTTAATTTTTTTGCTTCATTTTCAATTTCAGATAATGTTAGCGGTTCGGATACTCCCTTAAAAGAAAAATGTCCGCTAAGAAATAGCCGCGCGATTCCATCTGACATTCTATCATTGCCGAGTGTGGTTTCTTTTGCATAGAACTCAAGTTGATGTGGCGGCACGTCTGGAAAGCGAAGATGGTCGGCGGGTTGGATTTCTGCGGTGATTGGTTGAACAGTTTCACTTGGCGGGTTAAAAACCTTTGGAAAGTCTTTTTTTATTATTTGATATAGATTTTCGCCAAGTTTATTACAATATGGAATTCCATCTCTAGTTAGCACAAATTCTCCAGCGTCACTTAATGGTTCAATTTGCGGATGACGGGTTAATAGTGTCTGAATCACAGTTTCAATGGTTCCAAGCGTTAATACTCGAGTTTCTGGAATTGCTGCAAGTGTAGCCGCTGCCCCAACTCCAGCCGCGAGTTTAAATAATCGTTTTCTTGAGGTTATCTGTCCAGTTTCAACGCTGATGTCTTGACTGCTGGGAGATAAGGAGAAAGTGAGAGGAGTGCGTATAGGTTGAATTGTTTCAGTTGGCGGGTGGTTAAACGTTAGAGTTGGTTTTGGCTCTGCTTTTATTGGTTTTATTACTACATCTGGTCGGCGGGTAAAATACAAGGGTGATTTTGATTCTTCCATTCTATAACTATAACAAAACACATACCTATTTACCGTCTTAAAATAGACGGTTCATGATAATTAAAGCAGTTTGAATCTCGCCAGTCATTGTGGTGCTTTTAGAAATAGTTTGCCAACCTATCATCTCCAATAATTGCGCTGTTTTAATAAGTGCAAGATCACTTACTGGATTACTTTCTGCTACTATTTTAACTGCTGGAAGTATGCTGGTTTTTATTTCGGTTGAGAGACTGCTTTCATCACTTGGCATATTTTTTAAATCTGACAAATGCGTAATTACATCGGGAGCAATAATTCCGATTATTGGAGCAGTTTCGTCGGTAACATAGCTATTCAGATCATCTGCAATTTGTTGAGCAGTGACTTCTGGAAGAGGAACGAAGGAAGTTGCCTTAAGTGCTTCTGCAAATGATCTATAAACAGCTTGAGCTGCCTGTGTATCATAGCTTTCTTTATTAAGAAACTTGTCAGGAGTTAACGGAGCTCTGATTTCATATAGTTTGCGTATTATTTTGTCTTGAGGTTGTTCTGTTTGACTTACGTCAGCAGGACTAGCTGGTGTTTCTCTAGTTGGTTGGGCTGATGTCCGTCTGGGTATCCAAGATGTAAGCCTTTCAAATAGAGATGGGTGATTGCTATGTTCTTTTACGGGAGCTATGGCTGGTGCATTAAGATTAGCTGCAGCTTCAGCTAGTGCAGACGCTACTCCTGCAGGAGGTTGTTTAGAAGGCCTAACCCATGCAGCAGGGATATCTAAATCAGCTATTTTGAATGTGCGAGGTTGTGTTTGTTTTACCACAGGTTCGGATCCTTCGTCGTCTAAATCTTCTTTCATTTGTTGTACTAACTTTGGTTTTTCTGCGCTAGCCCTATTTCTTCTATCAGAGTCTCTATCTGTTTCTGATGTTCCTGGAAATTGCAAACCGTCGCGTTCTCTTTTTAGTTGTGCTACTTCTTTATTTTGAATCTGTGTTGCACTACGAATTTCGGGACGATTAATTCCCTGTTGCCGAGTGCTTGCCATATTAGCCTCAATTCTTTCAATTTTTGCAGTCAACTCATCAATTCTTTGTTGATCTGCTGGTGTAATTTCAGGAGCGGTTGGTTCGGTTGAGTCCGAAAGAGGAGTTTCGGGTTGATCTATTGTTACAACTGGGATTTCTTCAGAAGGAATTCTATCTTTATCTTTAATGATTATTCCAACATCATCTTCGCTTTCTTGAGCATTATGACCTGGTTCATTAAAATCAATTTTTTGATCTGTTGGAGTGATTACTTCATCAACAATGGCTCCATCATCTTTTGCTTTAGTTGCACCCTTAGCAGCGGTTATTTCTGCAGCCATTGATCGACCCAAACCAAGTAGTCGTCTGAATTCGTCAATTTTTGGAACTTCGTCTTCAGCCCTTGGAGTATTAAGTTTAGAAGGAGTTTTTTTATCTTTCGGTTGAAGGTCTTCTATTAGTTTTTCTCTGGTTGTTGTGTCGTGAGCTTTAGTTAAAGCATCAAGTCCTTCAGTCATAAATACACCCATGGTATTGACTCCATAAAGCTGTCGAGCCAGCCATGCAATTTGCTCACGATTTTCAAGAAATTTTGCATTGGAAATTTGACCACCATCACTACACATTTCTAAAATTCTTTTATTAAAACTATCCATCTGAGCTTGATCACCAACACATTGAGTATATATTTGACTAATTTCAGCTTGTGTAATTTGAGCAGATCCTGCTGAAACATCTTTTTCTAAAAACTTCAAAAGAAAGGCTTGCCTGTCTGCTTGAGCATTGGCATGACGTTGGATATTAACAGACCAATCTTTATATGCTTGATCATATTCAACTCCACGTTTTGCCCATTCTTCAGCGCTTTCGGTCCTTGAAGCAGTGTTGAGATCTTGAAGAGGAAGAGATGGGTTTTCAACCATCGCTTTTGCTTGATCAGGAGTGACAACAATATCTGTTGGTTGGGATTCATAAACGCGTTCATCCAAAGTAGCGCGGGCTAAAAGCTTTAGTTGAATTGACTCCATTGCCGGATGCGCTTTCAAAGTTTCACCAGTTTCATGAGTGGGGAGTCCAGCACCTAATTCTGTCATATTAAATTAATAATAGATAAATATTTTATTGTTTTCAATAGCGAATGATGTAACGAGGAAAAGACTAAATACTTTAAAAGATTTGTAATAAGATATTATTGAATTATTATTTGTTTAAAACAAGAAAAGAAATTGAGGAGGGGGAGGATAATTAATATCCCATTTGTTTTTGTTTTTCATAAGCTAACTCGTCTAATTTTCTTAATTCATCATTAATATGAAGAATATGATCAACAAAAGGTGCGGGGTACCCAATTTCCAACAGTACTTGTTTGAAAATTTCCGGCGCTTCAGAATAGGATCCAGATAAGTCAGTTTTGCCATAGTTACCTATTCGGAATCCCGGAACCACTGTTCCAATATCCCATGGAAGAGGAAGACCTCCGGCAGTTATTTGGTTTAATAATTGATTTAAAAGAGGATCATGGTTGGTTAAAGCCAAATAATGTTTACGATATATAGAGGTAAATGCAGCAGCAAGAACAGATTTATCCTGTTCACCAATTCCATTAAATGGCTCATCAATTGCTGCAAAAACCGTTTTACCAAGACTTCCCATATATAATGCTTTTCTTACTTTTCTTGCTTTATCTTTTGATTCTGCCATAAAGGTTGAAAGTCTGTTGGCTGCATTTGCAGTATTAACTGAAACCTGTAAAGCGTCTACTTCCCCAAGTGAACATTCCTGCGCTGGCACATATCCTCCGGTGAGACGATCCCAAACAAACATCTGTGCATCAGTAATCATTCCCTGCGTTTTTCCCGCCATATTTGGACCTCTATAGGCCATAATATGTGTTTGTTTTTCATCTTCAGGTAGGGATATATCTCTGGGGATATAGTTACCACGTTTGAGATGTTGAGCAAGACCAAGATCATAACCCTCCTTCATTTGTATCGGATAGACACCTTTTGGTAAACGTTTCGCCTGACTCCATGGTATTTCCAAACCACTGTCTTTTCTCATTATTGCCCCTTGTACAACAGCAAATGATTGTAAATCAGAATAGTAGGAGAGTTTATCTAATGCAGCTTGCTCCTCTTCGGTCAGTATGTCTCTCAGTTCAAAATCTGCAATTCTTTTTTTAAATGTATTCGAGTCAAAAATGTTATCAGAACTGGAAAATACCCGAAATAATTGCTCAACTTTCTGTTGGGTCGCTTCTGGATTAAAAAATTGTGTTAAAAATGTTCTACTTTGATTGGTGAGTTTACCATCTTTTATTTCAATACCAGCAGTGTATGCGTTTTGCAAAGCGCACGATTGGAGCAACGTGCAAAATAGACTTGTATTTCCACGGCAAAGAAATTGTGAAATGAGGTCAAGCGGATCTGCGCCCTTTTGAATAGCAGCAACAAACCCATCGTCAAGTTTTTTTCCATCTTCAGTAGCAACATATTCTTTGATTTTTTTTTCATCTAAAGCGCTTGTTAAATAATCTGCATATCTTTCTATATATTTTGCTGTCAATCTTAGATTTATTGTTTCAGCATGTTCATCAAGAAGTTGAGCTTGAGTGAGTATTTCTTGCTTCGGCACTCCTGAAAGATCCGTTGTTTCAACTATTGTATCTGCAAGTTTTTGAAAAAAGTGATCAGCTTCAGCTGTTCGAAGTTTTTGAGCAATATTTGTATACGTATCAAGACTTCCTATATCGCTTTGGGGAGAAAAAAAGGAGAAATCCCCCCCACCTAAGGCGATTTTTTTCATTGCAGATGCAACGCCTTCTACATTCATATCTTGATATTTACGAACTAGCCGATGAAACTGGGAAATATCATCTGTTTTGGGTCGAACTAAAAGTGAAGTAGCAACTCCTGCATATTTTAAAACCAAGTCATTTGCCATTTTTCTTCTCGTTTCAGCGGGAAGAGAATCTTCTGGCCCTTGATAGAGAGTTTGATCGCAAATCCTATAAACTGCTTGATAAACACCTTGATCAGTATGTTGTGAGTCGAAACCGAGCATAGATAGCTCTTCTTCGGTGATAAAACCAGTTTCTGTTGGTTGAATTTCTTCTGGTTTGGGCAGATAGTCATCAATTGGTAAGGGTTCAAAATACTGGGCATTAACTGCTTCCTCTAGGGCTTGTGCAATAGTGATTACTGTTTGGGGCATTCCTTCTCTTTTTGCAACATGAATACCCATTCCATCAGCAATCGTATCTGGAAGAGGCTGGTGAGTTTCTGGATGAACAGCGGTGGTGTACACTTCTGGGAAAGCGTCGCTATCGGTCCTTTGAAGAAGGGAAAGGGAACGATAATATCTTTGGGTATCATGAGATATTACTACCCAGTTTACCAATGGGAATAATTGTCCATACGCGAGAATAAGCGATTCTGTAAGCCGTACTCTTTCAGGTGTAACTGTTCCCACCAATATTTCGTCTAAATTGATGATTACCGGTTCTGTTGAAGGTTGGAGAAAAAGCTCTTTAAGCTTGAGTCCAACCCTCCTAACACCACTGGCAAATGTACTAGCGTCATAATCACTTATTGCTTTATCTGGGGTTAACGCGAGAGCTGGAGTCCCTTCCTCTGAAATCGGTATCGAAAGTTGATCAACCATGCCCAACCCTCCCGCAAAAGTATTTCTTACAGCACAATCTAATGCTCTGACTAATGAGCTTTTTCCAGAACCAGCAGGGGCAGAAACAAGCGTAATTGAACCTCGTTTTGTTCCGCTTCTTATCTTCAGCCGATCAATGCTGCGAACCATGGTTGGATCACCTCGAAGATAATACAGATAACTCCCTCCTACCCGATAGAATTGATGCATTGGTGAATTATTTTGAATCAGAAATGCAAGCGTGGGGTCTACTAAATCGTGCGCTGTATAAGTTGTTAATCCAGGAGACGCACAAATATGACGGTGTTTAACCATAGAGTCTACAAGGAGATCGGTAATTTCATATCGAGTCTTATATTTTAAATAGTCCGGTACTGTTTTTCTACCACTAAGTACGTCTGCCAAATGTGTTAATTGGGGCAAGGGTAATGAGGTGAGTATGTCTGTTTCAATAACGCGCGCCATTTTATCTTCCGGCAGTTCATTTAGAGGAAGTTTATCTCTTTGCAAAAGAGTTCGCAAAAGTCCTCCTAACTGCAACATTTGGGGGAGAGGAATATCTGGCAAATGCCTGCTGATCATATATGGATTCAATCTTTGACGCAAATCACCCCGAAAAACTCCCAAATCTGCGCTTGCGGTATCAATATATGCGCCATTAAATCTTTCAGTATCTGTAAGTTGTTCACCTACTTGAGTTCTTCGTTTAAGTATTGAATCTTGTTTGACTGTTGGAAGTTGTTGTGGTTTTTCACACGTTTGTTCTTTGACATGAGCTACTTGTTTTTGAATCGTTTCATCTCGGACAAGTTCTTCCACAATTGCATCAAGTCTACCGCGTGGGTTTCTTTCCGCTATAAGATCGGCAATAATTTGTGTTTCAATTTCCCTTTGTTTTGCTTCAGCTAACAAGCGTTGAGTTGTTTCAACGTCGATTATTACTTCGCTTGTTTTTCCAAATCGGTCTCTTTTAACCGTGATAACAGGGGCAATTTGCAGCGGCCATGAATTTATTAAATATTCGGCTTGTTCTGATCGTCCTGTTTTTGCCAAAAGCAGCAAAAAGCGATAACGTTCTGATTCTGAAGGACATATCTGACCTGCCTTTATTAAATTATATATTCCTTGAGTATGTTTAACTACTTGGGGTGAATCTGAAGCCACTAAAGCTTCGCATTGGTCTAAAAAAGAGGATATGCTTTTTCGAAGCCCCCATTGTTCATAAAGCGCCGTCATATCAGGGATAAATATTCCAAAACTTTCAATCAACCGAGACAAATTCGTCCCATATTTATATTCTCTATCATAAAAATCAGATTCATAATAAGGACCGCCTGCTACATGAGATAATGCAGATGCTAAACCTGTGCTATAACGTAAAAAATTTTTCTGGAGTAATGCGGCAACATGATCGGCTCCAACGTTCGGATTTGTTGCGAGATTGAGAGTAATATACAGGTTAACAGCAGGGTCTTTTGAACCTAACCAATATGGATAAACCGCATTTAACTCGTCATCTAAATTGGTATCAGCAAGAAGCTCGCTGACATCACCTTCTGTTCCGATTTGATTTCCAATTGCCAGAAATACACCCCGATTCACCATATAGCCGGCTTCTCTTGTAAAATCACCACGTCTTACGCGTTCTTCCAGGTCAGACTTTTTATCAAGCGTTGCAAGTGATTGAATTCCAGTAATGGCTAACAGATTTCCAAAGTGGTATTTTCTTTGAAGCCTCTGCAGAATTTCTTTTCTTTGTTGTTCTCGAGGATAGACTTCTTTGCTTTGTAAATCAGAAAGTATCTGTTTGATTTTTGGATCTGTTACAAAATCAGCTAATTTATCTGGGCTGTCTAAATCTGCCGATTCTAAGATTACCTTAATGCGCTGTTCTGTTGTAAGCGCTCTTATTCCTTCATCAGATAGTGTGTCTAAATGGATAGAAGGAATATCTGCTAATTGCATAACGTCTTGTTTTCTTTGAAGATTTGTTTGGGAAATGATATGACGGAGTCGGTCTCCTGGTTTTTCTCTTATTTCCATACGTGCCTCTGGTAGAGGGGGAGGCGGCGGTCCGGGTTGTTCTCTAAGGGGATTTTCTGCCATATATTATCTAACTGCAAAAATCGTAATTTGTTCCTTAAGTTCTTGTCTATTCGCATCTGTTGTAGGTCCAAAAATGCAACTAATCAGAGCTTTAAGCCTGCTTATATTTGATCCAAACGTTACTGAACCTGTTAATAAATTTTCAACTGCCCTGTAAATAAACCCTTTTTTGTTTTTTAATTGTTCAAGTACTTCTTTAATTGATTGATCAGATAAAAGAAGCGATCGAATATCACTTATGGTGATTGATTCGGCAAGTTGTTGTCTTTTAATTCCTTCCATAAGAATTCTTGATATGAGTATATCTGATAATCCATCCTTGGATTGTTCTGGATATAGTTGTACCAATTGTCTACTTAATTGATCTATTTGTTCAACCACTTCTGGTAATTTCTCTACAGAAACATATGACATACGGGAAACCAATTGAGCTATTGTTGCTGTCCGTGCATCTTGTTCTGTTAATTTCAGATTTTCCGCTTGAGCAACATCTATTTTTTGTTGAAGCTCAGCAAATTGATCTAATGTGGGTCTATCTTCTTTTTCTTGGATTGCAGCAGCTAATTGTAGATCTAAAAGAGCCATATCATTCAGTAATCCTTGATACTGCGCAAGAGTAATAGGTGGTCTTGTCTCTCTCATATGTATTGCATCTTCAGCAGTCCTTGTTAATTGTTCTTTGTCTGCGTTAGCAGTTGCAAGTAATGCTACAGTTGCTCTATTTTGTTGTTGCAGTTCTTGAATTTGTGCTTGTTGTTCTAAGGTTAAAGTAACAACGCCCCCCTTTTCTGTAATAAGTTGTAATTTATCCGCTTTTAAAGTATTACATTCCTCCATTACCGTTTGGAGTACTTGAGTAACTTGAGCAAGAGAGTCAGGCAAGGGTCCAGCCTCTGCTAAGAGTTGCAGAACTTCGGCGGGACTTTTTCCCTCCGGTATCACAACCGCAGGAATAACTTCTTCCTTTGCTGCCTTGCTTTCCGGAGCAATTACATCTCTGATCTTGTCTTCATTTGCCCGTATTACCCCCACCACCTTCTCCACAACTGGTTCAAGAGGGGTTTGAGGTTCTTCTTGATCCTCTGGTTCAGTACTTCCAACAGCATCATATACGTCAAATTGTTTTAAGAAGTTTACTCTTGTATGATAATCTGGGGGAAGAGGTATTGTTCCATCTTTGATTCCATCCTCAAGTTTCTCATCATCATACTTAGCATATTGTGCTTCATAATATCCTCTAAGAGTCCATGCAACAATATCAGGTCTTTGACTCATTACCAAATCTCTTACAACTTCACAGGCAAATGTAAACATTTCACTACTTCCTGGTTCTCCTGCATTAGGCACAAATCCTTTTGCCATAACTATCAGTTGAGTACGCGTTACAAATTCGTTTTTTCTTGCTTCAGTAGTAGTCAAGGGAAAAAGGAGAGGACCAACAGGGGAAAATTCTCTTCTAATATATGCCTTGTCCTGCTCCCATGCATGAGGTTGAGTATTATCAGGGGAGAGGAGAGAGGTTACTTCAGGTACTTGGAGTTTGGATTGAATATCAGCATGAAGCTGTAAGCGTGGTTCTGGGGTGGTGAGTTCGGGGATTGAGAACATAATATAAATTATTATGCCATATCTAGCTTAGATAGTAAAATGAAATTTTTATCAGTTTATTGTATCTCACGATTACAAAGCAGCTGTTCCTTCTTTTTCAACCTGTCGACTACTTCTCTTTCTTTTTTCTTTTGTTCTTTTATCACCTTCTGTTGGTGTAGGAGTTTCTGTTGGTACTACTAGAGCTTCAACTTTAACTTCTGCTTCCAAAGGAACTGTTTGAACTTCAGCTTTATGTTCTACCGTTACAGGAGCTGCTTCTTCCACTGCTGGAATTTCAACTTGAGCACCCGCTTGAGGAACTGCTTCAACTGCTGCTACTACTGGTAGCGGTAGTGCTGCTTCTACTGGAGTTTTAACTTCAACTTCTACCATTGGAGTAACCGCTTCAACCACTACTGATGCAGGAGTTTCAGCTGCCACCTCTGCCGCTGGTGGAGCTTCTGGTTCTGTTGTTTTTTCTTTAAGCGAAAAAGCGTTTCTTTTGATTTCTTCTTGAGTAAACTCTAAACCAGTTTTTTCCTTTAATCTTCTAAGTAATCCTCTTAATAGACCTTGATCAGCCCTATCTTCAGTTGGTTGAATGTCTTGGGCGCGGCGGCCGTCAATAAGAACAAGAGTTCTTTTATCATCAACAATAACTACTTCAAAAACCGCATAGGCAATCTCATCAAGTTTGTTTGTTGCTTGAACAACAGCAAACTCTCTTTTGTCTTTTTCAAAAAGTGTAATATTTCTTAAATCAGGCTGCGCCCTAAAACCAAATATTTGAGCTTCTGTTGCCCCAAGCGCAAGATCTATTTTCCCTGTTTCCCTATGAAGATTGGGGACAAAAAGAAGGGTATCTTGGCCTGAAAGGTGAACCCTGTTATTTTCAGGATCGAGAACGTACAGTGTTGATAAGTGATCTCCAACAACCAAAGAAGAGCCTTCTGTGTTTTCTAAACTAGAGACAGTGGAAGACAATTTCGCTTCAACCTTTCCTTTATTATGTAAAACTATACCTACAGAAGAGGAATCGCCAATAAAACAACCAAATGTACCATTTTCACCAACACAGACGGTTGCGTTTTTATTTCTTATTGTCCCATAATTTCTCGGATAATATGTATCGCCTTCTGGTATTATTTCTGTTCCTATTTCTGCAACAATTGGTTTCTCTAATAGCACCCGTTGTTGACGATCCTGTCCTAAAACAGCAGCTGCTTCCTCAACTACCGGTTGTTCAGTCTCTACCGCTGCTACTGCCGGAACTTCAACTTCAACTGCTGGTTCAGGAAGAGTAACTTCAGGAAGAGCTGCTTCTTCTTCGATTACTGGTTCCGCTGAAGCTTGAACTAGAGTTTCTGTTGCTGTTAGAGGTTCAACTACCGTTTCAGAAACTATTGATATTGGGGCTTCTGCTACTACCGGTGTTTTTAGGGGGAAATAAATGGTCTTTTTTTTGATTTCTTCTGCAGTAAACTCTAAACCAGTTTTTTCCGTTAACCTGTATTCCAAGTTTCCTACATATTTAGTTTTTCTGCCATCAATAAAAACAAGAGTTTTTTTACCTTCCTTTGTTTCTACTCTTTCAAAGACAGCATAGGCCTCTTCTTGCTGGTTGTTTGTTGCTTTAACAACGACAAATTGCCGACCATTTTTTTCAAAAAGATGTTGAAAAGTGTTTTCAGGTGTTGGTATTGA